>Ga0207072_1157_pt1 | contig 10270 bp, 8 predicted proteins | sample Alteio_BWMinHeat_68_FD_153570 | JGI IMG/M metagenome (GOLD analysis project Ga0207072, IMG submission 153570) | Enriched cells from forest soil in Barre Woods Harvard Forest LTER site, Petersham, Massachusetts, United States -... | ecosystem: Environmental > Terrestrial > Soil > Temperate forest >... | reverse complement strand
TGGCTTCGCGAGGAAGTAGAAAAGCGCCTGCAAATCGATTACATGCTTGTTCTTCATTTAATTTAGGGGAAAGGCGGTTGATAAAAATATAATGAGCAAGTTCATGAGCCAAATTGAACCGCTGTCGATCACCAGGCCATCTTGAGCTAATCACAATGATTGGTTGGTCATTGATAACAGTAGAAAGACCGTCAAAATATTCTTCATCCACATCGATGATAAACACTCTTATTCCCTGGCTTTCAAAAGAAGCGATAAGATCATGGATTGGAGCTAATCCTAGTTTCCAATGATTACGCAGTTTCTCAGCGACTGCTTCTATTTCTTCGAGGCCATCCATTTTCTGAGGTAAATCAGCTGGAAATTTAAATATAGGTACTGGAGAAGACGGATAAAGATTCTCTAATTCTAAGCGACGTTCGATCTGACTAATCACCCCAAATTTAATTGCTTCTTCCGCTTTTTCATTTAATTTTTTTCGCTTTCTAAACTTTACATTTTCAAGAGACACCTTGATCGGACGGAAAAAGAAATCAACACGAACTTTAAGAGCTTTTGCCAACTTTATAAGCATGTCTGAAGAAGGATAGACGTCTCCATCTTCGTATTTTTTGATAGCAGCATGGCTTAAGTTCACAAGATGAGCAAATGCTCGCAGACTTAGCCCAGCGGCCTTCCTTGCCTGTTGGAGTCTAATTCCTAAGTTATTCATAGATATAGACCTATGTTTGTGTGGTTTTCTTGACAGTTTACAAGATACAAAAATCTGATGTTTTTGTAAACCAAAGTTTATATAAGAAGCCTCACAAATCTGCAATATCGATGATACGGTAAAAATAGCGACTGCTCAAGAGAGCATCGGAGACGGGGCCTAAATGGAGCAAAACAGGTGAAACTCCAAAACCTTTTGGAAGAGAAAGAGAAGCTATTTTGGTTTTCATCGCATCGATGACTTCAAGGCCTAATTCATGACGGCGCATTTTGACTTCACAGACAAAAAGGGTATTTGAATGCATTTGAATCAGATAGTCGATTTGGCATCCCCTTTTGCGGCCTGAGGCTTTTTGAAAATAGGGATTATCGACAACGACATCTTGAGCGTGGATTCCAAGTGCTTGGTAAAGGAGTGATCTATTTTTTAGCAGAAGGTTTTCCAATTGAAAGCCCAGCATGGGTTCCCATCCCGGCAAACTGGAAAGGGGGACTTCTAAAAATGCCCCTTGTTCGATTTTAGTCAAGTTGGGTTCGATATAATGGATATAAAAGCGTAGATAATTGTCGGAAAGCCGATACAGAGTCAATTTTCCTATTTTACCTGTTTTTAAAGACCAGTTGGGATGTTTGCTGACAAATCCACCTGAAGGTTGACTTATCGTGCCCGAGCCCGTGTGCGAGCCCGAGCCCGAATTGGGATGAAGGCGCCTCTCCCGGTTGCAGTTAGGAAAAAATCCGATGAATTGTTTTGATCACGAGAAGTTAGATGTAGTTAACTACAATGGCTCAGGTATCAGCAAATTCGGGCTCGGGCTCGGGCTCGATAAGTCAACCTTCAACTGCGATCAAGTATTTTTGATGACTGAACCTTACTTTGTAAATACCCTCTTAACCCCACGGCATTTTGCCGAGGGACGGGTTTTCCTTTTCCAGTTTGGAGGAGGCGTCTTCAAAGGCAGCGATGATGAGATCTTGCAGCCCTTCTAGGTCACTGGCACATTCCGGCTTGATCGCAATCTTTTTTAGTTCTTTAGAGCCGTTTAAAGTGACCACCACCAGGCCGTTCCCCGCACTCCCTTCCACAAGGGTGCTCTCTAATTTGCTTTTCATGTCGCTAAACTGATCTTGCATCAGCTTCGCTTGCTTCTTCATCTTCGAAAAACCGCTTCCCATATGTCGCGCCTCTAATTTTTTATTGTTCCTTCTAATTCCACCGCTGTGAACCGGATCAGTGTATCATAATGGCTGGGATGTTTTGAAGAGGGGGGGGGGAGTTTTTCAGATTCTTGCAGCTTAATAGCGTACGGATTGAATGGAACCGGTTTCAAAGGGGGGAAAGGTACCTCTTTGGAGGTTTGCGGCAATGGGCCATCTGCTGCGTTGGGCTGCTTTGTCAACGCATCTGATCTATCGACGGGGTTCACTGAATGGTTACCTTCCGGCTTGGTTTCCACGGGAAGCTCGAGGCGCTCTGCATTCTCGGTGAGTTTGCGGATGAGCACTTCGATCGGAAGGCGGTGTTTGCTCCGGATGATTTGCAACAGGAGAGATTCGAGGGAGATCCGTTGGAAGGTGCTTTTTTCAAAGGGGGCTTCAGCTTTAATGAGGAGGTCGAGGATGTGGAGGACTTGTTGTTGGGTGTAGAGTTTGGCGGAAGGGTGGGGGGTGCCGAGAGTACGGGCCAAAGTGATATTCCGATAGTGCTCGATGAGCTGCTCGAGAAAATGGGCGAGATTTTTCCCCGTTTGAAAGAGTTGCTCGACGAGTTCAAAGGCAAAACCGAGCTGGTAGTTGGAAAAAGCCTGATCGAGGGCGAGGAAGAGCTCGTGGGGCGCGAGTCCGAGGGATTGGCGCACGATGCCGACGGTGACTTCGTTTTCTGCAAAGCAGAGGATTTGATCGAGGAGCGATTCGGCGTCGCGGAGGCTCCCTTCGGCAAAGGCGGCAATGAGGTGGAGGGCTTCAGGTTCTACAGTCCGAGAGAGATCTTGAGAGATCTGCTGGAGTTTGGCGGCAATCAGGGCGGGTGGAATGCGGGCGAGGTCAAACCGTTGGCAGCGGCTGATGATGGTGGGGAGGACCTTGTGCGGTTCAGTGGTGGCGAAGAAGAATTTGGCCTGTGCAGGGGGCTCTTCGAGGGTTTTGAGAAGGGCGTTAAAGGCTTCTTTGGTGAGCATGTGCACTTCATCGATGATGTAGATCTTGTATTTGCCGTGGCAAGGGGCATAGCCGACCGTTTCATTGATCTGCCGGATATCATCGATGCCGCGATTGGAGGCGCCATCGATTTCGATCACGTCGAGCGACTGACCAGAGGCGATTTCCAAGCAGGAGGGGCACTGATTGCAGGGTTCTGCTTCGGCGGTGAGAGAGTGGCAGTTGAGGGCTTTTGCAAAGAGGCGGGCCAGGGTCGTTTTTCCCACTCCGCGGGGTCCAGAAAACAGGTAGGCATGAGCCACTTTGTCGAATCGAATCCCATTTTTCAGGGTGATGACCACGGCTTCTTGACCAATGACATCGGAAAAAACTTGCGGCCGATATTTACGTGCGAGGACCTGGTATCTTTTTGACATGGATGGTATATTATGAATATGGACAAAAATTGGCAAGAGTGGCTAACTTGCAACAATCGCGGTTGGCGGCTCCTCGTAGGCTTTGTCTGCGTCTTTTGTTTGGCTCTTTTCCTCCACTTTCGGGAAGTTCGCCTGGAAGTATTGGAACTCAACGGCACGGCAAGCACATATGTCGTAGCCCAAGTCGATTTTGAATTCCCCGATTACGAAACGACCATTGTTTTGAAACAGCAGGCGACGCAAGATATCGGAAGCATTTATCAAATCGATGATAAACAGATCCGCGATGCCCGCTACCTTTTCGAAGAGGATCTGCTCTATAATAAAGAGTGGCGCGTGGCGGCTCCCTCCAGCACGTTTGAAGAGATGTACAAGGCGGCCGATGAATTGGAAACACTCCTTTTAGAGGCCCGTTTCACGGATCCACGCACCCTCCAAAAAATCAAAGAGCTCCGACTTTCTGACGCCTCTTATTTTGAATTCTTCCCGGAAGGGACAAATGTCCCATTGGATTTGCCCGCTGCATTTTGGAGTAGGACTGTCCAGCAAATTGTGGAAAGCGGCGCCTTTCATCGCGAGGCTGTCCAATATGTGGTCGATTCGTTCCAGAAACGGACGTGGATTTTGAGCGAGGATATCGCCTTTCAGCGATCCCTTCGCGTGCAGGTAAGCCGAGTGATTCCAGAAAAAATGACCAAAGTCTTCGCAGGGACTCGCATGATCGATCAGGGAGAACAGATCACTTCCCGCCATTTGACGATGATGCAGGCGATGAAGCAGGCGATCTCTGAAAGCCATAGAATTTGGGAGCCGCTCACCATCATCGCGAGCCTGCTCCTCTCTCTCATTTTCGTCACGATCAGCGGCCTTTATTTCCGGATCAGCAAGCCCACTTTCATCCGCTCGCTCCGCGAAATATCCCTTTTTGTCTGCATCGTTCTCCTTACTCTCCTTTTTGCCAAGCTCATAGAATATATTTTGTTGAGGGGTACTTCCAATGTGATCGAGGCCGTCCGTTATCCGATCATTGCCCCCTTTGCCACGATTCTTATTTGTATTCTCCTTTCACCGAGAACAGCTCTCTTTGCAGCCACTTTTCTCTCTATTCTCCTCTCAGTTAGCCTCGCTGTCGATCACACGCATTTCTTAATCCTGAATCTCGTCACTTCCATCGTCGTCATTATCGCTTCACGTACCTTGCGCAAGCGCAAGGAAGTCTTTACCGTCTGTATGAAGTCGTGGCTCAGCTCCATTCCGGTCCTCTACGCGTTCATTCTCTCTGAAAATCACCTTGCCTCCTATCCCTTCTTCACGGACATCATCGCCTCTTTCGCCCTTCTCCTCATTACGGCTATCCTCGTCGTTGGCCTTTTGCCTGCTTTGGAGACGATCTTCGGCGTCCTCACCGATATGACCCTGATGGAGTTTACCGATCCTGGCAATGAATTGCTCCGCCGTTTTGCCGTCGAGGTGCCAGGGACTTACCAACACAGCTTAGTCCTTGGCACTCTCGCTGAGATTTGCGCGCAATCGATCGGCGCCAACGGCCTTTTTTGCAGGGCGGCGACCCTCTACCACGACATCGGCAAGATGAACAACCCCCAATTCTATACGGAAAACCAACAGGGCGCTGTCAATATCCACCAACTCCTCACCCCCTTCGAATCAGCCCACGTGATCATCTCTCATGTAACCGATGGAGAGGCGATTGCCCGCAAAGCGCATCTCCCTGAAGCCTTTATCGATATCATCCGCGAGCACCATGGAACGACTCTCGTCTACTATTTCTATCGGAAACAACTCGAATTAGAAGGGGGGCATGTCGAAGAGGTCGATGAACGGCAATTTCGCTATCCAGGCCCTAAGCCTCGGACCAAAGAATCGGCCATCATCATGATTTGCGATAGCGTTGAAGCGGCGACCCGCTCTCTTGAGGAAATCACGGAGCAAACCCTTGTGGAACTGGTCGACCGCCTCGTCTCTGAAAAAGCGGAAGATGGCCAGTTTGACGATTGCCATTTGACCTTTGAAGAGCTCACTAGAGTCAAGAAGACGTTGGTCAAGACGCTGTTAGTGGCTCATCATGTGCGAGTGAAATATCCCAAAAAAGAAAAATTGTAACAGTTCAATTCAGAGGAGATCAACGCAAAGAGGGTGTTTTCACTAAAAATATTTGACAGATTTCATATGTTGATTATCAGCCGTTTAAATTTCTCTGAAAAGAACTTAAGTGTTTGCTCTCTGTTGTCAAGTATTTTTAGTGTAAACTACTGAGTTCTGAAAACTCTTCTATAAACTTATGCAGGCGCCTATCGCAGGCGGCAATCGCAGAAGGGAGATCCCGATCCGCTTTTTGCACCACTTCGGCGTAAATCTTGATTTTTGGCTCTGTCCCGGAAGGGCGGATGACGAGCTTGCTCCCATCGGCAAGCCAAAATCGGAGGACGTCAGAGGGGGGAAGCAACCCATAGCCGCAAAGGTAATCTTCCATAGAGGATACAGCCACTCCTCCAATTTGAAGAGGAGGTTTTTTGCGCAACCCATGCATGAGGGCATTCATTTGATCCATTCCCGCTTTGCTATCGGTAAAGGCAAGGTGGGTCAGCGATTCGCGATGGATCCCGTATTTGCGATAGAGCTGGTGCAGTCGATCGACGAGCGTTAAATTTTGTTTTTTGGCAGCAGCGGCTGCCTCGGCGATCAGACACGCAGAGGAGATCGCGTCTTTATCACGGACGAATGTGCCGAAGAGATAGCCGTACGACTCCTCTGCGCCAAAGAGGAATTGGTAAGCGTCGAAGGAGGCCTCCCAAATCCCGATTTGTTCCCCGATATATTTAAATCCGGTGAGGACATCGATGCATTTGCCGCCAAAAGCCTCGGCGATGGTTTTGAAAAGCTCCGTAGTGACAATGGTTTTGATGAAAGCGGCATTTTCGGGAAATTGCTTTTTGGACGCGAGAGTGGTGCAAATATGATATAAAGAGAGGCATGCGATTTGATTGCCCGTAAAGCGGACCCCTTGGGCGACGACGCCAAGACGGTCTGCATCGGGATCAGTCGCGAGAAGGATATCCCCCTTTTCGCGCATCAGCTGTTCCGTGCCGAGCTGAAGAGCTTTTTCTTCTTCCGGATTGGGGGAAGGGGCACAGGGAAAACTCCCGTCGAGAGGAAGTTGCTTTTCCACCAGCGAAAGGGAAGTGTAGCCCCACTCTTTCAATGCTTTGGGAAGGAGACGGATGCCAGTGCCGTGGAGGTTTGTGTAGACGATCTTCAGGGGCACCTGAGCGAGGTTGGGAAGCATCTGCAGCTGCTTCAATTCGGTTAAATAAGCCGTGTCGATTTCAGGGCCGATCTCTGTAAAAGCAGTTCGCACGGAAACTTGAGCAGGGCTCTTGATTTTTTCCACTTCTTTCAGGATCTCTGCATCGTGAGGAGGGACCACTTGGCACCCGTCGCTCCAGTAGACTTTGTAGCCGTTGTATTGCGGCGGATTATGGGAGGCTGTGATCATCACCCCCGCGCTGCACCGGTAATAGCGGCAGGCAAACGAGACAAGGGGAGTGGGGCAAATCTCTTTGGATAGGAGAACGCGCATTCCGTTTCCAGCAAATACCTTTGCTGTTTCTTCGGCAAACTCCCGCGAGTGATGCCTCACATCGTAGCCGATGAAAACCGTATGTTGCTCTCCATCAGAGGGGGGCTGCTTTTTGAGATAATTGGCAAGCCCCTGAGTAGCCATCTGGATCGTGTAGATATTGAGCCGATTCGTGCCGATGCCCATGATCCCCCGCATACCCCCTGTTCCAAAAGAGAGGTCCTTAAAAAAAGCATCCGACAGAGCTTTGGGATCGTGGGCAAGCAGACGCCGGATCTCCGCTTTGGTCTCCAGATCAAAAGGGCCATCCAGCCAGCTTTGCACTCTTTGTTCAACGGTTACAACCATAAGGAAGAGTTTACATGAATCCCCTTTTTTCAGTGCGCATTAGGGGGAATTAAGCCATCAAACAGCCCCTTTTGTAGTTAATTATTTACATTTGTGTCGACCAAGAAATTGCTATTGTCCGCAAGGGGCAGATAGGGGCCTTGAGTGGAGGGGATGCCGCCGAAAGAGTAAGTGAGCCCCAAACAGACATTCGACGCACTGTTATTGGGAGATTCATGAGGTCCCATATAGGCGCCATGACCCACGACGCTTAAGGAGGCCGTTAAAGGAGCTTTAAAACGAGCGCCAAAGAGGTAAGTGCCAGCTCGTTTAGCAGGAGAAAACAGGAGCCCCTCGCCAAAAGGGGAGCCGGCCCAAAGGGTAAATTGCGCCTGATTTTTGAAAGAGTGGTACCAAAAAAAGTTCACCTGATTGACCGCGCGGAAAAGGAGAGGGATTTGTTCCGATTCTTGATGAGAAGTATGCACATGCCAGGCGGTCCACAGGCCGAGTTCATCGCATCCGCAAAGAGAATAGCCCAATTGGGCCCGCATTTGCGCGATGTTGGGAGAAACCGCAAAGAGGCCAAAGTTTTGGTTGATCATCCAATCGTAAGCGACTCCCGCACTGATCCCTCTTCGCTCAGGGGCGATTCTAAAAAGACCCAATGTGGCAAATGCTTGCGTTTGCAGACTCTTGTTATCTGAAAGGGTGGAACTTCGACCCGCCCAGTCATATAAGCCGTAGCTTCCCCCGAACTGCATGCCAAAGCCGTTTCTCAAATAGGGAATAGGCACTCCAAAACAGGCACTGGCAAAAGCACCCGTATTTCCCTCCCAACTTCCGTCGGGCAGGCTCCGAAAATTTTCGAAAGCCAGCGTGAACTCATTGGTCACAGGAACTGTCTCTGCAACAAGACAACTCAACACAAAGAAATTGACGAAAAATTTTCTGTGAAGCATGCTGTTTCGCTTTAATCCTATGAAATTCTGGTTTTATCTCTGCCTATTTTTTTGCTCCCTTGTCCAGGCTGAGGAAAAGGCCTTGACCCATGTGAGACAGCTCACCTCTTTTTCAATGGGATTTGAAAAAGCAGGAGAAGCCTATTTTTCTCCGGACGGCACTACTATTATCTTTCAGGCAGTTCCCGAAAGTCAACACCATTATCAGATTTATACGATGAAGCTAGACGATGGAGTTCCCATCATGGTGAGTACCGGAAAAGGGACTTGCACCTGTGCCTATTTTAGACCCGATGGGCAAAAGATCCTCTTCGCCTCTTCCCATGAGAGCCCCATTGCAGATCGTAAATCTCCTGAAAATCAGGGAAAATACAGATGGGATTTCACTCCGTATATGAACATCTACGAGGCCAATCCCGATGGGACTTCTCTCACCCTCTTAACGACAGGCGCCGCCTATTGCGCAGAGTGCGCCTATTCGCCCGATGGATCTCAGATCGTCTACGCCAGCAATCGAGACGGGAGCATGAATCTCTACGTCATGAAGGCCGATGGATCCCATGTACGGCAAATTACTCATACCAGTCACTGCTATAATGGAGGCCCCTTCTTTTCTCCAGACGGCCGCCACATTGTCTTTCGCGCCGACCGGGACCGAGCCGACTATTTGCAACTTTTTCTCATTGGAAGCGACGGCAGCGGAGAAAAACAGCTCACCTTTAATGAAGCGGTCAATTGGGCCCCTTACTGGCATCCCAGTGGAGAGGTGATTGCGTATACGACCTCGCTCCACGGCCATCACCAGTATCAAATCTACCTCATGAATCTCCGGACAGGAGTTCAGTATCGATTGACCGATCACCCCTCTTTTAACGGCCTCCCCTCATTTAGCCCCGATGGCCAAAAAATTCTCTGGACCTCTAAAAGAGCAGATCATACCTCGCAGATCTTCATCGCCGATTTTACAATGCCAGAAGAGTTGCGATGAAGAATTTGTTCTGGATCTTTTGCTTTGCGATTGCCCTTTACGGAGACAATCAAACCTCAACCGTCAGCCCCATTCTCCCTGTCGACCCTCTCCCTTTTCGCATTGCGATTCGCCTCGCCGATTTTTCCCTGCCCAATGGAATCCATTCCTTTGCGATGGCCACGCACAGAGGAAAATGGCTCCTTTTAGCAGGAAGGACCAATGGGTTGCACGGCTTCGATGACAATCCGAATAATTTTCCTCCCCAACAGCAAAATCGGACCGTGTATGTGGTGGACCCAAGCCATCAAACCGTTCAGTCCCGCTCTCTGACAGATCCCACCTCCCTTCTCAGTCAGGCCCAAATCGACCAACTGTCAGTGACCTCGCCCCAATTCTATCAAGTGGGGCATACCCTGTATCTCATCGGGGGATATGGAGTCGACACAGCCAACGGAACATTTACGACCAAGTCGACGTTAAGTGCGATCGATATCCCCAGCCTCATCCGCTGGGTTACAAACCCAAACGAATCGGCAACTCCATCCATCCGCCAAACCTCCCATCCCCTTCTGCAAGTGACAGGCGGCTGCCTGACTCAGGCAAATGCCCATCAACCGTTTTTATTGATCTTTGGCCACAATTTTACCGGCACTTACGCTACGGGGACAGCGACACAGATCTATACGGAGCAAGTGCGCCCCTTTCGGATCATTGACGATGGGAAAAAGAACCTCTACATCGAGATGAAAAAAGAAAAAACTCCCAACCCCGGCTATCGGCGAAGGGACTTCAATCTGGTTCCGATCGTTCAAAAAGTCTCAGGCTCTTATGTGCAGTCGTATATGGCCCTTTCCGGCGTATTCACCCCAACGGACGGCATTTGGACCATCCCCGTGAGAATTGCTCAGGACGGCTCTTCCTCCATGGCGGATCCCAATGACTCGAATGCGTTTAAACAGGGAATGAATAATTACATCTGCCCCACCATTGAGCTCTTTTCTGCTAAAAAAAATGAGATGTATATCGTGTTGATGGGAGGACTCAGCTACCTCGTGGTCAGTGGAGACAGTTTTCAGGCGGATTCCGAGATTCCCTTTTTAAATAGCCTCACCACCATTAAATTGGA
>Ga0207072_1156_pt1 | contig 10290 bp, 11 predicted proteins | sample Alteio_BWMinHeat_68_FD_153570 | JGI IMG/M metagenome (GOLD analysis project Ga0207072, IMG submission 153570) | Enriched cells from forest soil in Barre Woods Harvard Forest LTER site, Petersham, Massachusetts, United States -... | ecosystem: Environmental > Terrestrial > Soil > Temperate forest >... | reverse complement strand
GAAACTTAAGAACTTTTAGGATTCCCCCTGACGCTTCTAACAGCCATGAAGAGACAAAAAGCTCTAACTGAACGCCAGTTTAGAGGTCGTCCAAAAAAATTGCTGCGCCACTTCTCAATTTAGAGACTGTCTGCGAATTCGATTTTCTGCGTTTTTGCGTTTCTGCCCTCATTCTGCGCCGATTCTAGTGTCCCGCTCAATAAAGACTGAGGAAACCGATCGGCGCAGAATGAGGGCAGAAACGCAAAAACGCAGAAAGGAAAAAAGAAGATGGTAGCCCTCTAGGTTGTTCATCAAGCTCCCCGCTTTGCGGGGACGTCTTTGAGGTTGAGCAGGGGCAAGGCCTCTTGGTCGCTGCTGCGAAGGTGCAAAATTGCATTTTTTCAGAAGGAGTAGGCCCATGCTTTGCCATCATGTTGAGGGGATACAATCAAAGAAAAGAATTGAATATCGGCATTTTTCATTATCAAGCAGGCGATGACAAAATCTTAGAGAGGTTTTTGAGACAAGCAGCAAAAAGCCTGGATCACGGTGCCAACGTGGCAGTGATTGGAGGTTATAGGAGTCCTGTAGACGACCCTGGTTCAGGTTCTGAAGAGGATTTAAAAGAGATTCAGGAAGTGTTTACACGAACTAAGTTCTCTATTTTTAAAACCATCTTCAATCCTACCGATTCCGATATGGATACGGAAGAGGTGGACTCCATCGATGTCAAAGTGGACCGTTGGGCGAATTTTTCCTACAGGGGGAGCGGAAGTCTCGATTGGATCCCGATCTAGATTTTTGCTAAATCGATCTTCTTTTCTTCAATTCCCTTTTGAATCTGCTTAACGCTGCTCATCACGGTAGAGTGGTCGCGGCCAAACAGCCTCCCAATGGCTTGAAATGGCATTTTGAGCCGCTTTCGGCAAAGGTACATGGCTACTTGGCGGGGAAGGGCGCATTCGCGCGTCTGCGATTTGCCGAGCAAATCGGCGCTGGTAACCCCGTAATGACTGGCCACTTCTCTGATCAATTTTTCAGGGGTGAGTTGGTTTTCCCGTTCCTTTTCCAGCAAATCGGCAAGCAATCGTTCTGCCATCGCGCAGTGGACAAGGGTCCCTTTTGATCGAAGCGTTAAAGCTTGTAGGGCCAAAATGGGATTGCGAGGGAACTTTTCCAACAGAAATTGCTTGAGCTCTTCAGTCAGGGGCATTTTCCAGAGGGCTGCTTTTTTCTCCAAAATGAGAGAGGGATCGCTTTGCTTTAAGCCGAGTGAGATTCCCCATTCAAAGCGGCTCAGGAGGCGCGGCTCTATTTCGCTGAGCTGCATGGGGGGCCCATTTGCACTGATCAAGATCAACCGTCCCATCATATGAAGGGTATTGAAGGTGTGGAAGAATTCCTCTTGAGTAGCGGTTTTGCGGGAGAAGAGATGGATGTCGTCGATTGCGAGAGCATCAATATCGCGATAGACCTTTCGAAACTGTTGCATTTGGCCGAGGCGAATGGCTTGCACGACGTGCTCCGTAAAGGTCGCCGCCCGAACAAAAAACACCCGCTTCCCCTTTTTTTGCAGCGCCAGAGCAGTTCCCATCAGCAAGTGGGTTTTGCCGACTCCTGAAGGGCCGTACAGATAGATCGGATTGAAGGAATTCATTTCTGTAAGCAGTTGATAGGCAACGAGATTTTGTTCAGATGGGAGGAAGTTCTCGAGCGCCATCTCTAGATCGAGAGGATCTGCTGAAAAGGAGAGAGGGCGCCTCTCTTCTTTTTTGAAGGCTCCTTTTTTTTCTGCGCCGACGTGAACTTTAATGGGCCGTTGATTGTAATTGAGAAACCCTTTCAAGCGGGGGCGGATGTGCTCTTCAAACCAGTTGAGTTGGAAGGAATCGCGCGCCTCTAAGTAGAGGTTTCCCGCATCAAAGCGGACGACTTTGGGAGTCCATTCCCGAAGAGAACCCATCTCTTCTTCTAATCGCGAGAGAAATTGCTCCCATTCTTTCATACTTTTTTAGGGGCTGTATTTAAGGTTTTCATCATCCACGTTTGTTGCGCGATGCCGAGAAGTGTGGAGAGCATGAAATAGATGTTGAGCCCTGAAGGGAAATTGTAGAACATCACGGTAAAGAGGATAGCCATCATATTCCCCATCATCTTTTGCTGTTTTTGTGTATCGGAAAGCTTGCTTGGGTCTTTTGGCAATTTGGAGGTGAGCCGCTGCTGCAAGTACATCGTGATCCCCATCAGGATGGGAAGGAGATGGAATTCATTGCCGATGAACCACAGGGGTTGGCCCCAGGTAAAAAGGACATCAGGGGCGGAAAGGTCATCGATCCAGCCCGGAATGAACACAGCGCCGCGCAAAGGGAAACTCGATTTGAGCAAATAGAACATCCCGATTAAAAAAGGCATTTGGAGGAGGACGGGAAAACAGCCAGTGAGGGGATTGATCCCCAATTCGCGATATAAATTCATCACCTCCATTTGGGCCTTGCGCGGATCTTTCTTATACTTTTCCTTCAGGGTTTGGACTTTTGGGGCGATTTCCTGCATTTTGAGAGAGGAGCGGATCGACCAGCTGTTGAGCGGGTACATCATCGCCCTGAGTGCGATGGTGAGTAAAATGATCGAGACGGCCCAAGAGCGGGAGATCGCGTGGAAAAGCTGCATCAAAAAGAATAAAAATTTTGCAAAGGGCTGGGAAATGAAGGAAAACCACCCCTGAATGCTCAACGCGGAGACATAGTCAGGATTGTAATTCTTTGTCGGATCTTCGTAAAGCTCATCGAGTTCTTTTAAGAGGGCGTTGTCATAAGGGCCCGCAAAAATTCGGAAGAGCGAAGATCCCGTTTTTAAGGGGAGATAGGTCGCATAGCCCGGATAGCTGGCAGCGGGATAGAGGTTGTAGGCGGGGTCGATCAGCGTTAACCGCGTCGGGATTTGGGCCCCATCGATCTGGGCTACCTTATACCCCTCTCCGATCTCATTGAGGGGGTCCATGATCACCCCGAGAAAGCCGTTGCAGTTGCTGATCCAGTTGGGAGAAGGGGCGGAAACCTGAATCGGCCCCTTTTTCGGCAAATCGATCGTATCGACCTCGGAGACCTTGTTCTTGGTGACTTGGATGCGCAAGAGAGGGCTGTACGAATTGCTGACGATCTCCACATCGGGCACCCCGGAACTCAACCACAGCCCTCCGGCATCTCCCTCGATTCGCACCTCGAGCAGAAAGCAGTAAGGGCCATTGCGCTCTTGCGGAATTGTATATGTTTTAGTGATCTGAGCCTGCCCTACTGATCCTTGAAATTCGATCTGGTTCGCCTCAAAGCGGGTCATTCGATAAGGGACCTGAGCGGCGCTGGGATTCTCTGCGACGATGTTGAGGCCGTAATATTCAGCAGGGATCGATTTTCCATTAATCCCCCGGCGCAACAGGGGGTAATACCCGCCCCTCGTCGGCTCCCGTTGGTCCCCGCCAGGGATTACGTAAGTCCTTAAGGGAAAGCGCGCATTCTTGGGAGAAGCCGCGAGAATTTTTCGATCAAAGTCGACTTCCTTGACGAAGCTTTTTGGGGAGACCCCCTTTAAGGGCAAATTGATCTCCACCAAACTCCCCCCGATGTTGGAAAAGACGAGCTGTTGGTATTCATTTTCCAATACGTAATAGGTCTCTTCCTGAGGGGCACTCGGAGGGGCTGCCTGGGCGAGTAGGGGAGAAGGAGGGGCTTTATTACTAGTGGCTTGGGGCCATTTTTCATTGGGCTGCTGGCCATACCAGAGGTGTACGCCGAAAAAAGTGAGGCTGACGCAGATCATGAAGAGAAGGGTACGTTTATCCATTAAGCTCTCGGGGCTGATTAACTTACAGAGAGTAACAAAAAGGGGGATAAACGAGAAATTGAAAATTTTGCCTAGGGTTTGTTTCGTTAGTTGTTAGTTATTAGTATGTTATTAAATAATATAAGTTTAATAAATAGTTAATTTATTAATAATTATAAATTGTGGTATAATTGTTTTTAATAAAAATTAGAGAGGTTTAAAATGGCTATTTCAGATGAAGCGGTTAGGAATGTGCACTCACAACTCGAGCTCTTCGAGGAAGGGGTAAGAAAAGAATCAGCATTTTACGACAAGGGTGGTGTGTTAACCTCCCGTTCTAAACCAACGGGTTGTTTTACGGGTTGTGTTACTGTTATATGGAGACGGATACTTGGCTATAGGTCATTGAGTACAGACCAAGTGGCAGAAAGAATTTACAAATTAATTCACGACAATCAGGCTTTCTTTATCGACAACGTATCCGATAGAGGGAGGTTGTGTGTGGCCGTAACTACACTCAAGAATGAAGTCACAGGGCGAGTTCTGAAAGAATCTCTAGGGAAGGTTTTGGAAATACTCAACCCTTCCGAGGAAAGCGGATCTACTTCAAGTGCCCTGCCGGTGAGAAACGCGAGCTACGGCACTTTTGTTCATCCAGAGGCTGCAGCAATTCCCGCTGATTCTCCTCCTGCACAGGAAACAGCGCCGCTACTCCGATCGAACCGAGAAAGTACAGTGGCACAGGCCGCAGAGGCTCCTCCTCAAAAGCCTAAATGTGACCCAGTTAAGGGAAATGAGGTTACCGGGCGGGATATTACTAGTGTGTTTATACCTTTGTTCGTTCCTAAAAAAGGGCAAAAAAAAGAAAAGTTATGGAACGGAAGAATGGCTGAAATAGCGGTGAAAATGGAACGGGAGCAAGTTGCGAGAGGGGAAGTGGAGAAGAGGGAAGCGGAAGAAGCAGCTGGTGAACTGGGGAAACGTTGGCAAAAGCCAGTGAAAGAGGTCTTAGCAACATGACTACATATTTAGTAGCCTCTGAGGAGCAAAGAAATATCCTAACCCATTGGTGTAGTAATGGTGGCCTAACCCATTTGTACGTGAATCCGAAGAAAGGCCTCTGCGAAGAGATTGATCCAACAGGCTGTTTTGCAATAGGTACTAGATCATTTAGTAGATGGCGTGGATATAGAAGGGCGGAATCAGCAGATGTTAAAAAAATAGCACGGGAAGTATTGTCCCTAGCACAACAAAAGGCTTTTAACCCCGTTAGAGAGGAAATGGAGCTGTTAGGAAAGTGGCTTAAAAAGATGTCAAAAACAGTAGATAAAGAAGAGTATATTTTTCCTGCTGTTTCTTTCACTGTACTCCGTAGTAAAGAAAAAGCGAGAAAAAATACAAAAGATGCACTTGCTCCGTTAATCCGTCCGTTAGAGCAGCCTATAACTGAAGATAGTTAAGCCACTCGTTTTGACCGGTGGACTCCCAAGGCTTGGCCTTCAGATAGTTGACATATATGTCAACTAGTCGTATTCTCAAGTTCATGGCAAGTCCACTTGCCAGAAAATCAGTGCCCTCATTCATAGAACAGAGGTCCAGGCGCGAGATATTTTTGATATACAATTACTGCTAAATAGAGGAGTGACAGTTCAATGCCTTCCCAATTCTTTGCGTGAACAATTAGATGTCGCTATAGAAAATACTCTACGTATTGGATTTTCTGAATTTAAGGCTCAGGTCGTTGCTTATCTGATGGATGAATATCAAGATTACTATAGTTCTCCGCAGATTTGGGCGGAAATTCAGACAAAGGTCATTTCCATGCTAAAAGAGGCTAAATCACAATGAGGCTTCTCGATGCGCAAGCAAAATTATTGGCACTGAAACAAGAGGTTCTTCAGACAAGCGATGTTGCTGCCTGCCTGAAGATCACAATATCCCATGCGAGCCAAATATTGAGGCGTCTCTCAAAGGCTGGTTTTTTTTTACCCCTTGCCAGAGGGAAATGGGCCTGCCATACGGCGATCGACCCCCTTCTGTTACCTGAATGCCTGACAGCCCCAGCGCCTAGCTATATTTCCTTCCAAAGTGCCCTCTATTATCACGGAATGATTTCGCAAATTCCAGACACTGTTTACGCGGCTTCACTGGCTAGGACCTGTCAGTATAAGACTCCTATCGCCCGCATTTCGATCCATCATATACAGCCCAGTTTCTTTTTTGGGTTTGAAGTAGTGGCCAGATCAGGAATCAAAATGGCTACACCTGAAAAAGCGCTATTGGATGTTTTCTATCTATCATCCGCCCGTTCCTTTCTCTTTAGTGCATTGCCTGAACTAGAGATTCCACGTAGCTTCAAAAGCAAAAAGGCTTTTAAAATGATCGAAAAGATCCCCTCTCCCCGAATGCGCACTTTGGTGCGCGAAAAGTTTCAAGAATGCCTCAGGCGTTATTGAGCGCTTTGGGGTTCCAGGTAGTGGGCGGCTAAGCTGTTTGTAGCCTGGTTCCATTTTGGATTGTGCCGGTGCCATTTAAGAACTGCGTTTTGAAGGTTGTTGTTAAAGATTTTTATAGCTTCTGTATCACCCTCCAATAATGCGCAGTAGCGATCGTGTAACTCCTTTACTTCTTGAAAAGGAAAAAAAGCAGGGATATCGTTCTCAATTAGAGGTTGAGCTGACTGAAATAAAAAGTATGTTGCCAACAACATCATCTCATGTAGATTGAAAAGAGAGCTTACTCTATCTATAAAATCAGTTTTATCCTTAGCATGAATTAAGGAATTCATATGCCAATCGACTACCCTTTTTAAAAAATCGACATCTGCTTGATCGCGTGCCTGTTGGAGTAGGGGTTCATCAATGACAGGGTCGCGTTCTTCAGCTATTCTATATTCCAATCGATCGAAATACTCGTCTAATTCATAACCGGCTTTCAACATTTCAAAGCACCGCTCTCTGCCCCGATCCCAACAAAGAACTGCACTGCTGAAGTGCCCCAAGCAACCCACCGTACTCAAGAAGAATTGAATGGGTGCAATGATTGCCAGTCGAAAAAGGGTTAATCCCGCTAATTGCCATTTCTTCTGAATGAGTTCGGGATTGAAAGTAAGAAATGAGGCTAGGGCTAGAAGGGTCCGTAGTGCCAACGCACCTACTCTGAATATTTGACGAATTGCATAATAACCGATATCCCCAATCCAATCGGTCGGTACCAAGAAGACAGACGAAATTCGGCCGGAGGAAGCAGATTGGGAAGGAAAAAATGTTTCTCGCTCTCTTTCATGGTTCAGCAATCGCTGATGGCTAACTTTGCCCCCAAGGTCAAAAGAAAGTGACATAAAGCCTCAAAAAAGTTGTTATAAGTCATATTATCTCATAATTGTTATTTTAATATATATAACATAAATTTTTATTTTATACTTATTGAATGGGAAGTTTGTAACTATTCAGATAGGGGTTCCTAACATAAGTCATTAAACCACAGAGATCACAGAGCTCACAGAGGACGCGGCAAAAAATGATAAATCTCTTCGTTTTTAGCGTCTTTCAGGCTTCTCTGTGTCCTCTGTGATCTCTGTGGTTTTTAATCTATGGGCACCTGAATAGTTACGGAAATTTTTACTTTATAAAAAACAAGTCGCTGATAGCCAGTTAGATAGTGAAGCTATAAACTTTATTCCTCTCTTGCTTGCTGGAGCTTGGCTTCAAGGGCCGCGAGGAACTGCGTAAATGCGGGAGTGGCCCTGAGGTTGTCGAGCCAGTCGTCCTCAAGCAATTCACTGAGGGGGGGGGAGCGAACGGGCGGTAAGGGCTTTATGAATGAGCTCCATCGCCTGTTGGCAACGGCCTAAGATCGAATAGAGGCAGGCGAGTGTATAGTAGGCGCCGCCGTTGCCGAGCTGGCCAGCTCGAGCAATTTTGTGTTCCGCATCCATGTAGAGCTGATTCATGAAATCCCCATCGAGGGTGTGATGGGCTAAGTGGATCAGGCAAATTCCCCAATCGAGCCAGATTTGATCGTTTTCTTCCTCTTGGCGGATCGCTAGTCGATAAAAGTGGATAGCCCGTTTGTAAAATTCTGATTCGCTTGTGAGGTGGCCGAATTGGACGTAGGAGAGGGCGATGTGGTGGTGAATACGGGGAAAATCAGGATCGATGAGCAGAACATGGGAAAAGATTTCAATGGCTCTGCCGAGGTGATGGCCCCCTTCCGTAAATTCAGCGAGGCATTCGAGGGCAGAGGCATAGTGGAACAACCACTCGGGATGGTGGAGGAGGGCCTCTTTGTGATTCTGCAAAAGGCTTTCAAAGAGGGCGATTGCCCCTTCTAGCGAAGGGAGGTCCTCGAGGGCTTCGCTAAACTGCAAGAGAGAACAGGCCGCATCAAACAGGAGAGCAGGGCAAGCGGGCTTGAGATCGATGGCGCGGGCGAAAAAGCGGTTTGCTCGCTCGATCAGATCTTCGTGATGGATGAGGTCTGCATAGTGTTTATGAGCCAAGGCCAGGGCATGCCAGAGTTCAGGGTCGCTTCGGTCGATAGAGAGGCCGTACTGGAGTTTTTCAATGGCGATTTCGTAGTAGTCCCCATCTTCGTAATACTGACCTAAGGCAATGAGGCAAATTCCATAGGCGTGCCACAGGTCGGGGTCGTCGGGGAGTTGTTCCGTTGCCTTTAGCACTTTTTGTTCGGCTTCCACGATCAAATCCAGGCGTCCGGTGATCATGCCGAGGATGGCAAGGCTTTCTACCCATTGGCCGGTAATCAGGGGATCTTCTGCGTCGAGCTGGCCTGCGCGGGCGCATTTTTCAATGCTGAGGCGGAGGAGTTTGGGATCGCCATTGTGAGATCCCGATGTGCCGAGGAGTTGGCCCCAGCCGAGCCACACCTCAGGATCGCGGGGAGTGAGTTTTGCTGCCGTCGCGTAGGCGTCCGAGGCTTTTCCGGCGTAGCGCTCGTTCAGAGTGTTGATGTAGAGTTGAGAATAGCCTTCTGCAAGCGACATCCAGCCATCTAAATAATTCGGAGAGTTGGCGACTGCCTGTTGCAGGTATTCAATCGACTGGAGATAGAGCCTCGAATCGTTGATGAGGAGGCCCATTTCGAGATAGGCTTTGCCGCAATCGTTCCAAAATTCAGGAGATGGGTGTTGTTGATAGCTTTTTGAGGTCTGAAAGGCCTCAATGGCGAGGCGGACATCGAGTGCTTCCCCGGAGTGTTGCGCAATTTCTGCCCAAACAATGCCATAGTCCCAATACAGCTCGGCGAGCATCTCCTTGGGCTGTCCTTCTGCGTAACTTAAAGCTTTTCGGTATTTTTCTTTGGCTTCGAGCAAATAGTGGTGCTCTTCATGAAATCTGCCGAGTTGCAAAAGGACATTGCCCCACGCGAGCCAGGCGTCAAAAAAAGAGGCGTTCAATTGCGTGGCGATTTTAAAATTTTTTCCCGCTACAAGAAGGGCTTTTTCTTTTCCCTCCTCCGAGCCGTATTCGAAGAAGGCAAGCCCCTGCCGGTACCAAACCAACGGATTTTGGCTGTCGAGGTTGGAAGCTGCTTCAAAGCAGGAAAGGGCGTTCAAATTGCCTTGCAAAAGGGCAATCTCTCCTTGCGCCAAATAGCGGAATGCCAATTCTTTTTTTTGCTCGTCAGGCAAAAGGTCTGCTTCAATGGCCTCTCTCGAGAGAGGGGTGGATGCCGCTTTACGGGGGAAAAATCGGGCGAGGATCCTTCGAAGAGGGGTTGCTTGCAAAGCCATATTAGTCCGCTATTAGAGGTTAAGCAAAGGAGCGGATTATAAATAAGGCACTTTTTTTTGCCCAGATGTGTTCGTATCTATCTTATTATTAACAAGTTGAGATAAAATAAATCGATCCGGCTTTAAATGATTTTTTTTAGGGATTTCATCGACTAAATAGAGAGCGATGGGAATTTTGTATTTAGGGAGGCGCGAACTTAAAGCTCCCTGCATCTGTTTTAAATCGACCTTCCCCTGAGCTCGAACCACAGCGACAGGCCGTTTGCCAAATTCGGGATTCTCTTGGGGCAGAACGATCGCTTCCAGGACTTCAGGAAGGGCGAGGAGTTCCCGTTCAATTTCTTCCGGCTGAATATTTTCTCCCCCCGATATGAACATCCAATCTTTCCTGCCGAGGATGGTTAAGCCTCCGTTTTCAAAACGCCCTAAATCTCCCGTCGGAAACCAATCTTGAGGAGGTGCCTCCCCCAAATACCCCTGAAATAGGCAAGGGCCGCGGACGAAGATTTCCCCATCGGATCCCAGGCGCACTTCCCGGCCCGGCAGTACGTTTCCGTTTAAAGTGACCATGGAACTCATTTCGGTCAGGCCATAGGTAGTGGAAATCGGGAAAGGATAAGAAGGGGGGGATGGGAGCTCCTCCTACGAGGAGACAGCGCAAATGCCGATAGACGGGACTGGCTCGGTAAAGATGGGTTGGCACACAGGATAAATGGGTGATGTGAGGGCTGTCG
>Ga0207072_1155_pt1 | contig 10438 bp, 10 predicted proteins | sample Alteio_BWMinHeat_68_FD_153570 | JGI IMG/M metagenome (GOLD analysis project Ga0207072, IMG submission 153570) | Enriched cells from forest soil in Barre Woods Harvard Forest LTER site, Petersham, Massachusetts, United States -... | ecosystem: Environmental > Terrestrial > Soil > Temperate forest >... | reverse complement strand
AGCTGGATCACTTACGCAATAATTGCAAGGCGGCCGATTCCCAGCTCAAAGTTTCCAAAGGAAATAAAGATAAGCTTAGTACCGAATTAAATAAAATTAGAAAAGCTCTACAGACTCTCGATAAAGATCCCACTATGCATCAACGGTCTGCTGATCTTACTCTCTTTTGGAGGATCATTAATCAATTGAATAAGTATATCGACGCGGTAGACCTTCATTCCAAAAAAATTAATGCTAAAGTTGAAGGCGTCACCTACGAACAATTAGACTAAAGAGAATTATCATGGATCTAGCAACACCCTTCGAAAATCACGCTCCAATTCCTGCAAAATACACCGCAGACGGACAAGATGTCTCCCCCAAAATTGCAATAAAGGGAGTTCCTACAGAAGCTAAATCCCTAGTACTGATCGTAGATGACCCAGATGCTCCTCGCGGGACTTTTGTTCACTGGGTAGTCTGGAATATTCCGCCCGACACTAAAGAATTGCCTGAAGGTTTTACTCTGCCCACCCAAGGAACCAACGGATTTGGAGTCGTTGGCTGGAGAGGTCCTTCACCACCGGCAGGTAAGCCACATCGCTACATCTTTAAGCTCTATGCGCTAGATATTCCTCTTAATTTGCCTAAAGGAAGCCGCAAAGAGCAGGTCGAAGCCTCTATGGAAGGGCATATTATTGCTAAAGCAGAAACAATGGGGACTTATCAAAGATAACCGTTTCCGCTCGCGCAATTAAACGCAAAGGCGCAAAGACGCAAAGAAGAAATTAATTTTTATTATTTACCCCATTGCCCAGGCAATGGGGTAAATAATAATTATAAATCTTCTCTTTGCGTCTTTGCGCCTTTGCGTTTAATTGCGCGAGCGGACACAGATTACTATTCCAACAAACAGCTAGGAGCCAAATAAAGCAATGTGCTAAATGCCTCACCCGATTTGACCACACGAATCTGGGCAGGATCCACCATCTCTTGGCTAACCGAGCAGCGGATTTGCAAGTTTTTAAGGTCAAGGTAGAGGCCATTATCTGCTGGAAGAATGATGGTTGTATTTTCGTAAGATCCAGAATGCGAAAGCTCTTGACGCAGTTTCTTACCCACTTCTAAACGCACATCGCCCTCTCGGCCATCAAACTCACAGCAAAGCAATAAACGCGGCTTCACCTCTTCCATCAACGAATACGTTCCCATATAGCCCAAACAAGTCTCATTATAATTTAACTTACTAAAGTCATTCATCTGAGTATGTCCAAACCCTGTTAACAGAATATCGCATGTTCCCAGATGATGTCCCAGTAGGGGAGACCAGGCTGATCCAGATAAATATCCAAGTTTTAGTTGTCGGCGTCCCTCATGTGTATGAAGAGGGGTCTTTAAATCAAAGCGTATGCCCAAAGATGATCCATGATTTAGTGACAGCGACTCTTTAGGTGAAGTAGGAAAATAATTCAAGGTAATCTCCGGAGTCAACTCAATCTTTTCTACATCCGAAGAATCCACAAAATGCTCTAAGCTATGGATTGCGTTGCGCTCTTGCTTAAAATTAGGCTTCAGAATATGCGATAACTCTAAATAAGCCTTATGATTCAAATAATAATGAATAATCTGGAGCTCAGAATTAACTTTGTTCAGCTGATAATTTAATTCATAAATTTCTTTGATATCAGCATACGAGTCATGCTCAGTCTGTGTCACAATAACGATATCAATATCTGTCAAATAAAGCCCGGCATTATGAAATTGATCCAAAAAATGCTTGCCAGGATTTACCACAATGCCCTTACCGCACCACTTAAGAAAAAATCCTCCTGTAGGACGATGAAAACTATTACTCAACAAAAAGTTTGTCAATATGCTCTCTTCTTGCTTCAAAGGAGTATGAAACATCTCAGGACGATTCTCCCAACCACTAAACGCGTACAAACAATTATCCAACGGCTGCCTATTAATGCGCGCTCTCTTAATATACTGTGAAAGGCACTGAGCACGCTGCTTTTGAAACGCTTGTATACGTAACTCTAAAGCATGTTCTGTACTGCTCAGACTATCTAAAGCATGGTTAGATGTCTTTTCTATCTCGGTCTCTGCAATAGACATAATGGTTTCCTGGGTAGATGGTTGTAAAAGGGGAGCACTCAACTCGTCCAACGATAATCCGTAAGACCGGCGAGTGAGGGTTGCACTAGATGGCGGCACACCTGAATTGGATAGGGGAGAACTCATCGGCAACGCAACATCCTGCAATAATCTAGAAGTAACATTTTCAGCTTCAAACTCAGCTGGAATCTCGCCCGAAATTTCCATAGAAGGTTCCGAGAGCTTTAAAAGGGTCTGCAATAAACCATAAGCGATCTGATCTTCTGGCTGAAGTACATTCGCCTTACGAGCAAAGCGTAACGCCTGATCCATGTAGCCACGCTTTTGAGCGATAAATGCAGAGACTCGATAACAAAAAAATTGAAAAAAGGGGATTGTTTTGGCCTGAATATACTCTTTTAACGCCTCTTCATAATGGCCTGCATAAAAAGCATGTTCAGCTGAAAAAAAAGTTTGCATCGCTGAATTATCGCGATACTTATCCTTTTCCCTCATGATAAAATGAAGCAACTCTTCGCTGCTTAATTTTGCCCCCTCTTCTAAGTACATCTGCATCTGGCGCTGATCCATAGTCTTTAACTCCGCTCGATAGAATAAGAAGTACTTTTAAAGTATTAGACGATTCTTCTCAATCAAGAATTTATCCCCCTACTTTAGAAAAACTTTACAAAAAAAGGATTTTAGTGTACTTTTACTCCTTGAATGTGAATAATTCTACTCATGCGCTTTCCAACTCACTTCATAATCTTAATTTATCAAGTGTTTTTAAGCACTAAACCTAAAACGTAAGTAGTCGCTAAAAAATGAGTTATAACACTAATATTGCCTCAGATGAAATCCTTGAGGAAGAACCACTAACTACCGAAGCTGAAAAGGTTACTATGGAAGATGGCTCTCCCCCTTCTGAACTCCCCGAAGATAATAAGAAACCCAAGGAAAAGGAAACCGCTGATCTACAGTTGTCCTTTGGAGAAGCTTCGCTACCTCCAGAACAGAGGATCTCCGCTGCCTTAGTCTTTATGGAAAAAGCCCTCGCTCAACCCGGATCCCCACACTTTAAAGAATTTTGGGAAGCTCGGAAGCTCTGTCTTGATTACTTTAAAGAGCCCATCTCTCCACCTGTCCGCACTTACCTTTGGGGTAAATACTGCGAATTTTCAAAAGAAGCTAGACGTTTAAAAGAAATTCTTGACGAACAGACCGCTTTTGCTGTCGAACAGATCGAAATCGCTGTCAAAGCTCTCGAAGATGAAATCATCAACGAAGAAGAGGTACTCTCCAGAGCCCTCCCCATCCACTTCAACCCAGTACCTCAATTTCTCCAAAATAAACTAGATCTCTACGTAAATATCCAACTACGTCTCGGTCTCTACAATGCTCACGCTTCTCGCATTAACGTCTTGCGCAAAGAACTCATTAAAACCGATATGCGCATCCGTCAAAAGAACCGCTTCTTTCAACGCCTCTCCCTAGCCGGAGATAAAGTCTTTCCCATAAGAAAGGAACTAATTAGAGAGAGCAGCACACAGTTTATTGATGATGTTGATGCCTTTATCGCGGCAAACTTCCCTAGTGATACTCCAAAAGGAGATCTCTACCACTTACGCGAAGAGATCAAAGCTCTACAAAGCATCGCAAAACAGCTTAGCCTTAATACCCACGCCTTTACGCATACACGTAAACGTCTTTCTGACTGCTGGGATAAGCTCAAAGAACTAGAAAAAGAACGCAAAAAAGAGCGCTCTCAACAAAAAGCTGTCTATAAGCAGCATCAAGACGAGATCGAAGCCGAAATTAAATCCGTTCTCGAACAGTTCAATAGCGACCAAATCACTCTCGATGAAGCCCGTAAGTACTGTGAACAGCTCAACAACAAAATGCGCAAAACTGAACTCGGAAGAGATGAAGTCAAATACTTGCGCGATGCATTAGCCCAACTGCGCGAACCCATTGAAGCTAAAGAAAAGACTATTCAACAAGCCCAAGCACAAGAAGAGCAACAGCGCCAAGCTCAGCGCCTAGAAAAAGTGCATCAGCTGCGTCAAAAACTTCAGGACGCCATCTCGAACGAAACGAATCAGACTGTCGATGAATTATCAGCACTTTCTAAGCAGCTTGTAGAAGAGGGAGACAATCTCCATCTTACCCGCAATGAACGCATCCAATTAGAGCGCTTCTATCGCGAGTTAAAAGATAAGATTTCGTTTGCTAAAGACCAAGCCATTCTCTCACTAGCTGAAGAGGGCAAAGGTGGAGCAAACTACGCCGCTCTGAAGGCAGATTTAGCTATCATCACCGAACATCGTCGTCAAATTAAAGAAACTCTTGATCAACTCAAAAGACTGGCAGGACTATCCGGCTTAGATATCTCTAAAGCTATGGAACTCAACCACCAGATCATGCTTGAAAAAGAGCGTTATGATAAAGCGATGCTAGCAGCTTCCGATCTTGAGAAAAAGCTCCGTTCTTATAAAGCTAAGTAGCAGTTAGAATTAAACGCAAAGGCGCAAACTGGACTTCAGACAAAAAAAATAACAGGATAGGCAGGATCGCTTCGCGGCAGGATAAGAAGGATAATTAAAGAGATAAAGAAAAAAGAACGATATAACGATAAGAACGATAAAAAAATAGAAAAATATCGTTCTTATCGTTATATCGTTCTTATCGTTATATCGTTCTTTTATTCTTTAATTTATCTTGCTTATCCTGCCGCAAAGCGATCCTGCCTATCCTGTTACTTTTTTTTGTGTTTATGTATCTTTGTCTGAAGTCTAGTTTGCGCCTTTGCGTTTAATTTTACCTTATCTTTAAAAGAGATAGGAATGGATGCTACTCCTTCACTACACGTATTTGACCTCGATGGCACCCTATCTCAACAAAATATTAGCGTCGCTTTTGGGCGCTATCTTTTTGAAATAGGGCTGATTACTCGTATCCAAGCACTTTTAGCCATTAGCTGTTATGGCCTGTTTAAAGCGCATAAAATATCCCTTCACACACTGCACCAGCTCCTTTTTAAACTCCTTTTTAAAGGAAAAAAGAGTCAACTTATCCTGCAGCATGCCAAAGAATTTCTCGAAAGCCGACTCATTGAACTCACCCATCCCTTAACCGTCAAAATGCTTCGCCATGCCCAAAATTCACACCATCAAACGGCGCTTTTTTCAAGCTCACTCTCCTTTCTTGTCGAACCTATTGCCCAACATTTCCGATTTGATCATTGGATCTCTTCTGAGTACAGCATCGATAAAAAGGGAAATTTCTCGGAAGTTGCCTCGATCATTGATGGAACCACCAAAGCTAATCAGCTACGCAAGTTAGCCTTGCAGCTAGACATCGAATATGATAAGACAGTAGCCTATAGCGATGGAGATAATGATCTTCCTTTCCTAAATGCTGCAGGAAAACAGATCGTTTTTTATCCTGGAAAACAGCTTCTACCCATTTGCCTCGCTAAAGGATGGCTTGCAATCATATGAAAAAACGGATAGGCGTCTTTGGCGGAACCTTTGATCCTCCGCATCTTGGCCATATAAGCCTCGCTATCGAAATGTTAGAAGCGCATCATCTATCCGAAGTCTGGTTTTGTCCAGCCAAAATAAGCCCCTTTAAACAAAATAAAATCATGGCTGCCCCTCATCATCGCGAAGCAATGATCAAACGGGCCATTCGCGGAATTCAGGGCCTAAAGTACTGTTCAATAGACCTACAAAGACCTGCACCATCCTACACAGTTGATACTTTAAGGCTGTTACATCAACATTTTTCAGGAAAAGAACACTCCGTTGTGCTATACTTAATTATGGGAGAAGATAGCGCGCAGACATTTTTTGATTGGCATCAACCTCAAGAAATATTAGAATTGTCTACGGTAATTATAGGCCAACGAACTGATAAAGATCCTAAACATAGAGTAGCAGACGCATTGATCCCAGGAATGACACCCATCCGCTCCATTGATATCTCAAGCAGCGAAATCCGCCGACGTATCCAAGCTGGAAAGCATGTCGAACACCTCCTGCCCACGTCTGTTTGGCGCTATATTCAACTACACAGATTGTATAATATTAATAAAGGGGTCAATGAAAAAGGAATTATCTAATAATCAGATACTAAATCTTATCGCTCAAGGCATTTTTGATAAAAAAGGGCAAAATATCCTGGTTTTAGACGTTACGGGAATCAATACAATGACAGATGTCTTTGTCATTGCTGAAGGAACCTCTGACCGCCACGTCAAATCTCTCGCCAATTATCTTATTACTCTTCTCGAACCCTATCTTGGCCTACCCTACCATTCCGAAGGGTTGGCTCACTCCGATTGGGTTGTTTTAGATTACTACGACATCGTTATCCACCTCCTCACCTCTGAGCTGCGAGACAGATATTCATTAGAAAAATTATGGACTGCTGGCCACATTGTCGATGTTATCATTGACATCCATTCGCCCTATGAGTCCACAACCTCCAAATCCGGTAAATAATCATGATCAAAAAAAGAATTGTCATCACAGGAATGGGTATCGTTTCCTGTTTCGGAACGGATATAGAAAAATTTTATCAATCTCTTCTCGAAGGAAAATCAGGCGTTAATACCATCCAATCCTTTCCCACCGACCAATTCACCACCCGCATCGGTGCCGAAGTCCAAGACTTTGATCCCACGCAATTTCTCGAAAAAAAACAGGCACGCCGTGTCGATAAATTCATTGCCTATGCCATTGCAGCAGGTAAAATGGCCTTAACTCAGGCAAATTTCTCACCCGCAAACCTCACTTCTAACGATTTATTCCGCGCTGGTGTCATCGTCGGCTCAGGGATGGGCGGAATGAGCATCTTTGTCGACAATGTCCATGCCCTCGACGAAAGTCCCCGGCGAGTCTCTCCATTCCTTATTCCCTATATCATCACCAATATGGCCAGTGGCCTATTAGCTCAAGAACTCTCTTTCATGGGACCAAACTACTCCATCTCCACTGCTTGTGCTACTAGCAATAACTCTATCTTCGCCGCCGCTAACCATATACGCTGCGGAGATGCCGACATCATGCTTTGTGGCGGCTCTGAAGCTGCCATCCTTCCCATCGGCCTAGCTGGCTTCTGCTCTATAAAGGCTCTCTCCACTCGCAACGATGAGCCTCAACGCGCTTCACGTCCATGGGACCGCGGACGAGATGGCTTTGTCATGGGTGAAGGTGCTGGAATACTTGTCCTAGAATCTTTAGAGCATGCTCAAAAGAGGGGAGCTCCCATCCTCGCTGAATACCTGGGTGGTGGATTGTCCTGTGATGCCTACCATATGACTGACCCACATCCTGAGGGCTTGGGAGTGGCAAAATGCGTTGAGCTGGCACTACAAGACGCCTCCGTTAGCCCAGCTGATATAGGTTATATCAATGCCCATGCCACATCAACTCCTGCCGGCGATATGGCCGAAATCAGAGCGCTCAAAAAAATCTTTTCAGATCCCTCCAAAATCATTATTAACTCGACAAAATCGATGATTGGCCACTGTTTAGGTGCCGCTGGAGGATTAGAGGCCGTAGCAACCGTGATGGCTCTGCGTAAAGGTGTAATCCATCCTACCATCAACCTGGAAGATCCAGAACCAGAATTAGGCTTCCACGCTTCTTCTCAGGCTATCGAGAAAAAAGTCAATGTAGCCCTATCCAACTCCTTTGGATTTGGTGGACATAACGCCACACTCGTTTTTGGGCGCTATAGCTCATGACGGTCTCTAAACACCATTCTTATGGCATAGTCCCCTTAGTCAAAAAAAACGGCGAGTGGTTTGCATTGATCGTTAAGCTACATTCTGGAAAGCACTGGTCTTTTCCAAAAGGCCATGCAGAGCAGGGTGAAACACCCCTGCAAGCAGCTCAGCGCGAACTTCACGAAGAGACTGGTTTAACAGTGACAAAGCTTCTTTCGGAACAAATATTGCGCGAATCCTACTTTTTTCGACGCTCCGAGCAGCTTATTTCCAAAGATGTCGACTATTTTTTGGCTGAGGTAGAAGGAGAAGTATTGCTTCAGCCGGAAGAGATAGCTGAATATCAATGGGTACCCCTTGAAAAGCTTGTAGGTACTCTCACATACCCTCAAGCGCGTTCTGTAGCGGAAAATGTCATAAAAATTATTGAAAAAATAAATAAAACACTTGATTGATAAAGTCTTCTCAACTAAAGTTCCACCTCCGTCCCAAAACAAAAGGAGCTTTATATGAGACACCTACATATCTTTTTAACTACGGCATTATTGCTGCTTATCTGCTCAGGATCCCTCAAAGCTGAATTAGATGCTGACCTACAAAATCGTTTACAAAATATCCGCCTTGTCGTTTTAGACGTTGATGGAACACTTACCGATGGAAAAGTAGATTATACAAGTTATGGAACCTTTAGCAAAGCCTTCCATGTCCATGATAAAGTCGGTATTATGCTCTTACAAAATGCTGGTATTGATGTGGCTCTGATCTCGGGTGAAAACAATGATATGATCAAATCGCGCGCAGAAAAGATGAAAATTCGTCATGTTATTTTAGAGTGCTCTTTTAAGCGACGTGCACTTGAAGATCTAGTTCAAGGCTTAAATGTCCCCTTAAATGCAGTGTGCTATGTTGCTGATGATGTGCTCGATGAAGAAGCAATGTCAATTTCTGGCTTTAGTGCATGCCCCAAAGATGCTGTGCCGCGCATTCGTAGCATGGCCCACTTTGTGAGCAGTCACAAAGGAGGTAAAGGAGCAGTGCGCGAAGTGATCGATTTAATTCTCGAAGCACAAGGCCAGCCACAGACACTTTCATCCTTACAATAATTCTCAAATCCGGCTGTTTTAAAACAGCCGGAACTATTTAATCTTTAATGTGGCGCTGGCAAATATCATAGATCTGTTTTTTAGAAAGTTCATCATTCTGCAATGGAGCAGTAGGACTTTCTTCGTCTATTTTAGCTATGGTGGCTTTTTGAAAAAATCTTTTAAACCTATGATATTGTTCATCAGGATTAGTAGTAAAGAAACGGTCAAATTCTTTTTCTAATAATGCCCATTGTCCTTTGCAAGTACAGTCTCCCATTTTTTGTCTATTTTTCTTCGGCATTTTTGTAATCATGGGAGTGTTGGTATGACTTTTCGGATTGATAAAAGTAACCCAACTATTTATGGAACGTAAAGCAGCATATGCTACTATATTCTTGCAAAAATCGTGATCAGCTTGAACCGTGGATTTAATTCTTGTTTCACAGGATGCTTTCTTGTCGGGTTGAATATTTTGAGGCATGACTCCTCCTCCGAGATTAAACGTTCCCATTACAAATCTATTTTCAGCTTTCACGTATTCATATCTTAAGGGAACAAAATGATCTCTAGACCCAGCTAACCAATACCCTCGGGATTTTTTGCCTTCTTTTACTTGCTTAATATCGTTTTCTAAAATTTTTGCTCCAAAATTTGTCCATTTCTTTTTTTCTTCATCAGTAGCATTAGTAGCAGCTTTAAGATTTCGTCTTATTAGTGCAGAGAGTAAGAAGGTATTATACGCATCTAAAATCTCTTTAAGCTTGGTGAGTTCGCTTACAGGAAGTGAATTTTTTACAGACTCATAATAATTTGTAAGTCCAGAATAAAATGTCCAAATAGCTCTTTCAGAACCTGGACCTTCTAAGAGACGTCCTGCATATTTTTTATTATCAAAGTCTTTATCTCCAAAAATGTTAGCAGCAAGAAACACATCCATAGTATTATTATTAAGTTCCTGTAGCATTTCATTCTGAGATTGCGCAATTTGATCAAAAAGTAAGGAGTCGGTTGGATATTTTAATTTTTGGTCAGCGAGGTAATTATTAAAACTCTCTTTGCCATGAATAATATCTGCACTATGCAGGGTCGAGTTTACGAGTTGCTTCGCCTCTATTAATTTATTATAAATTTCTTTATCTTTATTTTTTACTTTAGCCCAGCGGGTAGTTACAACCGATAAAGTTTTATTTAAAGTATTAAGATCTTCTATGGAATAGTTATTTAACTTTTGGCTAAATTGCGTGTTGTAATAATCATAGATAGCATTCGAAACTTTGCTATACTGTGTATTTTCCGACTTCCAAATCCAATGGTTAAATAATCGAGTCAACCAGCCAAAGTAGTAGCCATGAGATTTGATGACGAATTTGTTAGAAGAATCCAATTCGACATAGTTATAGCTATCATTTAATCTTTCTAATTGTTGAAATGTTTGAAGAGAATCTAAACCCATAGTAAAATCACTCATCTATAAAAAGAACTATTATACACCATAATTATAAAGAATTTTTAAAGATTAAAATTTAACATTTTCTCTATTAAT
>Ga0207072_1128_pt2 | contig 10578 bp, 12 predicted proteins | sample Alteio_BWMinHeat_68_FD_153570 | JGI IMG/M metagenome (GOLD analysis project Ga0207072, IMG submission 153570) | Enriched cells from forest soil in Barre Woods Harvard Forest LTER site, Petersham, Massachusetts, United States -... | ecosystem: Environmental > Terrestrial > Soil > Temperate forest >... | reverse complement strand
CGGCGTATGCATTGCAAAGCTGCAACAACACGCCAAAAGATTCAAAAGCAACAGCCGACAGTTTAAACAAAACCAAAGACACAACCACCAATGCCGCTGCTACCGGTGGTATAGCTGTTGACAAGGACGACGCCAAGTTTGCTACAACAGCAGCTAACGGCGGGATGGCCGAAGTTGCTTTGGGGAAATTGGCCCTCGAAAAAACCAGCAACGCGCAAATTAAAGACTTCGCTAATATGATGGTTACCGACCATGGGAAAGCAAATGACGAGTTAAAAGCGATCGCCGCAAAGAAGAACATCACACTACCCGACAGTGTTGATAACGATCACAAGCAAAAAATAGCCGACCTAAGCAAAAAATCGGGTAAAGATTTTGACAAGGCTTACGTAGACGCGATGGTCGACGGGCATAAAAAAACGCTCGACCTGATGAACGATGCAGCAAAAAGCTGTAAAGACGCTGATTTGAAAGCCTTTGCAGCCAAAACCGCACCGACCGTAAAAATGCACCTTGATGCGATTAACAAGATACACGACAGCATGAAGTAATAACATGCAACTTTTATAAAAGGGGATAAGTAATTTACTGTCCCCTTTTTTATTGCATTTCCTGGTACGATCCATTTTCATAATATTGCATAACTGCTTATACTGAAAGAAAAATGAAAACCATCGCCGACCTACTGTTATTGGGCGACCCGCGGCTTTACGAGGCTTGCGGGCCGGTTTTAGAAACAGATATTCCGCTGGTTGCGGGATGGGTGGCCGACCTGGATAATGTAATGAACGAAATAAGGCGCAAATATGGTTTTGGGCGGGCAATCGCCGCGCCGCAGCTGGGTATTATGAAACGGCTGATCTATATGAATATTGACAAGCCCGTTGTATTTATCAACCCGGAGCTAACCGGCCTGAGTGACGATATGTTTGAACTATGGGACGACTGCATGAGTTTCCCGCACCTGCTTGTAAAGGTGAAAAGGCATCGGTCGCTGACGATTAAATATCTTGACGAAAAATGGGAACGCCGCGAATGGAAAATGGAAAACGCACTTTCGGAACTTTTACAGCACGAGTGCGACCATTTAGACGGGATCTTATGCACCATGCGCGCAATCGACGAAAAATCTTTCCGCTGGAGGGCCTGAGTAATTTAACTCTGTTTCTTAATTCCTACCTTTAAAAACTGAAATACCTATAGTTAACTGATACATTCTGCACGATGAAACACCTGAATTTTATTTTCCTTATAGTTGCCACCTTTATGCTTATCTCATTCAAAAAAGCCCGGCAGGCACCCTCGTATGATGATTACCCGGTTTATGCAGGACATGACCTTGGCGTAAATTACGCACCGTTAAAAACCGTTTTTAAAGTGTGGGCCCCTAAAGCGTCCGAAGTAAAGTTGCGGTTATATATGAAAGGAGAAGGCGGCAATGCGATCAGCGTTACAGCAATGACCAGGGGCACAAATGGCGTTTGGGTAAGCGAAATTAAGAAAGACCTCAAAAACGACTATTACACCTTCCAGGTAAAGCAGGACGGCAAATGGCAGCTGGAACGGCCTGATATATACGCCAGGGCAGTCGGCGTAAACGGCGCCCGGGGAATGATCGTTGACCTTGCCGCGACAGATCCGGTTAACTGGATCAACGATAAAAAACCGGTACTCAAAAACCCGACGGATATTGTACTGTACGAGCTGCATATCCGTGATATTTCCATCAGCCCGAATTCGGGTATAAAGCATAAGGGTAAATTCTTAGGGTTGGCAGAAATGGGCACCAAAAGCCCTGATGGCGAACCCACAGGCCTCGACCACATAAAGCAGCTTGGCGTAACACATGTTCACCTGCTGCCTTCGTTCGATTTTAACTCGGTTGATGAAACGAAGCCCCTCGCCAACCAATACAACTGGGGTTACGACCCGTTAAACTATAATGTGCCCGAAGGCAGCTATTCGACCGATCCTTACGACGGTAACGTGCGGATAAAAGAATTCAAAAAATGGTGCAGGCCCTGCATAAAAACGGGCTGCGCGTGATACTGGATGTTGTTTATAACCACACAAGCAATACGAAGTCGAATTTCAACCAGTTTGCACCGGGTTATTTTTACCGGCATAACCCTGATGGCTCGTATTCAAACGGAACGGGGTGCGGTAACGAAGTGGCTTCCGAACGGCCGATGGTGCGCAAATTTATTACTGAATCGGTTGTTTACTGGGCCAAAGAATATCATTTGGACGGCTTCCGGTTCGACCTGATGGGTGTACACGACATAGAAACCATGAACCAGGTAAGTGCCGCATTGCATAAGATCGACCCGACCATATTTATTTATGGCGAAGGATGGACCGCAGGCAACAGTCCCCTCCCGGAAGATCAGCGGGCGGTTAAAAAGAATGTCAGCAAATTGAATCACATAGCCGTTTTCGGCGACGACCTGCGCGATGGCTTAAAAGGCGGCTGGAGCGATCTGAAAGAAAAAGGATTTGTAAGCGGGAACGCTGCTATGCGCGAAAGCGTGAAATTTGGGATCGTCGCGGCCACACCGAATAAGCAGGTAGATTATAAGGCGGTTAACTATTCAAAGGCGCCCTGGGCCACCCAGCCTTACCAAACGATCAGCTATGTTTCCTGTCACGACGATAACACGCTGTTCGACCGGCTTAAAATATCAAATCCGTCGGCTCCGGAAGCTGACCTGGTCAAAATGGATAAACTGGCCAATGCGATTGTGCTCACTTCGCAAGGCGTTGCATTCCTCCATTCCGGTGCCGAATTATTGCGGACCAAACAGGGTGTGGCCAATTCCTTTAAGTCGCCGGATTCTATCAACCAGATAGACTGGAGCCGCAAAACAAAGTACAAAGCTGTGTTCGATTACTATAAAGGCTTGATCGCTTTGCGCAAACACCATCCTGCATTCAGGATGCCGTCTGCATCAATGATACAGGAGAACTTAAAGTTTCTGGAAACCGGCGACCCGGGGGTGATCAGCTACCAGGTCAGCAATAACGCCAACGGTGATAAATGGAAAAACATCCTGGTGATATTGAATGGCAGTCCCGCTGAAAAGATGGTAAAAATACCGGCCGGTAATTGGCATCTCGTTGCGGATGAAAATACGGTTAATGAAAAGGGAATAAAATTGGCGGATGCCGGAAATATTGTAATTCCTGCAACGGCGATGTATGTTTTATATAAAAATTGAAGGCATGTTCGCTTGTTGAGCGGTTCGATCAACACACAAAACGTAAAAGTTTACGCCGCCAACTGGTGGTCGACCATCTCGATCAGGCTGGTTATATCAAACGGCTTTTGCAGTATATCGTCGGGGGCGCCTCTTTGTTTTAATGATTCAAGGATCGAATCGTCTCCTGAGCAAATGATGACCGGCAGGTTACGCGTTGCATTATTCATCTTCAATAGCTGGCAAATTTCCCTTCCGTCCATACCCGGCAAAATCGCATCCAGGATGATCAGGTCGGGGTGGTTGGCTTTGATATAATCAAACACGTTGTCGCCATTCGGCAATGAAATTACTTCATAGCCGCTGTTAATTAATATGTAGGTCATCACATCAATCATCAACTCGTTGTCCTCTACTATTAATATCTTCTTTGACATCGTACTGTCCATTATAACAACCAACTAATGCAAAGCACATGCCACTTATGAAATATGAAAAATTATAAACCTTTATTGCGGCTTATTTTAGGCTGTATGAATTATATTTATCTAAAATTAAAAGTAGATTTTCCGCCTAATGGTCTACTTTTATTACTTTTACACTGTATTACCACCGATTACCGAACAAATGGACATTATTAATATTAAGAAACTGGCTAAGGAACTAAAAATCTCAACTTCGACCATTTCAAGGGCATTTAACGGCAGCCCCGATATTAATAAGGACACAAAAGAGAAAATACTGGCCTTTGCGAGGGAGCATAACTTTTTGCCAAACCATTATGCCAGCAATTTGCGCGATAAAAAGAGCAAAACCTTAGCTGTGATCGTCCCCGAGATCGCTAACGACTTTTTTGCCCAGGCTATAAACGGGATTGAGGAAGTAGCCCGCAAAAAAGGCTTTTATATACTACTATACCGCACTGACGATGTTTTTGAAAAGGAAGTATCATTCGTAAATTATTTAAATAACGGAAAGGTCGACGGCATTATCATGTCGGTATCGGGTGAGGCAAATGACCATAATTATTTGAAAAAACTTGAGCAGAAAAATGTTCCGGTTGTATTTTTCGACCGGGTTTATGAAGATATCGAAGCCGCTAAAGTCACCACCAACGACTACGAAAGCAGCTTTGCCGCTACCGAGCACTTGTTGGAAACCGGTTGCCGGAAGATAGCCTACCTGGTGGTAAATAAAAGCATTTCGATAGGTAAAGTGCGGATGCAGGGGTATATCGACGCGCTGCAGAAACATAACATTAAGTTTGACGACGACCTGGTTATCGACTGCAGCAACGACGAAAAAGAAAATTACACTATCCTGAAAAAAGTATTGGAAGAAATAAAGCCCGACGGGATATTCAGCTCGGTTGAGCGCCTTGCTTTTGCTACATATTATGTATGTAATGACCTGAATATTGATATTCCGGCTGATTTAAAGATTATCAGCTTCTCAAGCCTCGGCATAGCACCGCTGTTGTGCCCTGCGCTATCGACTATTACTCAACCGGCCTACGAAATGGGCATCAAGGCGGCTGCACTGTTATTTGATGAACTGGAAAAAAACGGAGTTCCGAACCACAAAAAAACACATGTGTTAAATTCCAGGCTTTTTATACGCAAGTCATCAGGTGGATAAAAAGGCAGGGACGCGATATTATACGCCCCTGCAAGCTCATTAAACATGAATAAACAATTCATTTTTCGGACGGCGTACCTTTATCATTTTGCTGTATACGTCATCATCTGCCCGGAAACCGACAGCCGCAATAACGGATGTTGTCAGCCCCTGTTCGTTAAGGCCTAATATTTCATCAAACTTAGCTGCGTCAAATCCTTCCATCGGGCCTGCGTCAATACCAAGTTCAGCAGCGGCTGTGAGCAACACGCCTAAGGCGATATAAGCCTGCTTATGCGATGCCGCGATTTTTTGCTCATCGGTTTGGCTGTTGATCGCACCTAATACCATCTGCTCAAATCCGGCAAGTGTTTCGCGTTCAATGCCGCGGGTTTTAGCCACAAGGTCGATATAATTTTTACCAAACTCACTGTCAATTTTTGTTTCGGAGGCAAAAACGATCAGGTGCGACGCATCGGTTATCTGCGCCTGGTTATAACCGGCTGCACGCAGCTTTTGCCGGGTTGCCGCGTCCTCAACAACGATCACCTTGTACGTTTGAAGCCCTAACGACGAAGGTGCCAGTTGTATCGCCGAAAGCAGGTCGTCCAATTGGCCGGCGCTTAATTTTTTACTCGTTTCGAATTTTTTGATGGCAGAGCGCCATTTTAATTTATCTATGATTGACATAATTTTTAAATGTTTATACAAAAGTACATGTTTAAACATTTAAATATGTCACGCCGCCGTAACTATTGCTGGGCGCTTTCTTTCAGTGCCTTTTCCTTATCCTTTTCTTCGTTTTTTAACCGGCGTTTTTCCTGGCGTATCTCCTTCCGGGTTTTTCCGGCGGTGTCAACTAAAAGTTCTTTTTTCTTCTCCTCATCCCGCAGCTTTTCAATATCAGCCTTTAATTTGGCCTTAGGGTCCAGCGCGGCTTTCGGCTCAGGTTTTTTGGGTGTGCTATCGCGTTTGCCAAATAAGCGTTGAAAAAATGTCGGCTTTTTTTCAGGCTGAATAACTGGCACCGCATCGTCATCTTCGCTTTGCTTCATCAGGCTGTCGGCAACAGCAACATCAACGGGGGCTATCTCTTTCCGCAGCCCGGCCCTCAGCCTGACATCATAAAAACCATACCCGCTGCTATCGCGCAAAGCCTGGCCGCGCATAGCCATCATCCTCCCGATAAGGTTAAAATAGCCCAGCAGCCCCGGCCGTACCGTGCCATCAGGTAAAAACGCGTACAAACCCGCCTTCGGATTGGGAACGATACTGGCCAGGTAAATGCTTTCGCCGAGTGTAAGCTCGGCCGGTGTTTTCCCAAAATAATAGCGGGATGCTTCGCCGATGCCATATACATTCCTGCCCCATTCAATTATATTAAAATACACCTCCAGCATCCTGTTTTTGGTCATGATGTGGTTATTCTCGATCAGCCAAACGATCAGTATTTCTTCCACTTTTCGCGACAGCGTTTTTTCGCGGCTTAAAAACGCATTTTTTACCAGCTGCATGGAGATGGTGCTCCCGCCGCGTTTAAACTTCTTGTCCTTATAATCGGTCGCGAGTGATTTGCGGATCGATTCCTCGACAAAGCCATGGTTCGAGTAAAACGACGGGTCTTCGGCGGTCATTACCGCGTTGCGCAGGTCGGGCGTGATGCGGTCGAGCGGCGTATAATCAGGGTTTTTGGGCCCGATAACACGCGACGGCATTGGCTTGCCCTTTTCATACGGGATATAAACAAACGTGCCATTTAAGCGTTCGAGGTTGGTTTTTCCGTATTTGACAATTTTAAAATTATCCTTATCCAAACGCGAATCAAACTGTACATCATCGGGATGGGCGGCGTTTAAAAAAATATTCAGGCTGTAATTTAATTTGCCCGCAACCTGCGTCCCCTCGAGCGACTCAAACATTCCCGACGGGAACGAATCAAAAGCATCCTGGGCATTCAGCCACCCGGTATTCACCTTGAGCTCATAAATTTTAACAGGATTGAGCGTATACTTGATATAGGGATGAGCTGTAATCTTTTTAAGGTGAATGACCGATGAGCTATCAACCGAAACATAGTTTTCCCCGACAAACACGTTGGCATCGATCGAGGCATCGGGTATAATGATGTTGGTTGACGATAACCCGGGATGATTGATCAGCAAGTTACGCACGCCCCAATAGCCGTATATGCGGGTTTCGCCGCTGCTATGCTCAACTTTGCTCAGGCGGGTGCTGATCGTATCAAAATTCACCTTTAGCTTGTAGCGTTTTTCAATAAAGGGAAGCTCAACCTTTTTACCGTCGGCATACAGCTTTACATCTATGTCCCGGTCCGAGGGGTGCATCCGGCCGTCAAAATGCCAGGTTGCCTGCCCGTTATTTACGTTAATGGTGGATGTTAGCCGACCATTTTTGATGAGTGCCTTTTGCGTTTGCAGCCTGAAGCTGCTGCTGTCATTGGTAAACGATACCAAAAAATTATTAAGCTTCAGGTCGTCGGGTATTTTATAGAGCACCTCGTTGATGAGGTTATACGAAAGTCGTGAAAGATCAACCCGCGCATGCTCGGTTGTATCCTTCTTCTTTTTGAACAGGAAATCAAAGTTTTTGATATGGTTGATATCCGTTAAATTCAAATGGCCGTCCTGCAGGTCGACATGGGCCAGCTTAACGGCGCCATAAATAAGTGGTAATATCCGGATGCCGACCACAAATTTTTTAATGGTGAGCAGGCTGTCGCGGTTCTCGGGCACTATGGTAATATCGGTGAAGGCTACAGTACTGAGTCCTGTGAAACGTGCCGATCCGATCTTAAGGTCCAGGTTGTAATCGCGTTTAGCTTTTAATTCCGCCTTTTTGATCGCGCTTTGCAGCATTGTCCCGCGTTTGCAATAAGCGATGTAGCCGCCGATCAACAGGATGATAACAAGACAAATAAGAACGATACCCGCAATGCGGATATACTTAGGATCAAGGCGGCGGTACATCTATGAATATTTATCCAAAACTAAACTAAATCTTATGCGATACAAACGCCGGGAATGGCAAAATGTTTCCCCGGTAAAGCAAGCTTTTTAGTACCCGGGCCGGTGTTCAATTTTTTGAGAGATGAACAGGTTGAACGCATTGAACACCTTGAACACTTTGAACGCATTGAACAGGTTGAACGCATTGAACGCATTGAACACCTTGAACACTTTGAACAGGTTGAACGCATTGAACACCTTGAACACTTTGAACAGGTTGAACGCATTGAACACTTTGAACGCATTGAACACCCTGAACACCTGCCTGGCCTCAAAAATCGCATCAAACAATTTTGACTTACCGCTGGTTGTATGGGTATGAGAAGTTTAATTTATATTATCGTTGTTATCCTGGTGATCAGCTGGTTGCTTGGCGGGTTTGCCTTCAATGTTGGCGGCGAAGCTATCCACATCCTTATTGTAATAGCCGTTATCCTGTTGCTGCTGAACCTGATCAATGGCGGCTCGCGACTCGACAGGGGCCGCTGGTGGTAATTTCATGAGCGTTTAGCCGCCATTCCTATCCGCTGAACAGCGGCTGTTTTCCTGTGCTTTTGGTTTGTTTTATTGTACGGTAACTACCGCAGCACTGCCGGCCGGCACATTTATAACAAAACTTTTGGCATTCACTTCATATTGCGTGCCGGCTGCGGGCTTAAAAGTTCCGTCGGCGTTTACCGTGCTGCCTGCAAATGTTACGCCCGTTGTCGCCGTTATGGCCGGCGCGGATAAGCGCTCTATTTTAATATTTTGTACAAGCTTGTTCAGGTTAATGGTAAATGAGAAATTCTGAGACTCATTTGTATTGATAAGGGTTACGGCGTAGGAATGGTCGGCATTAACACAGGCGTGCACGCTATAATTGGACCCGGGATGGTCGCTGGTTACGGGAACCAATGAGCCTGCTGTATTGCCGCGTTGAAAAGCCAGCATGGCATAATAAAGCGGCCGCGCAGTTATTACACTGTTTTCCATCGTAACCGGCGAGTAGATAAGTCCGTTGCCGCCGTGGAAATTAATGCCTTGTCCATTACGTTCGGCTATCGTCCACATCAGCTCAAGCGCCCATAGGGCCGAAGCAAAAACATCGCTGGTCCCGGCTTTACCACCACCGTAAACGCTGTTGCTCTCAGTGATACGGTAAGGTAAATGATGTTTCCCTGATTCACTGCTGATCACGTTAAGAATATTATTGAGCTTCCAGTTGCCGTTCAGGATGGTGTGATAACTGATAGTGGGATCGGACGCGGGGCCGGTGGCATAATAATGTGCGTCTAACAGCTTTATATTGTCATTGCTTTCATTTTGGGCGAAGGCGGTTATCCAATCGGTATTGTAAGCCGTGCCCGGGCCGGCAAATACCGCCTGCGGTACCTGCGACACAATAGCCGACTTATATGTTTGCCAATCCGCATGATACTCGTTAACGCCGTACGATTTGGCCCTCAGCCCGAATAAATTGTACACATCCGGCTCGTTCCCTAATACAAGCGCATACAAATTTTCCTTTAAACTGCTATAGGCATACCTTGCTTCGTCGGCTGCTGCGGCGGCATCATTGTTGCCCAGGTTAAGGCCATACAGTACCGGCCAGCCAGTGGCCCTAGAAAACGCCGAGAGCCGGTCGATATCAGAGGTTGTCAACTCTTCTTTGCTGTTGGCCGGAGTACGTGCGCCGCCGGTCCACGAAGTTTCGTCGCTGCTGTCGCCGCCTATACGCAAAAGCCCGGGCCCCAGGTTTTTTATCAATTGCACCAATACCGTATTGCCGGCATTTAAAATATCCGGGCTTTCGGCCAGTATCCCGGTTTCATAGCTTAAACCTTCAAAATCGGCAGCGATCGTATTTCCCGGGTGATTGGGGTCTATTGACACCGTAACAGGTGTGCCGCTCGCAGCCGGCAGCACGGGACCCTGGTGATCCTTTTTGCACGAAAGCAAGCCGGCCACCAGGAAAATAACGATCCATCTTTTGTTCATCAATATGTTTATCAAACCGCTTTACCGGTAATTACATCAGGGCACCGAATGTAACAAATAAATGACAGAAGATTTCGCAGTGCTCAATAAATTTTTTCAACGGAGCCTTTACAGCCTGGTAACCCACGGTAATGATAGCGATAGAAACCGCAACCGGCGCCAAAAGCACACCCGTATTTCCAGCTTTGCAAACTTTTTTCAAATCGACCATAAAATGGTTTTAAATGGCTGTTCGGACACCCGCTCATTTGACGCCCCCTCATTTTATCATTCAAATGACATTACTCCGTACCCATTTCAGTAAATTTGTGGCAGGGATAGCAAACGGGCATGCTGCAAACCCACTGCTGACAATTTTCCACCGACAAAAATGATCACCAAAGAACAAGTTTTACAGGCATTAAGCAATGTTGAAGAGCCGGACCTGAAAAAGGACCTGGTTACCTTAAACATGATCCAAAATGTGCATATCGACGGCAACAACGTAAGCTTTTCGGTGATACTGACCACGCCGGCGTGCCCCCTCAAAGCGGTGATCGAAAACGCCTGCCGCAATGCCATCAAATATTTCGTGAGCCAGGATGCCGTAGTGCTTATCGATATGGCATCGAAAGTCACTACGCAAAAAAACACCGGCGTGCCGGGTATAAAAAACATCATCGCGGTAGCTTCAGGTAAAGGCGGCGTCGGTAAATCAACGGTGGCGGTGAACCTTGCGCTGGCCCTGGCAAAAACAGGTGCGCAGGTGGGTTTGATCG
>Ga0207072_1140_pt1 | contig 10625 bp, 8 predicted proteins | sample Alteio_BWMinHeat_68_FD_153570 | JGI IMG/M metagenome (GOLD analysis project Ga0207072, IMG submission 153570) | Enriched cells from forest soil in Barre Woods Harvard Forest LTER site, Petersham, Massachusetts, United States -... | ecosystem: Environmental > Terrestrial > Soil > Temperate forest >... | reverse complement strand
CTCGTTCAATATATTTAGGTAGCCTCTTGGATTTCTCCAAGAGGCTTGTTTAGGTTTAGGGTGTGGTGATAGCAATAGCGTTGATCTTGGCGCTATTGACGACGGGGACAAAGTCTATCTTGATGTTATTGTCTGTCACATTAACATGGAAGACTTTATCGTAAGGTACGCCATACCCTGCGACATTTACCAAGTCGAGATTGGTAATGACTTGAGTTCCATTAATCACTACGTTAAACACTCTCTGACCAGGTTGTTTGTATACAAGCTCAGCAAATTTTAATTTTACTGTATGTGTGCCGTTTGCGATTGGGAAGTTATAGCTAAATCTTCCATACCGCTGTGATTGGTAAACGGGATTAGCAAAGGGCAAGCTGCTTGTATAGGCATATGAGGGTAGGGTATAACCGCTATCCTTTGTCCAATTTACGCCTGAGTAGGTAGCGACATCTCCTCCACAATTCACAAAGATAGAGGATGGATACGATGGATTTTGCACCTGCACTGTGATTGATGTTTGTGTGATATTATTTTCTGTATCATATGCGATGGCCTCAATCTGATGAGGTCCATTAGATAGCTGTGTAGTATCTACAGAATATAAATAGGGTGCACTTGTGTCTGATTTGTAGACATTCGCATCGATATAGAGGTCTACTCTAGCAATACCCACAGAGCTTGTTGCATTGACAGAAATTTGAATAGTCCCTTGCACATTGCCGTTATTACTTGGTGAGGTAATATTAACCAATGGAGGCTCGACAACTGCGGATAGGGTCAAATTATAGTCAATATAAGGGCTAACGCTACTGCCATCACAAACTTTAGGTACTTGAGTGCAATTGACTTGCTGCTTATTGACAGGATCGATCAAGGAGTAGCTATTTAATGTCGTGGGATTTCCTGATGCATAATCTGAGACAGTTAAATAGTATCTTTGAGGACCATTGGATGAAGCTGGCAATAAATCTGTCAAGTCTAGTGCAAATGTGCCTGTTTCTGGAGCTCCTGGATGTGTTCCATTAAATTCAAACACTCCCCCTTTGTAATACAACGCATCGCTATAAAATGTCGTTGTAGGTGATGTATGGGCTACATCGGAAACTCCTCCTATAATTGCAATCTGATTGCGGACTGTCTGTGTTAAAGAAAATTCTGCAAACAGGCGTGGAGAATAGTGTGCTGCTTTAGGTGCCAGGCTGACAAAATATGAATTTAGGCATGCTCCTGCAGGTACTCTGCCTTGGTTAGGTCCATTAGCCACCGCTGAAACAGGCAAAAAGGCATCGTAAGAGACCCAGATAAATCCATTATTGCCCCAGTTAGATCCCCAAGAATTTGCGACTAAGAAGGCTCCTTTTTCACCCGGATCTACCTGGCCATTCCCATTAACATCGATCCAGACATTATCGTCATATCCGACGATAGTGATGTGGTGGCCTCCATTGTATCCATTCATCCATGATACTGCTTGCTGTCCAGTATAAGGACTACTAGGGTTAGAAGGATCCTTTCCAACAGTTGTGAATACCCAAGAGTCGACATATGTCCCAAAAGTGAGGATATGCCCATTGTTTAGTAACTGCTTAATGACCTGAAGATTTTGTGGCTGATTTCCTGCTCCGCTAATTAATAGTGCAGGTGCTGTTCTGTTTGACATAGCAGCTACCCAATCTTGGGTATTTAGGTCCCAGGATAGATAGTTAGTGTCATAGGGAAAGTGTTCGATGCTTGGAGCGCCATTTATGGATAAGAGTCGATAGGCATCGGTGATAATTAGACCTCCATCTTGTCCACCATTGAGGCTGTTGTAGGTCCATTTGGGTGAGAGTACACCATTGAAGCTGGTCTTATTATTTATTCCATTTAAAAGGCCAATCTCATGGCTTGCTTGATAGTAGGTGGATGCCCATCCTACGCAAGATCCTAGCTGATGTTGGTTTCCAATGGGTGGAAAAGAGGGTAATACGCTGTTGTCAACGTGAGATGGTAGTTGAGGGCTAGCTAGGGAAAAATGTTCTTGGTCTAAGAAACTTGCTTCGGATCCATTTACGGTGATGTATTCTTCTTCAAAGGAAGAGATGGGTTCGATAGCAGCAGAAGCTGCTAAATTATTTCTTTTTAGATGCTCTTCAATTCTGGCTGCACCTAGCTTATTGGGTCTTACCCCAATGACGTGCTGCCAATTCTGCTCCATTTGTTCGATCTGCTGCTGGGTGAGATTTTTAAGACCTCGTCCATGTTCGTTAGAAGCATTAACTGTTTGTGAGAGTCCTAATAGAATTGCAAGAGTGGGGACTAGTCTACTAAAAGTCTCTTTAAAAGCTTTCCACAACCAAATCATAGCATTTCTCCTTTTTATAATTCCTCGCCTTAACTGTCATAAGTATTTTGACAAACTTTGTCAAAAAACTTATTTAGTATGTCTTACTCACCTTACGCTATTTAACGCGAAGGTCGCGAAGAAGGCGAAGATTAAACGCAAAGGCGCAAAGTCGCAAAGAAATTTATTATTTGCTTTCTTTGCGGCTTTGCGCCTTTGCGTTTAATCTTCGCCTTCTTCGCGACCTTCGCGTTAAATCAGTTTTGCATAAGGTGAGTGACTTACTCTCGGGAACACAGTGCAACAAAAAAATTTTTTAGAGGCAGATCCGCTTTGGTACAAACATGCTGTTATCTACCAGCTTCACGTTAGGGCTTTTTATGACCAGAACGGTGACGGTATAGGTGATTTCGCTGGGCTGACCGAAAAACTGGATTATTTAGAATCTTTAGGGATTACTGCTATCTGGCTCTTGCCTTTCTATCCTTCGCCGCTGAAGGATGATGGGTACGATATCTCCGATTATCTTGATGTCAATTCCACTTATGGATCCTTAAAAGATTTTCGTCGTTTTTTACGCCTCACCCACGAACGTGGTATTCGTGTTATCACCGAATTGGTCATTAACCATACCTCCGATCAACATCCCTGGTTTCAACGTGCCCGACAGGCAAAACCTGGCTCCATCTGGCGCGATTTTTACATCTGGAGCGATACACCTGACCGCTATAAAGAGGCGCGTATTATTTTCAAAGATTTTGAATCTTCCAACTGGGCATGGGATCCGGTAGCTAATGCCTATTACTGGCACCGATTTTATTCTCATCAACCCGATCTTAATTTTGAAAATCCTCTCGTTCAAAAAGAGGTCTTCCGCACTCTCGACTTTTGGTTTGAAATGGGTGTGGATGGGCTTCGTCTAGATGCGGTCCCCTACCTCTTTAAACAAGAGGGAACAAACTGTGAAAATCTTGAGCCAACGCATGCATTTATTAGAAAGCTACGCAAGCACGTCGATACTCATTTTACAGAAAAAGTTCTAATCGCTGAAGCTAATCAGTGGCCAGAAGATGCTGCAGCTTACTTTGGGCAAGGAGACGAATGCCATATGGCTTTCCACTTTCCTGCTATGCCACGTCTGTTTATGGGCATTACTATGGAAGACCGATTTCCTATCATCGACATTTTAGAGCAGACACCTCCGCTGCCTTTTACCTGCCAATGGGCTTTCTTTTTACGAAATCACGATGAATTGACCCTCGAAATGGTCTCGGATGAAGAGCGAGACTACATGTACCGCATCTATGCTAAAGATCCCCACGCCAGGATTAACCTAGGTATCCGTAGAAGGTTAGCTCCTTTACTAGACAACGATCGCTCTAAAATTGAATTGATGAAAATTCTTCTTCTTTCTCTCCCAGGTACACCTGTCCTCTACTATGGGGACGAGCTCGGCATGGGTGACAACTTCTACCTAGGCGACAGAAATGGGGTACGCACTCCCATGCAGTGGAGTGCAGACCGCAATGCTGGATTTTCTAAGGCGAATCCACAACAGCTTTATCTACCCTTAGTGATCGATCCTCCCTATCATTACGAGATGGTGAATGTGGAAAACCAGGAGAGCAACCCCTCATCACTATTATGGTGGCTAAGACGTGTTCTATCTGTCTATAATAGCCATCCAGTCTTTGGATTTGGTACGATGGAAATAATCAATTCTCCCAATTCTAAAATATTGGCCTTCACACGTACTTATGAAAACGAAATTATCCTTGTTATCACAAATATCTCTAGATTTTCACAAGCCACAGAACTCGATTTAAAAAAATATGTAGGACATACACCCTATGAGCTCTTTCATCAAAACCGTTTTCCGATCATAAAAGAAGAGCCTTACAATATTACTTTAGGACCACATAACTATTTTTGGCTGTCACTTAAACCTAGTGAGTCTCTTGCCACTACAAGTAAAGAAGAGATACCTCTACTCCATGTAGAAAAAAGCTGGAAAAATATTTTTAAAGATAAGTCTTTACAAAAGCTAGAGTATGCCCTGCCCCGGTTTATCAAAAATGCCCGCTGGTTTGAACACAAAGCCTATACCATTCATAATACTACTATCATAGCGCAGATGGCGCTAGACGAAACACAACTCTGCCTAGTTCAAGTCTCCTATTTAGAGGTCGAAGACATCGATATCTACCTATTACTACTCTCGTATGCTAAAAAACCGAAAGCCGACCAGATTCTTCAAAATACTCCACAAAGCTTCATTGCCCACCTCCATATTGATGGGCAAGAAGGCATTCTTTATGATAGTATTTACGACGAAGACTTCAAAAAAAATATTTTACAAGTTATTCTCAACCGAAAAAGAGCCAAATCGCTCAATGACGACCAACTCATTCCCTCTCAAGGAGATTCTCTCCGAAAAGGGCTCTTTAAAGAATTTACTTCTTCAGAACCCTCCCAAGTCTCTAAAAGTGAACAGAGTAACTCCTCACTTGTCTATGGGCAACAGTTTTTCCTCAAACTTTACCGACGCATTGAAGAAGGTATCCATCCCGATGTCGAAATTTCACAGTTTCTCAGCGATCAAGCCCATTTTGACCATATTCCCCCCTACATGGGAGCCATCGAATGGCGACATTCGCGCAGCCAACCATTGACTATCGCTCTTTTGGAAAAACTTGTCCCCAATGAAGGGACAGGCTGGACTTTTTTTCTAGACGCTCTAACACGCTATTATGAAAAAGTTTTAGCCTTAAACGAATCTGAAAAAGAACATACCAAAATCCATGATCTTATTGGAGGAAGCAGCCTTGAAACGGCACGTCTCCTCGGTCAACGCACCGCCGAGATGCATCTAGCATTAATTTCAAAACCAGAAGAGCCCCACTTTACCCCCGAGCCCTGCTCGATACTAGACCAACGGTCGATCTATCAAGCCATGCGAGGCACAGTTAAAACGGCAGTGCAGCTTCTACGCAGAAAACATGTCGAACTGCCAGAGAGCCTGAATGGACTCATTGAAGATGTCGTCAAAAGCGAACATGAGGTTTTAAACTATTTTCAAAAAATTATTCAGAAACAGTTCTTATGCGAAAAAATTCGTACGCATGGAGATTTCCATTTAGGACAGGTCCTCTATACAGGAAAAGATTTTTTCATCATTGACTTTGAAGGCGAGCCCACGCAATCCCTCAACGCCCGGCGTATTAAGAGGCTGTCGCTCAGAGATGTCGCTGGAATGATTCAATCCTTCTTTTATGTAGCTCATAAGGCACTCCTATCAGAAGTGATCAAACCAGAAGGAATGCCCACATTAGAACCTTGGGCTAATGTATGGTATGAACAGATCAGCGTTATCTACCTCCAAGCCTATATGCAAGCCATTCGAAAAGCTCCTATTCCCATTGTCCCCAAAAGTGATGAAGACTCTGCTTACTTGCTTCAAGCATTTCTTTTCGAAAAAGTTTTTTATGAACTAAGTTACGAATTAAATACCCGGCCCGACTGGGTCGCCCTAGCATGTAAAGGAATAAATTATATGTTAAAAAATAAGATAGCAGTATGAAAGTAATTCTTAACTTACTTTTAGGAATGCTTTTCGCGGCATCTCTCCAAGCTAAAACTATCTATTTTGTTCCCTATCCGAAAAGTAATCCTCTAAAAACATTCTACGATCCCCACTCCTCCTTAGATGAAGTAGCAAAAAAGTGGTGCGCTTTACGAATAGCCCTTGAACAGAAAGGCTATACCGTAGCCTTTACTCAGGATGCCAAAGATCTAAAAGATGTAGAAGCGATTATTTCGATCACAAATACTAAGCCAGAGCTACTCAAAAACCTCACCAACTACCCTAAGAATAAATGTATTTTGTTAGCGTATGAACCCCCGGTGTATATGCCTAAAATCCATGATAAATCTTTAACCGACTATTTTGGCAAAATTTTAGTCATGTTTGATGACATTGTAGATAATGTTAATTATTTTAAACTGTACTATGCGCAACCCAGATTTGAAATGGTTAAAAATATACTTCGTTTTGATGAAAAAAAATTATGCGTTTTTATCGGACGCAATAAAAAATCCTCCCACCCCTCCGAACTCTATAACGAAAGAATCAATACTATTAATTATTTTACCCAGCACCATCCTGCTGAATTTGATCTTTATGGAAGCGATTGGGAAGGTTACCAAAATTGGAAAGGCACAGTTGTAGGTAAATGGAAAATCTACACAAAGTATAAATTTAACATCTGTTATGAAAACATGAAAGACCAGGTCGGCTATATCACTGAAAAAATATTTGATAGCTTTGTGGGAGGCTGCGTACCCGTCTATTGGGGTGCAGACAATATTGGAGATTATATCCCTTCAGAATGCTACATCGACCGCCGCCAGTTTGCTACCAATGAAGATCTGCATCACTTTTTGATAAGCATGGATGAAAAAACATACAATAACTATCTAAGCGCTATTAAGAACTTTCTTGCATCTCCACAAGCAGAACCCTTTACCATTGATTATTTCATCAAAACCATTTTTGATTTAATAAATTAAAAAAAGTCCTAGGAAAATTTTCGTAAATCCCTCATTATACGCTTTTAACAATATCGATAACCCCCTACACCCTATCTGAAACCGATGAACTTCTGGGACAACTTCAAAAAACATTTGACATCTCTCATTGATATGCCTATCGAAGTCGCTCAAGCCAGCACCATACAAAGGCATGCCCTCTTAACTAATTCTGGAGTAGTCTCCTATTCACAATTAAAACTCACCCAAACATCAACTAAAGGGCGAGTCCTACGCGAATCTCCTTCCAAATTGCCTAGAGAACCTGGCCTCTCCTATTCTAGAGAACTCGAAAAAATCTACGCTTTAGAAACTGTTGACCCCCGCACAGTACGTGTTCTGAATAGTGCTAAAACAGATTCCCAGAAGATAGCTACCTCTTTTGAAGCTAATGAACCCTCCCAAAATGAGTTTGATTTCGGACCCGCCTGGCGCAACTGGATTACCCCTTGCCAACTTTTTGAGCCTATTCAAGCCCTCAACCTATCTCCACAGGCCGAAAAAGTATTCATCACACATGGCTGGAGCACTATTGCAGACCTATTAAACATCAATACCACCTCCCTAGTACATGTAAAAGGCCTAGGTCAAGGCCATATTGACGAGCTCACTCATAAACTATCAGCTCATTTTCGATCACGCAGCACCACTAAGAGATACTCTATAGACTGGTGTGCCTGGTTGAGAAGTCTAGTAGCCGATTTGACACCGAAAGAATCCAAAATTTTACTTGAACATTTCGGCCTCAGTGAAGCACTCCATATTCCCGCTCACCTTACTGGAGAAATACGTTCTTTAAAAAGTGAAGAGAAATTAACACTAGTAAAGCAAATTCTTGAAAAATTAAGAGCATCAGATCTTCCAAAAAAAATAAAGATCCGATGGCAAGAAATTACTTTAGCTTTAATTACGCCTTGGATGGCCCAACGCTATGGGATAGCTCATCGAGATGAACTGATGGAGCGTCTAGAAAGTATTTCAGAACAGCCCCTATTGACTAAAAGTGCCCTATTCCTACTCCAAAACATATTAGGAGAAAAGCACCCCTCTCTTTTTTCTTGCGTATACTCCGGCGTTGCCCATGAAATTTTTGCCATGAATGCCGAAAAGGCAGGCTTTTATTCAACGGTCACAGAAATAGCCCATAGTTATTTTTATAAAGCTACGCTCTCTTATAGCGTGACTGAGCTGGTTTTATGGATTCAAAAAGAATTGATACGTCGCTGGGAACAGTGCAATGCCAGCGATGTTGAGAGAGTTATCTACTACACGCCTGCATTCTGTATCCGCCGCAGCCCTTCCGGCATCAGAAAGGTATTACTCAGACAAACAACAAGAAATTAAACGCAAAGTCGCAAAGTCGCAAAGAAAAAAAATTTTATCTCTTTATGTTTTCTTTGCGACTTTGCGACTTTGCGTTTATTTTTTTCTTCGAGGCTTGATAGGAACACGGACGTATTTGTATTTGGGCATGATCTCCATAATCTTGCCGTTTCTCTCTACAATGAGCGGTGTTCCAGTTCGAATAGAAATGTCTATAGCAAGCTTTAAACCATCTGCTTGAGCTTTTAACAAAAGTTTATCAATATCAATTTCGCTGGATTTTATCATTTCCCACCTTTTGTATTTCTTCCCAAAGTTCTAAGTCTTGGATTTTAAGATTATTTTTATTTTTCACAGCAATAACTTTATTTAACTCTGAGCTTGAATTATCCAAAATATGGGCTTTATCTGCAAGTGGGAGATAGTGTGTGATAAGATTCCTCAAACCACTCACATAACGTCTTCTGATAGTATCTTCAGGAATATTGTGACCACCCTGAGCAACTCTTGTTGCTACACGTTTGACTGCTAGATCAGGGCTAGAAAGCCATAAAAATAGAAGATGGACTTCGTAATGATTTGACTGGGCTTTTTTTAAATGTCTTATTAAATTTGTGGCTGAAGCAGTCGTTTCAAAAGCAAAGCTTTTATTTGAATCCAATAACTCAAAAAGCCTTTGAAGCATCAATTTGCTCGCCTGTAAAGCCACACTTTCTGGATGCAAGGGCGCAAGACCTTTAGCGATTTCATCAGCATTTAGATACTCGAAGATGATATTCGAGTTAGAAAGCAATGTCTGTGCAGCTGTTGTTTTACCAGCTCCATTGGGTCCAGCGATAACAAAAATTTTCTTATTCATAGTTACGTAGTGGTCTGGTGAGCATGCAGGCATCGCAGAGGCCGCATTGCTTTCCTTCAACTGTAGGGGCATAACAGCTAAAGGTGAGCTCTAGTGGCACTCCAAGTTTTTTACCTAACCCGATCACCTGTGATTTTTGTAATCCTATCATAGGAGTAATAATTTTTGGTGGTCTGATTTCAACTGCCTGTTTTGTGGCATACCTGGCGACTTCTTGAAAAGCGGAAAAATAGGGCGGTCTGCAATCTGGGTAGGGTAGGCAATCATCTGCATTAGCCCCAAAATAGATTTCAAAGGCGTTTTCGACCTCTGCAACTGCTAGTGCATAAGACAAAAAGAGAGTATTTCTTGCAGGAACGTAAGTAGGGGCAATACCTCCCTCTGCAATCTCTTGGTGGGTGCGATTCTGTGGTACTCTGCTCTCTGATAATAATGCTGAAGAGCTTTCTGCTCCCCAACTGGAAATAGTTATTTGTCTATGAGGGACATGATAGTACTCTGCAATGGCCTTAGCACTATTCAATTCGACGCGATTTCTCTGGCCATAGGCAAATGTCAGTGCGATGCACTGTCGTCCTTCTACCAAGGCATAGGCTAATGTAACAGCTGAGTCAACTCCTCCACTGAGAAGAACAATTGCGCGCATCATACACCTCGAGTTTCTGGGGTCCAAATGAACTTATGTATTTGAAGGTTGAGTCGAACATTGATCTTATTTTCTAAAATCCATTTAACAAGATCTTGGGGATTGAGCTTGCCATGCACAGGAGAAAATAGGAGAGCAAAGCCTTTATTGAAAAGCTGATGTTTATGGCAAACTTCTAAGGCCCAGTCGTAATCTTCGCGATGGAGCAGGACAAATTTGACTTCATCCTGGGACTTTAGTTGAGTTAAGTTATCCCAGAGGTTTTTTTCATGCATTCCGCTGCCAGGGCACTTGATATCTAAGATGACTCGCACGCGAGGATCGACCTTAGTCGTTGATAATGAACCACCTGTCTCTAAACTGACGAGATACCCTGCATCGCAAAGCTCAGTCATAAGCGGATAGACATTTTGCTGAAGGAGGGGCTCTCCTCCTGTGACGCAGACCTGCTGACAACCAAAATCTTTAACTTGCTTTACAATTTCTTCTAAATCTACAGCCGTTCCCCTGCCAAAAGAATAGGTAGTATCGCACCAGGTGCAGCGTAAATTGCAGGCTGCTAACCGAATAAAGGTAGTAGGGAGCCCGGTTAATGTGGATTCTCCCTGGACACTTGGAAATATCTCTATAATATTGATATGATCTGGCATAGGTAAGTAGTATACAGTATAACTCAAATCTGAGGGAAGCATTTTTGTATGACGAAACCTTTAAAACGCATTGCAGTTACTGGTAGCGCAGGCAATATTGCATATAATCTTTTATTTCGCATTGCTAGTGGTGAGATGCTGGGAAAAGATCAGCCAATAGCACTAAATCTCCTCGAAATCCCTGAAGCTTTACCTTTTCTCGAAGGGGTGAAGATGGAATTGGAGGATTGTGCCTAT
>Ga0207072_1154_pt1 | contig 10644 bp, 7 predicted proteins | sample Alteio_BWMinHeat_68_FD_153570 | JGI IMG/M metagenome (GOLD analysis project Ga0207072, IMG submission 153570) | Enriched cells from forest soil in Barre Woods Harvard Forest LTER site, Petersham, Massachusetts, United States -... | ecosystem: Environmental > Terrestrial > Soil > Temperate forest >... | reverse complement strand
ATTGAAAAAGGTGATTGAAAATGGATCTCTCAAAGTATTCCAAAAAATCCCCCCAAATTGCCAAGCCACCGTCTATATGATCACGGTCGGCACTCCGTTAGATGAAAACAGAAAGATCAATCTGAACAGCATCCAAAATATTTGCAACGACATCTTAGAGCATTTAAAAGATGGCGATTTAGTCATCTTGCGCTCCACAGTAAAATTGGGAACCACCCGTTCCGTTGTCTATCCAATGCTTAAAAAATCGGGAAAACATTTTGAAATTGCCTTTTGCCCTGAACGCACTGTCGAAGGGCAGGCCATGTCAGAATTGCGGTATTTGCCTCAAGTGATTGGAGCCGACAATCTCTCAACCAGCATGAGAGCGGGCCATATTTTTCAGTTTTTAACTCCCACCATCCTTCGAGTGAGCGACATAGAAACTGCAGAAATGATCAAATTGATCGACAATACAAAGCGGGATGTCGTATTTGGCTTTTCCAATGAGGTGGCCCGCATGTGCGATGCGGCTGGATTGAGCGCTGAAGAGGTGATTAGCGTAGGTCGCTTTGGATATTCTCGAACTGACTTGCCGACTCCTGGGCCTGTCGGCGGTCCTTGCTTATCCAAAGACTCCCATATCTTAGCGGAAAGCATGAAAGAGTATGGGATGATTCCAGAAATGACCCTTGCGGCTCGAAGGATTCATGAAGAACAGCCCTTCGAAGTCGTCAATTTCTTAAGCAACCTGATTAAAAACACAGGCGGTTTTCCAAAAAAAATGGTTATTTCGCTGTTGGGAATCGCTTTCAAGGGAAAACCGGCTACTGATGACATCCGCGGCACTCCCGCAAAGCCGATCTTGGAGGCCTTAAAAAAAGCCTTTCCTCACGCTGAATTTTGCGGGTACGATCCTGTTGTGAATCCGAGTGTAATTAAAGAGTTTGGGCTTCATCCAAAGCCGGAGATTCGCGAAGCCATTTATCAATCGAATATGGTCCTCATTTTAAATAATCATCCTCTATTTGCGGCGATTCCCCTTGAAAAATGGGCCTCTGAGATGGCCAAACCAGGCGTGATCTACGATTTTTGGAACAATTTCTCCAGAAAAAATCTCTGTCTGCCCGATCACATCAAGTACGTTGCCTTGGGGAGCCATAAATATGCTACATAAGCGCATTCTGGTCACAGGAGGAACAGGGTTTCTCGGATTATTTTGGATACTTTTCCCACGTCCTCTTCCGTCAGTTCAAAGGAAGAAGGAAGCCAAAGCCCCTCTTGAGAAATGTGAATGGAATGTGCAAAACCTTCATCTGGCAAGCGATAGGGCCTCTGAGTGTGAAGGGGAAACCAAAAAGGGCGAATATCGATCTGGTTTTGCTTGAAGGCGATCTCCAATTCCGTTCGGTTTTGGCAGAGCAGATCTGTCCATTGCCTCACCTCCCCAGGCTCATCGAGGGGAGGCAAGGTCACTTGAGGGCACCCCTGTAGTGCCTTAGAATACCAGCGGTCTCTATCCTGGAAATGGCTGATTCGCTGAGAAAGCCGCTCTAATTGGGCAAGAGCCACAGCTGCCTGTAAATTCGTGTATTTAAAATTAAATCCAAGAACCGGATGGAGGTCATCGCCTCCCGTCCCGCCAAAACGACGGCCTTGATCCTTGAGTTCGCGGAGTCGGTGGTATACATCGATGTCATTGGTCGCAATCATCCCCCCTTGTCCAGAGGAAACCGTTTTGTTTGCGGAAAAAGAAAAACATCCCGCATTTCCATAAGTGCCCAAATATCTGCCTTTGTATTTGGAGCCTAAAGCCTCTGCAGAGTCGCAGATGAGGGCGAGCTTGTGTTTCTTGCAAAGGGGCTCCAAGGCCTCGTAATTTGCGCCCCTGCCATTGACATCGACCGCAATGACAGCCTTTGTCTGAGGCCCGATCGATTCGTCTACGCGCGCCGGATCTATCGTAAAGCGGAGCGGCTCAATATCGACCAGCTTCACTGAGGCTCCTGCTAGGCGAACGGCATTTGCAGTTGCAATAAAAGTGAGATCAGGAACAATCACCTCGTCGCCAGGGCCAATGCCAAGGGCCATTAAACTCAAGGCGATAGCTGCTGTGCCACTGGTTACTGCAACACAGTAGCGGCAGCCGATAAAGGCAGCTACTTTTTCTTCAAAAGCTCGAGTGACCTCCCCATCGTTGAGGTAATTGCTTTCTAAGACTTTTAAAACCCCATTTTTTTCGTTTTCGCCAAATTGCGGGAAGAACCATCGGATTGTTTTTGTACTCATGATTTCCTGAAATTTAGCACCTTATTTTTCACTGACACCCAACAAAGGACAATGGTTCCAAATAGGGTAAGACTTCCCAATAGAAAGATTTGATTCATCGTTGCGGCTAAAACGCCCACTGAAGCGGTAGATCCTGCTGCTAACAAGGCGATTGCAAAAGCAAATTGCATGGTACCTAAGAACCCTGGTGGCGAAGGAAGCAGGGTACTTAAACTCACCACGCCAATCAGTAAAGAGGTATGCATCGCGTGGAGAGTGGTTCCAGAAGCTTTTACAAGAGCCCATAAACTCAACCCCTCAAAGCTCCATATCAGCAAGCTAAGGCCCATCATTTGAGCTAAGGCCGAAAAGGGGAGATCTTGTACCCCTTTTTGGAAAATGTGAATGCGGGTGGATAAAGAGGGCCATCGAGTAAAAAACCGATCTATGGAAATCTTTCTAAGAATAAATAATCCGAATGCGGCGCTTGCAAAAATAGCGGTCCCCCCACACATGAGCCCTTGAATCTCCCGTTGAGTGCGGAAATCGCTTAAGAAAACGGCGCCCATTATTAAACAAGACACAACGATCATTCCATCTGCTACCCTTTCCCACACAACGGTTGCTAAAGCCGCCGAACGGGGCACAGAATACCAACTTTTACAAATGTTTACCCGAAAAAACTCTCCCAAGCGAGCGGGCAAAATGATATTCATCGCATGTCCGACGATCAATGCGCGGCCGATTTGCCAGAATGTAAGGGAGGCAAAAGGAGATAGCAACTTTTTCCACCTATAAATTCTTAGGGCAATGGCAGAAGCGTAAGAGGCAATTGCAGCAAAAACTGCGTAAGGGTCCACTTGAGAACGCAATTCCCTCACTTCGCTGATTTCTACATTGCGAAAAACCCACCATATAAAAAAGAAACCGATCCCAAAACTGATCAGCAACTTGATTAAAAATCGTGCAAAATAATTATTCATCCTGACAAGGCAATAAATTTAAACGGGGTTTGGGTGAATGCCAGGGAGGTAAAGCTTTCAAGCCTTTGAGAAAACAGCTGATATACGAACGAACCCATGGGACTAAACGCATAGAAGATGCGCCGCCGAACAAACGGTCGATAGAGACGATCGGCACCTCGCCAATTTTCCATCCCATCACTTGAGCTGCAATAGCCATATCAAAAGCGAAAGACCATCCACTCCCCGCGGATTTGAAGTCGAATTTGTGGAACAAATGGCGGCGGAAGATTTTTAGCCCCGTCGTGCAGTCTGATAAAGCCGTCGCTGTGGCTAAATTGAACATTGCATTGGCGGTTCGAGATAAAAGATGGCCAATCAAGGAGCCTCCATATCTTTTGCCCCCTTTAGCGTAGCGCGTTCCGCTCACAAAATCGCATCCTTTCTTCATTAAATCCAACATTTTTGGAATCGCGAGAACGGGACCAATTTCATCTGCCGCGTAGATCAGTACATACTTACCGCGAGCTGCTTCGATTCCTGAGCGGACCGCATTTAAAACGCCTTTACCCATGATGTTTTGAACATGGTTTACGTTTTTATATTTTTGGCTCAATGATTGGATGACGGGTACAGTGGTGTCAGTGGGATTATCTGTTACAATAAGCAGTTCATGAGGCACTTCAACAAGCGCTTCCAGTACTTTTACAATGATCAGGATGGATTCCGGTTCATTCCGCACAGGGATGAGAATCGATAATAGGGTCTTGTTTTCTTCATTCATGTTTAGAGACTGTTAACACTCTCTTACGGAAGACGACATGCTCAAGTTGCTGATGATTAATTGCAAGCAGCTGAAAGATGCAACTATAAACCACACGTGGTTTATTTCAAATCTTTTTTCAGCAAGGCCGAAGGCAATATTGACTTTATTTTAAAGGCTGGGCATATTCACCTATTTTGTTGATTCCAAAAGGAAAAATCTGTGGCTGACTATATTCTTTTTCTACCAAAACATCGGCTGATATCTGCCCTTAAACCTTTTACGATCCCTCTATTGTGCGCTCTTATTTTTGGATTGGCCTTTCTTTCGATAAAACGGGGCAGCATAGTTTTTCTAGAACCGGCTGCGCCTGCTCTGCAATCTTCTCTTACAGCTCCTAAGGAATGTAAAATCATGGAAATCGATTCAGGGCGATTTCGATTGGAGGTTGCTGATTTTTCCAATGAGCAGTTGCGGGTCCAATTTCAAGCCCCTCCCAAAGCGAGATATCTCATGATCAGAAAGGGGTATGATATTTTAGGAGGAAAAGCGGCGGCGCATATTCGAGTTTCTATTCAAGATGGCGAATCGATCGAGGTAAAGGGGGAACCTGACGACTTTACGCCTCGCTACTTTATTCCGCTGCCTCTACAGAAAGAGATCATAAAGGTAGTCGTTGAAAATCTCGATAGCGATCCAGCGAAATTAGTCATCGATGAAATGGGATTATATCGAAATAAGCCTCAACTTGGGAAGGGGCTAAAACATTATTTAGAGAACATTGCTTTAACTCTCGGATTGAGCGCTCTTTTAGGAATCCTTCTTCACTCCTTTCTTGAAAAGAAAGGAGCTTCGATCTTTGGTGTTCTCTATTTTTTAGTTTTGCCCATCGCCGTGCAGTGCTCAGTACTCCTTCTCTTATTTTCTCCTGAATGGGCAAGAGATCTTAGAATTGAATTTACTTCGGGCCCCGCTTTACAAGAAGCGGCTGGATGCAACCTCAATTACGGCCTATACATGGCCTCGAGCATTTTACAAGGAAAAGGGCCTTTGATTGTGGATATGCCTCCCTGGTGTCGAATGCCGGGCTACGGCTTTATCCTCGCCTTAGCGGGATATCCCTTTGACATGTTGCAGATGGCGATGAATAGCGTTCTCGTGCAAATGTGCTTATTTGCCCTCAGCGTGGCGTTTTTTTTCTGGGCTGCTCTACGCATTATGCCCCCTTTCATGGCTGGCCTCATTTCCACGGTGCTCGCATTTCTCCCAATAAGGATGTTCTACTTGCAGATTGAATCGATGATGCCTGCGGTCATTGTTTTTTGTTCAGGCGCTGCTTGTCTATTTTGTAGCCAATATTATAAGGGCAAGCAAATTCCCCTCCGTTATCACATTTTGTTGCACAGCAGTTTTGCTTTTTGGTTTTTCCTCCGGACAGATGTGCTTCCTGCCTGGGCTCTCATCTCTTTAGCGATATATGGGGTCCATTGGCGCTCGTGGAAATATTTTCTCATTCCCATCGCTTTTGTATTAGCGATTGGATTGCCTTGGGCATTTTTTAAAATGCCATTCACAGGCGAATTTTCCATGACAACGAATTCCATCGGGGCTTCGATGATGGTGGGATTATGGGAAATTCCTCATCAGTTCATTTGGCCAGTGACAGATGGAGCGTACTTTTCATGGATTACAGGGGTGGGCCTAGAGCCTGGAACAAAAGCCGCTTCAGATTATGCTGTCCAAGAGGTATTTCGCTTTTGTTTTACGTATCCCGTCTATGTTTTTTCGTTGATTTGGCATAAATTCCTTATTTTTGCTCAGTCATTTTGGTGGTCAAAATACATCTCCGCTCTATGCTGGATAAGGCTTTATCTAATGACTATAATTGTGCTTTCGTTTGTGTTAAATTACAAAAGATTTCAAACTTTTCTGTTGAGTTGGCCTATATTTCTAAATGTTCCTGTGTTTTTTCTTTTTTATTCCAGCTTAGGCGATGGGCGGTTTTACAATGCACCTACAGCCTGTTTATTGATAGCTGCGCTCTCTTTGCTATTAGATCCTGAATTTTATCGCCGAGTTTATAGTCACTTAGGGCGAGCGGCTGTTATTATAATCTGTATGTTTGGGGTAATGAAGTTCGGTCCTTTAGTGGATGACTATTTTATCAAGAATGAAAAGCTGAGATACTGGGCTCCTTTTTTAGATCCAACCCTTTCGACGTTAAATGTTGTGGAAAAAGAGCAATCCATCTAGCAAATATTTTTAGTAAAAACGCCCTGGGCGGATGAACCATATTTTTTTATTCCTAAACAGATCATGTAGATCCCAAACATGCCTGAAATGTTGGCCAACCCTGAAACATAAACATTGATCGGCATGGTCAGTATACCGGGAATTGAATAAAATAAAGCAGCAATAATGAAAGGGATTACATATCTAGCAGAAGGCTTTACATAAAAGAAGGCTATTAATAGGCCGAAATTTGCAAATTGCAAAAACCTAAAGAACAGGGTGATGGATTTCATAAAAACTGTCTTAAGGACAAACTTCGGATCGTTTTTCGCAAGTAAGAAACATTGATTTTTTAAAATTTGCTCATATTCAGGAGAACAATATGCAGCCTTTGGATTTATAGACATTGCTTTTTCCTGAGAGATAATATCGCTGTATTTGATTCCGTATTTGTTGTCTAAAAACCCAAATCCAATGTAAATACTGTGCCATTTTGGATGAGCTATTGAGATTGGCTGGTAGAGTGGATCGATTTTTGTTAGGAAAGCATCCCGATTTGTTTCTAGGAACTTAAAATGCCCATAAGGGATGCCGATGAACACAGTTAAGGTTATCAAACTTATTAATTTATCTGTTTTAGTAAGTTCTTTGTTTAATAAAAGCCAGGATACTAAAAACAAGAAAACTCCTGTTCCTGCATGGGTACGTATGATATTGCTATATCCAATAATAATGCCACTAAATGCAAGTAATGCGATGAATTTCCAATCAAATTTGGATGATTTTTGATCCCATAAAATAAACAGGGGAATTGTGGAAGCAATGGCAAAATAAGAGGTGCTATAAACGTCTGAATATCTGTATGCTGCAATCATTAGTAGTCCAAGGCCTACGCTTGAAATCATACGTGCAGCCCCCTGTTTAAAAGCGAAAGAGAAACAACACAGGGAAATAGTGATGCCTATAAATAGAAGTAAGCCAAAAAAAATGTTGATTGCAGGATCGAGGGAAATTCCTAGGAACTTTGCAATCCAAGGGATAAAATAATAAATGCCGAGATCGTCAGTAAAGCCTGCTGGAGTATAACTATTGTTTACTAATGAAGTTAATGGGATATTAGTTTCATTAAGTGCGCTTATAGTGTTTTCTAATTGGCGATATCTGTATTCCATCATAAATGATCAGGGGCTTTCCCGTTTTCTTTAGAAAGGTTTATTTCATCAGCGACAATATATAGAGGTCTTTTCTTTTGTTGATCATGGATCCTTCCTATGTATTCGCCGAGGAACCACAGCAACAAGAACTGAATGCCCATAAAAATGTAAATGATAGTGACTAGCCATTTAAATAATGGATAGTTGACTCGATTAATCAGAGCATCCGCAGTGATGTACAAAAACATCAAAGAGCCCGTTGCAATAACAAAAATACCGATGTAAGCGGCTACTTTTAAGGGGAACATGGAAAAGCTTGTCATCCCATCAAAAGCTAACCTGAACATTTTTTTCCAGGTGTAGCCTGTTCTTCCAGCCACCCGATTGGGCCTTGCGAAATCGACGAATGCATGCGAAAAACCGATCCAAGCCACCAGACCGCGAAAATAGCGCGCTTTCTCCCGGCAGGCATTTAAGGTCGAAAGAACCGTTTTATCAATCAGTCGAAAATCGCCTACATTCCGAGGAATTTTCACATCGGAAATAAGATCGAGAAACTTGTAATATAGTTGTGCTGTTAAACGTTTTAAGAATGAATCTTTTCGATCAATTCTTCGCGCATAAATGATATGAATTCCCTCTTCCCATTTTTTGATCATGTTGAGGATGAGGTGAGGAGGATCTTGCATATCTGCATCCATAGTTATGATCGCATTTCCTTGTGCCAAATCATAGCCTGCGGTAAGCGCCATTTGATGGCCGAAATTTCTGCTGAATGTAATGGCTTTGATGCGTGGATTGAGATGGGCTAATTGTTTGATTTTTTGCCAGGAATGATCTCGACTGCCATCGTTCACAAAAATGATTTCATAATCATACGTAGCACTTATTAATTCTAAAATTGTACTGAGCTCTTTATAGATAACGGGTATATTAGCTTCTTCGTTATAGATGGGGAGAATGACTGAGATCAGTTTCTTCACGCTCAAGAAGTATACCACGCTTGGCGATTTTCATATGAGACGGCAAAGGCTATCTATGATTTTTCGCGTATGTTCTTTCCAAGAATGATGGGAAACTACTTTTTCTCTGGCAGCTTGGCCTAGGCGAATGCGAGTGGAGTGATCGTCGATTAGCGCTTTGAGTCCCCTCATTAAACTCGCCGCATCTCCTGGCTTTACCATCCAAGCAGTGCGGTTGTGTTCTAAAATTTCTCCAATTTGATTGAGATCAGAAGCGACAATCCCTTTTCCCATGGCCATGTATTCAAAAAGCTTTGTAGGAGAGCCGAAAAAAGGAGATCCATCTGCATTTGGTATATGCGGAGCTACTAGGATATCACAGGCGGCTAAGTACAGCGGCCCCAATTCTTGGGGAACAGTACCCGTTAAAATGGTATCCTGATCTACGTTCCATTTAGAGAGCGTTTGCTTAACAAGAGGCATTGTCACCCCGTCTCCAATCATCAAGAGCCGTATCTCTTTTTTTAGTTCTGGAAAACTTTGCATCAGGTTGCCAAAAGCCTCCGCAAGAATTTCGGCTCCATGCCATTTCCCAAAAGTTCCGATGAATCCCAGAACGATTTTATTTTTGAGTTGCTGTTTTTGGCGAACTGAAGTGCCGTCTATATCAGGGGAATATGTGTCAGGGTCCACGCCATTGGGATTGACCAAGACTTTCTTAGGATCAATCCCTTTTGCGATCAGTTCATCTTTTAAAGGCTGACTGACCACGACGACAAGATCACTGGCCTTCAGATTCAACATTTCAATTTGTTTTGCTAGAGGTTCATATTTTAAAGCATGCCCCCCCCAATGCCGATGTACCCAAACTTCCGATCCGTTGAATTCAAGGACAAAGGGAACTCGGTAGTATTTTGCCAGCTGGATTCCAGAAAAATTATAGGTGCTGTATCGCTGATAAATAAAAGAAGGCTGGCGAGTCCCAATCCTTTGGATCGCCTGTTTCAAAAAAAACTCGTTGAAATATAAGGGAGGGAGTTCACTAAAATCCCAAAAGGCGTTTTCTGGAGCCACAATATGGCATTCCCATTCTTGGCTAACTGTAGGGATATGGTCGGTCGTTAAAAAGATGGGGTTGCCTGTGAAATGGTTCAGATGATTCAGTACTCCGGCAATGTGGCCTATAGACCCCCCTGATTGTAATCCAAAACAGAGATCTGTCCGCAAATAGACAGGGGATTGAGTAATGTCAAAGTGCTTTGTTTCGATCGATGGGAAGGAAGCACTGAGAAAAGCGATCTGGTCTTCAATCTTTCTCAGAAGATTTTTTTTCAAAAAAAAATCTTTCATCAAGTTGATAAAAAGAGAAAAAAGCAAAGAACAGTTGATTTCTTGGACAATTCCCCTCTGATCTTCCCAGACCGCCTTGGTTTTTGCAAGGATTCGCATTAAAAGAGCTAAGGCAAAAGGCTTTGGAATCCACCTCAAGTCATCAGTGACCATCCTTGACTCTCTATAGCGAAATAAATGAAAATAGATTTTCCGAGAGGAAATCCAAGATCTAAGTTCTTGAAAAGAAATAGAAATGTTCTTCTTGGAAAGAGGCGTTTTTTTTTCAGTCGATCGATAGACAGTGATTTTGTTCATAAAAATAGCCAGAGTAGTTTAGAGACATAGATTTTGACAATATCTCTTTTCAAGAGTAAATTTGACGGCGTTGTTGCATAAATGAACCACAAAGGCCTATGAACCTCTGTGGTGTCTATCTCTGTGGTTCATTTATGCAACAACGCTGAATTTGACTGTTAAAAATCGACTGAAACCATGTTTGTAAACACCCTCTTAGAGAATTGTGTACGCAACTAAATAAACTCTTTCTGTATTTGAAGGAGCGACTCTTAAAATCAGATTTTGTTCGTAAAATTGTAGGGATGTTTGCTACGCAATTTCTCTTGTTAGGAGTGAGTTTCTTATCTGCTGTATTGATTTCAAGAGCATTAGGTCCAACTGTGAGGGGAATGTATGCGATTGCAATGACAGTCAGTGCAATAGGCATTCAGTTTGGAAATGTGGGATTGCATTCTGCGAATACTTACTTTGTAGCGCGAGATCCGAAATGGCTTCCAGCGGTCATTGGGAATACGATAGTCACAAGTATTGGATTGGGAACTTTTTGTGCTTTGATCATTTGGCTCTTTTGTACTCTGCAACCTGATCGAGCTCCCCTTCAAGGAACTTTGCTATCTTTAGCTGTGCTATGGATTCCGTTAGGACTATCCTATATGCTTTTTCAAAATATTTTACTGGGTATCCAAGAAACGAGA
>Ga0207072_1152_pt1 | contig 10888 bp, 13 predicted proteins | sample Alteio_BWMinHeat_68_FD_153570 | JGI IMG/M metagenome (GOLD analysis project Ga0207072, IMG submission 153570) | Enriched cells from forest soil in Barre Woods Harvard Forest LTER site, Petersham, Massachusetts, United States -... | ecosystem: Environmental > Terrestrial > Soil > Temperate forest >... | reverse complement strand
ATCGCCATCTCCAGGTTATCGGCGCTTGCTGTTGCCGGGTTAAAGGTAAAGAGGCCTTCAACAGGGATTAGTATTGTACTGATCGGTGTGCCGGCTATTACTTTTCTTTCCAGAACAGCATCCGCCTTCACAGCGATATATCGCTTACCTTCATGGTAAGCTGCGGACACAACGCCCTTAGTCTCGGACGAAAGGAAATTGATCGCATTAAAAAATGCTTTGTTCATTTCTTTGGCGTTGGCCTCCGGCCCTTCTACGGTTACTCCGACCAGGCGGTACTGGAAGCTGAGGTCAAGCCAGTTCTTTAACCTGAACCAATTTATAATATTCGTCTTCATCGTAATTAAAATTAGTAAATATTAAGTGCCTGCAAAGCGTTCTGAATTTGCAAGTCATACATGTTTCTACTTTATCTGTTGTCTCATAAGCCTCTGCATCCAGCTCGTTCCATGGTTTGTTCTGCGACAATTGCTCCTGCTCGTCACTGAGCGTAGCGACATAATCCAGCGCGATAGCTGTGCTTTTTTTGGTAAATGGGTGCTGCTTGATCGCACCGTTCATCAGGTTGATCTCGAAAAGCTGGTAATTCTGCAACGTGGGCAGCGGTACCCACTTGCGTTGAATAAACCAGTTCTTGATGCCGTGAAAAACAGCAATCCCCTCCAGCGTCAGTTGCTTTTCGTAGTCGGCAGTATCGCTTTCCGAAACCTTCCAGTCGATTACGTCTGTAAATCGTCCGGCATGCCTGACTAAGTCGACCTGGGGCTTTATTTGAATATCGTTATACAGATATTTAAAGTAGCGGACATCGGCTCGCAGATGTGTCGCTGCGCTTAAATACTCATTCATGGTCTTGCCTTTTTCGGGGCTGCCGTAGTTGGGAAAAGCAAGGATTATCTGGTGGATATTGCTATAAACAGCTTCTACATCGGCCTGTTCAAAAGGTACGTTTGCCTCATGGATGTCTAAGGTCAGCCGGTCCATACCCGCTTCGCTAACATCAATTTGCGGATCTTTATAATAGCCGTTTTTGGAAAACAGGAATTGTCGTTTAGCCAAGGCCACCAGTTCATCCGCAATTTGCTTATAATCCGGCGTCTGTTTCCGCTTATAAACGGGTATCACCTTTTTAGTAATCGCCTGGTCGATAAGATCTCCTTGCCACATTTTCAACGTTTTCATTTTGGAAAGCTCAAACGCCTTACGCCTTACCGGGTAAGTAAAATGCCATTCCGCCAATTCATAAGCAAAATAGAATTTGCGGTGACATTGCCTTAAGACGGCGAGCTTTGAGACGTTCCATTCGGCTTTCATATTTAGGCGATCTCCTCGTATAATTCTGTGAACCTTTTAACATATTTATCCATCGCTTCCTTATTCTGATAGAGGTAACTCTCATCGGCTTTTAAATGCAGCAGTTCCGCACCCAAATCGCCGCGCTGCACGCCTTTTCGGAAAGATGGCCGCGTACTTGCGGGTACCGCCAGCAGCATGCGACTTTCCACGTTAAGTTTATCAAAGGTCTGTTCCATACCGGATATGATTTGATCGAAGGGAATGGCCAGGAACTTTAACAGTTTGACCAGCGACTTTACCGGTATACTATTAGTAAAGGCCATATCTTGTTTGATCGAATCCAATACCGATGGAGTAAGTCCTGTCTTCTCATGAATCACTTCATCCGCTACTTGCTTTTCAGCAAGGGACGCTGTCACCAGCGAGCCCAGCGTAGCTTTTGATAAAGCATTGCCCAGAGCATTCAATAAATTCTGCACCCGGTCAGCCGGCATTGAAACTTCCAGCTTTGCTGAAAATACCTGAGCTGCTTCCCGATCAGTCGTCGATGCGCCGGATTGGGCATAATCGCTAACGATATAGGCTCCCATCAGGTGTTCAAATGGTAATATTTTCTCTGTTTGTTTCATTGCTTGAATCTTTTAAAATTTCCAGTGTTTTTTTTTCAACTTTCGCTTTTGCCCGGATAAACTTGACTTTCAGCTGCTTGCTTTCGACATGCAGCATGGTTCCGATCTCCTCATAGGAATAACCGTTCATCCGCAACAGTAGCAACTCCCTTTCCAGATCGCTGACCAGTAGCAAGGCTTTTTGCATAGCAAAAAATAGTTGCCCCCCCTGCTGGCTGTCGGTGTATGGATTGACCTGTTTGAACTTATCCAACAGAGGCTCATAGGTGCCGAGGTCAAAAGCTTCATCTTCGTATTCGCCTAATTCTTCGATCCACTGATCATAGCTGACAACCAGTTGTTCTTTAGCTTTTTTCGACCTGATGAGCTGCAAAATATTATTCTTGTGGATCTTGAAAAGCCAATTTCTGAAATGACTCTCTGATTCAAACTCATAACGGTCGATCACTTTGCCAGTCGCTTCGAGCGTCTTATAAAGCGTGTCGTAACATTCGTCCTCATCCAGTCCCCAGTTGTTGATGGAAAATTGGTATAGGTACTTGCCATAGCCCTCATAAAGTGCGGCCAACCCATCCCGTGGACTGCTTTTAAATTTCTCTATGACTGTGGTATACCGTGTTTCCATGTTATTTTCTATCCCTATATATGCATTGAGGTTACAGTTTTTGTGACCCCGGTTAAAAACAATAAAAATAAACATAACCGGGCGATAATTTTAGAGATGTGGAAAGGTTCAGCCTTTTGGCCGTAAATTGTTTAATTTTAGGGCGTTATGGACATCACAATTTTTTTTGAAATACCGCAGCTTTTTCCTTTCCCGCAATTGGATATCTCAATAAACGGTCAGCCTTTACAAGAGGGTAAGTGGGCTGTATTCAAAGGTAAAAGGATGCTGTTTTACCGGCTAACCGGATTCAACGATGCTAACATAATATTGTCCTTACACAGAAATTTCGGCCCCACACATGTTAGGGTCCACTTCTTATTGGATAATGGAAGGCGGCTTACGGAGGTTATTGGTTTAACCGGCAGGCATGCCAGTCGGAAAATTAGTCTACCTGTTGCAAAATTGATAACTATCAGGGAACTGCCGCCAGTAACGAAACGACAGTCACCGAATGTTAAAAACAGGTTTCGCTCGACAATCAGTTTTGGAAAGGAAAAGCCGGTACGGCCTTCTGACGAATTTGAGCACTACCGGCAACAGCCCCAGCCTGAAGAGCTGCTGACCCCTAAGAAAGACGCGGATAAAAACGTACTGATTGATGTTTTTTATTTTACTGACCGGCAACGGAAAAAGACAAGAAAAAATAAACGGATCAGTTATAGCAATAAAAGGGGAGTGCCGGAAATGGGTGTTTGCCAGGTTAATATTCCCGCCAATAAAAAAAAGGGGGGAATTCCGCGTCCGAACTACTGGTTATTGGAATTTACGGAAAGCGAAGATGAGCATATGATGATCATGTCTATTGAATCACAGCAGCCTGGCGATTTCTTCTCCGGGATGGAAGCTAAGGTGCAGGCCTCGCCGGAAAAAGATGCCTTTCTCTTTGTACATGGATATAATGTGAGCTTTACGGATAGTGTGTTGAGGGCCGCTCAGATCGCCAAGGATATCAATTTTAGGGGAGCGCCAATAGTTTACAGTTGGCCTTCAAGAAATTTACTCCCTTTATATACTGCGGATGAAGCTACAGCTACGGGCTATTCGCTGGATAATATGATTAATCTACTAAAGGATATTAGGCGGACTACTGGCGCACAGCGTATACATTTAATTGCTCATAGCATGGGTAACCGTTTTCTTACAGAGGCACTCCGGGCTTTATATCATGAAGGTTTTTATAAAGACTTCCTGTTTAACCAGATTATCCTTGCCGCGCCGGATATTGATGCGCAGGTCTTTGTAAAAGAGATCGCTCCAAAAATTGCGGCTTGTTCGAAAAGGGTTACTTTGTATGCTTCTAAATATGATGTGCCGTTATATTTTTCCGGACTATTGCATGGAAATATCCAGCGTGCCGGCCAGTCTTCCGGAAAGATTGCGGTTATTGATGGGATGGACACCGTTGATGCTTCCAAAAATACAACGGGGTTGATGGGACATGGATATTTTGCTGAGAACAAAGCGATGATCGATGATATTTTTCATACGACACGGCACAATCATTCTCCCGAGGACCGCAATTTAAAGGAAGTTAATTCTAATAGCCGGGTTTACTGGGAATTTGAATAGGGGTTAAGCTTTTGTTACTTAATTAGTTCTTCAAAAGTTGAATTCTCAATTTTTTCAAAGCAACTAATAATAAACTCAGTTCCCCGGTGCGTGGGCAGCATAAAAAAATAAAACACCCATTTCACATGTTTTTTTTCATTCTTTCCGCATGAATAGATGGCCAAAACGGTAATGGTAGACTTAACACCCATTAAATCGTTTTTCACTACAAACTCAAGTGGGTAGTTCCCATCATGGATTAGATAATTATTTAATTGAATGATCGGTTCTAAAGTCATGGCTTTTATCGTTTAGTGATGAAATATACATTGCTAAATCCAACTTGATGTCACGTGGGTCAGTTTGTTAAACTTCCTAAATGTTTTTATTAACATCAGAATTATAAAAGCCCCTTAACCGTGAAGTCAAGGGGCTGCAATTAGAATACAAATACCCTTAATAGTTTTTTTAAATCAGTAAACTGCGTAAGGTCGTTGCTAATTAATAGTCCATATTGTTTTTTATTATCCGCATAGACCAAAATGTATTTACCTTTAATACGATCAATCTTTTCGCCATTTACATAAGGATGGTAGCTAAGTAAGATAATTTCCTGACCAGCTTCATCGGAAACTTGTGATCGGCTATAGTTTAATACTGATTGAGCATTATTAACATATAAGTTCGTTAAAACTATTGACGAATCAACGAATCTCGAAGGGTGGCTTTTTAGGTCTTTTATGGTTACAACGCCATTAGGTTCGCTATCCACCGCTTTTCTCTTTATAATGTGACTGCAAACAAAGTAGGCACCTAATATCGCCAATACCAGTAGCGTGATCTTCTTCATGGTCAATGATTTGAATTAAGGTTTATCGACTTTGCAAAATCATTCCTGCCTTTATCCATTTCAGGCTTAATGAATTCAGCATATTGATCTGGAAAGTCTTTTTTTAGCTTCGCCTCAATTTTTTCCAGGTCATAAAGAAATTCTTCAAGAAGTTTTAGCCGTGTCTTAATGCTTTGTTTATCATACTCCACTTTCTTCAGAAATGAATTTGAGGCGACCTGTGATAACCGGATTTGCAGGTCAAATTGAAGGTCAGATTGAACTACGGTCCAATCGTTTTGTTTACGCATATCAAAAGCCAACTCTGAATTGTGTTGTTCCGCATCCTGCCCGTGAAAGTATTCTTGCATACGGTTTTTAAACACAATTTTTGCCAGTACCGGTAACGATTCAAGAAAGCAGAACAAGCCAAACCAAATCATGAAAAATATTTTCTCTGTGATAGTGCCTTGTATAAATACGAGCTGGTGCATCTTTTTTATTTGCTGCATTAGCCCTGCTTCGCCCGGTTTAACAATTTGGTTAACTTCTTGGCTCTGCGCTTTTTCAATTGCCTTTATTCCTTTTTTGTTGTCAGCAATAATTACATTGTTAGCCGCAATTTCAGAATCTGCCATTGATTTATACTCATCCTTCAATTCTTGGACATGATTATAGACAGAGGCTATTCCATATTTACTTTTACCCAAGCCCCGCCCTTCGGCTTGCAGTGAATCGATATATGATCGTTTGGTTTTATTAATGGCATCATTTTTCAATCGTACGTTGTCGATCTCGTGTTGGGTCGATGCTATTTTATGATCGTATTTAGAATTTACGGCACTGACTTGTGCATTATATTCGGTTCGCACTTGGGATAAAATATCATCTCTAAGCGTTAAAGTATCCCAGATAAAGGAATGGAACAGTGCAAGTACCAATATGGCAAGTGTTCTGACCCATTTGGTAACAGCGCTGTTTGAAACGATTACTAAACGGTCGAACAGATAAATAAATATCGCCCAGGCGATAAACACAACCGGAAACATCGCCATGTTTTTAAACGAGTAGGTCGAAACAGAATAGGCAATAAGTGTAGCGCTTAGTAACGCTGTAAAAATGAGGGTCATGCCCAAGTAGTCAAAAATCTGCCTACAGCTTGCTGAACAGTTTTCCAGGATTTCGGTGGTTGCCCCTGTTAGCCGGGCAAACCTGGAAACGAATTTTTTTGAGGTAAAAATTTCATTTTTCATTATTTTAAGTTTAAAAAGTGTGTGTATTAAGCTGTGCCCGGTTATCCGGGCACAGCTGAACTATCGGCTGAAAGTTTTTTTGAGCAATTCTGCAAATTCATCCAAATGAGTATCAAAGTCCCGTGACCATTGTATCAATGTTCTATCGGCTGCCTCAATAAGTATCTTCCTGAATTTTTCTGGCCTTCCCGATGCACGATTTTCGAAACCCTCAAGAAGAAGTGTCATTTCTTCCATTTTATTTAATAGTTTTTCATGTAACACCATTTTGGCATTTTCGTAATGAAGCTTTGCGGCGCCAACAAGATTGCTTTCACCGACCAAGACCAGGTTATGCAGAATCGCCTTTAAGTACCGTGTTTGATAATCTGCTATGGCTGAGAGGTTATTATTTTCCCCTTTTCGAATAATCTGCAAGGCTTCCTGATTGGCCTTACTATCTATTTCCAACAGCGCCTTATCACGCTTATTCATAGCCCAACTGCCCAAAATCGTGCTGTTGAGGTCATTTAGTTTTTTGAGGCGTACTTCTAGTTCTTCTTGCTTTCTGCCAATTTTATCAGGTTGTTTTTGCAAATTGTCATCAAGGTTATCCATATTACTGCCAGTTTTGCCAATCTTTTGATCATCGGCTTTTGTGATGATAAGCCCCGGAGCGTTTTTGGAAAACTCAGCGTCAGTAGCTTTGCCATCCGTTGTAGTGATTATATTAGTTTCCATTTTACTATGATTTAGATAATGTCATCAACATTATAAAACGGGCTGTGACGACTTAAGCCTGTTACCGGGCTCTACACCCGGTCATTAAATCAAAGAACGATTGTCCATAAATGACACTACAAAAAAAATGAGAATATTTGCGGAAGCCAGTAATAATCAGTTATCTGCATAACTGACCTGGGGAATAAGAAGAAAAAATAACTTAGGATTTTTGGTGATCTGCCATAATGCTGAGTTCGAACTCAGACAGGGAGGGATTCGCTGGCAAATCATTCCGGAACTGCGTTTCTGTAGCCTGGTTAGGCACATATAAATGAAGATATTGATAGCAATAAGATAAATGCGACTGAGGTTCGCCAGCACTATCTGCCTTTTTCATTAATATTGCCTTTGTTTGTTGAATGGAAAATCCCTTTACGTAATAAATGTATAGCCAAAGGGCTCTTTTTAAGATAAAATTCTTAAAGTCATTGGTGTCAAAGTTCTTCAACAAATCAGTAAAACAAGGCACTTCCTTGAATTTATTTACTTCTTCAAAGTCTATGGAATATGGCTTTGAAGCAATTGAAGTGAACAAACCTTTAAGCTCCTCTATACCTTTATAAAAGTCTTTTTTATTGTCCTCATTGACAAAGTATTGCGCGAATAAAAATTCAAATTCGTCCGTATGCTTGCCTAATTTATTGGGCAAATACTTCCTTACTTCTTTGGTAATAACCCTGTCAACCAATTTTTTTAACACGATCTTGTGGTTAAGCCCGCCATAGCACTTGTACCATATGACCATGAATTCTTTTAAAAAATCTTTAATAGAATCTATTTCAACCTTTTCAAGAGTGGCGAAATGGAGATACAGGTTACCGTAGGGAGAGGTTTCGGTATTTCCGGGTTTTCTGATCGGATGTACGATGATGAAATAATGCGGATATTTTCTTAACTCCAAACTACCAATCTCGTCACCATATTTAAGGAAATATTTTTCGATAATAGCCCGTTCGAGTCCCTCCTTTTCTCCATAGCTTTTTATTTTGCGCGGGTCAAATTCTCCAATCCATTTATAATTACCGACATTATAAGAAAGTGAACTTTTTGAACCTTCGCCAATAATGATCCAGGTATCCTGATCATACCACTCTTTAAAAGCCGATACCCCACCTTCAAATTCATCTTTGAACTTTTTAACCAAGTCTATATAAGTTTGATGAAATTTTTTTGCATCGAAATTTTTTTGCGCAAAAACATAGGTTTCCCCAATGCCCTTTTCGTTAAGTAGCACCATCTCTAGCAAAGAAAATGTCAGCTTTTTTGGCCGGAAATAGTGTTCCACTAAAGAGAGAAATTCATTCCCTTCATTTCTTTCTAAGATATATTCATCAATATAAAATATTTTATGGTCTTGTAATTCCATGCATCTATTTCAAATACCAGTTTTCTAATGTGCCCATTCCATAAGTGACAACCGTTTCAGCCAAATCATCTTTCGGGCCGCGAGAACATATACATAAATGTTTGGCGGTTGACCGGACAAAACACCCCTTCGCCTCTAAAATGTTCATGATATCAATGCATATGTCTCGAGTCATCGTTTCTTGAATTTGAAGCCTACGGCCATGTACATCTTTTGCTAAGCGAACTAACTTGCCCAAGCCAGTGATAATGGACTTCGGCTGATAATAAATATCAATACTCCCAAAAAAAGGAGCAAAATGATGTTCGCACATGGAATAAAACTGAATATTTTTCATTTCAATCACACCGGTGAAATTCTCTACATGAACGACATCGTTTAAAATATCGGTGGCTTTTAATTCATACCCGCTAAATAATTCATCGAAAGATTTACGTATCCTCTGCTCCGAATTTTTTAGTTTCTCGCGAATTTCCTCATTCTCAATAAAACTAAATATTTTTTCTAAGTTATTATTATTCACCATGTTGCTGATATATATTTATAGTTTGTTTAAAACTGAATTCAGGGTTTTCAAGCCTGCTTTTTAAGAAGTTGATCAGGGCCTGACGTTTGGTAGCTAAATCAATAAGCATAAGATACGATACCTGATCCGCTAGGCATTCAAATGACGGGCATTTCACTGCGGCAGAGAAAGGCTCACTTTTTATTAAATCATACCCACAAGGAAAACCATTAATTGTTCGTTCAGGGTTTGGGTTTTCAAAGTGCATGTCTGTCCAGTCGATTAAATCTCCAATAAAGTCATTATTGGCATTAGCGACCAAAACAATCCATTTTGGGGACAACTCTCTTACTTTATCGTTTAACCGACCTAAATCGTCGTCAATAAATTGAAGTGTATGAGAGATAAACAATGTGGCTATTTTTGAATCGGTTTCATAATTGAAGAAATCTACCACCAGCCTTTTATGATTGTTGTGGCATTTATAATCGAACGATGAGGGCGGATTTATATCGATCATGGTTACATCAAGTCCTGAAAATGCATAATAAGCTATATCACCAATTCCCGCTCCCACGTCCAATACAGGCGATTCAATTAAGTGTGCTACCCTGTCTTTTATTAATTGGATGATTATTGAATTTTCATTACAATACATCTCTTTAAATTCAAAGACCTCACGATTTGCGATAGCATTTTTTGTGTTCAATTTTATGAAAGTTTAAAAGGCGTAAAGTTGGTATGGAGATCATAGTAGTCTTCGTTTTCGGCTTTTTTTAGCCATTTCACCAAGGGTAAACTTATAGGCAGTGCGATGATTTCCCAAAGCACCTTAAAGATCCAGGCTGAAAGAAATACGTCAACCATCTCCTTTGTTTCCATTATTCCTGCGAATGCGATTAATATAAAACAAAATGTATCGACAGCTTCACCAACAATTGTGGATGCAACAAAACGAATCGCCATTAACTTGCCTCCCTGCTTAACTTTCAATTTGGCAACTGTAAATGAATTAATGAATTCACCAGCAAAATAGGATATAACGGACGCGATGGCAATCCTTGGGACATTACCTAAAATGCTTTCAAAGGCCGCCTGATTTTTCCAGAATGAGGCCGGTGGTACTATTGCTGCCAATTCTACGGATACAATTAAAATGATCAGAGAAAAAAAACCTGTCCAAATTGCTTTACGGCTTTGAGCATAGCCATAGACTTCTGTAAAAATATCTCCAAACACATAAACAATAGGGAAAAGTAATATGCCAGCCGGGAAATCAGCAGAACCTATTTGAAAGAATTTATTATCTAAAATATTAGATATGATCAGGCAAGCAGTAAACAAGCCTGTAATTATTGAGAAGTATTTGTAGTTTTTCATTTAAACAATTTTCATCTAATCTATTTAAATATTAAATGCAGATGAATAATCCTAACTTATGTGAATTATTTCCTGCCTGAAAAAAAAGCTTAATTATCTCTTCTAACTAAAAGCGTAACTAAAGTCCCCTGGTAGGAATTATAACTCGGAGCGTACCTGATCAATCCAAATGAAATCAAATCCTTAATGCAAATATGGTAGGTACTAATAGAGGCAATTTTACCGTAACTCATTAATATCCTTCTGCTAATTTTAAACGGGAATTTGTTTTTTTGATCGTTCCAGCAAATGATCAGTGCAAAACACAGGCTGATATGGGACGTATTTAAACGGTTATCATCAGCCATTCTGTTTAGAAAGCGCATCAAAAACTGGAATTGCTCATTACTCATCGTACCTTTTTCTCCAGCACTTTTAAAATGTCATCGTATTTATAAAAGAATATGCCGCCGACCTTTGTAAATGCAAGGGTTCCATTTACCCGGAAATTTTGGAGGGTGCCTGGCGAGATGTGTAATAGCTTTCTTACCTCAACACTCCGCAGCCATTGTTTGGGATCGTGGTTTTGCGGCTTGATTAACGCAGCAATTTCCCTGATCAAATCCTGTTTAAATAGTTCAAGGTCATCTTTGGTAACAATATCTATCTGTGCC
>Ga0207072_1151_pt1 | contig 10948 bp, 10 predicted proteins | sample Alteio_BWMinHeat_68_FD_153570 | JGI IMG/M metagenome (GOLD analysis project Ga0207072, IMG submission 153570) | Enriched cells from forest soil in Barre Woods Harvard Forest LTER site, Petersham, Massachusetts, United States -... | ecosystem: Environmental > Terrestrial > Soil > Temperate forest >... | reverse complement strand
TTTGACATATATAAAATTATAAATAAAAACAATATTTATTTATATGTTAAAATTTTTTCTATTAGATAAACAAAATAATCCAAAGAGGTAGAACGGGATCGCCCAGGCGGGGAAATCGGCTCTCACTGAGTAATCAAGGGCCACTGGAGGATAGGCAGCGAGATCGAGGAGCTGCGCGGTGAACCAATCCATGGTGAAAAAGAAAGGGTCGGCAAGGGGAGGAAAAAGGAGGTGAACAAGGAGGGCGATCAGGAGTCCAAAAAGGGCCGCATTGACGAGGAGAGGAAAGAAAAGGTTGTAGAGGAGCCCGAGGAGGGGAAACTGGTGAAAGTGGGTGAGGAGCAGGGGCAAAATCGCGAGATTGACTGCGAGCGTGAGGCTGAGCCCTTGCCGCAAAAAAGCGGAGAGGAGGTAAATGTGCTGCGAAAAAAGGGTCAGCTCATGAGGAGAGGATTTAAAGGAAAAGCGGAACAGAGGGAGAAACAGGAGAATGCCAAAACAGCTTAAAAAGCTGAGCTGAAAGCCGAGATTCGCGCCGACAAGGGGATCGAGAAGGACTGCGATCAGGAGCGATACGCCGAGGAGATTGAGGCCGGTGGAGTGGCGGCCGATCAGCTTGCCTACGAGGTAGAAGAGGGCGGTGATCCAACCTCTCTGGATCGCTGGCACTGAGCCGACAAAAAAAAAGTAGGCGTTGACGGCAAAGAGGAGGGTGATGATTTTCCATCGGTAGGAGAGGAAGAGGCTGAGAAAAAAGGAGCAAAAAGCGGTGAGGATGACGAAGTGAAAACCAGAAATCGCAAGGATGTGCTGCAGCCCCAAGCGGGAAAACTCAAAGCGGAGCAGTCGATCTTCCACGTCTCCTGTAATCAGGGAACCGAGAAGGAAAGCCGTTCGGGGGCGGTGCAGTTTCTGATCTAAAAATTGGCGCAACTTTTCTTTCAGTTGGTAGCGAAGTTCAGCAAAACTCCACGTTTTCTCAACGGAGATCCATTCTTTGGGTTTAAAAACACTCTCGTAGGCTTCCCGGTATTGCACTTTTCCCTTGAGGATATAGTCGCAATTCGCTTTGGGATGCTCACCGCCGAGATAGTGGACCGTGCACGGGATTCTTCGCTGATTGGTAGGGTTCAAGCGATGCGATGGAAAAGTAGCCGATGGCTTCCGTGCTTTTGCCTGTTACTGAAGCAGGGGAATAGAGCCAGGTGCTGTAAAGAACTCCTCCGATCAGGAGGGCGATGGGAGCCCAAGAGCGGAGGGATATTAAATAGAGGGCCCATAGAAGGGGAAAGGCCCAATTCCAGGGGAAGGTCCAGAAGAGGGCGGTACTCGTCCCAATCAAGAGGCAAATTGCCCATAAGAGGGCGGGCTGCTCTCTCCAAAATCGATTCATTTATGGACGTGGGGCAGTTCCTCATCGATGGGGCGGTTGATGAGGCGGGCCCCTCTTTGGCTGGAAAAATAGGAAAAGAGCCATTGCATCAAGACGACGAGGCGATTGCGGAAGCCGATCAGGTAGAGGATATGGATAAAGCACCAGCCGAGCCAGGCGATGAAGCCGGAGAACTGGATTTTGCCAAAGGTGCCGATCGCTTTTGTTTTTCCGATGGTGGCCATCGTCCCCTTGTCGAAATAGACGAAGGGAGGGCGCTCTTTCTTGGGGAGCCGTTTGCGGAGAATTTGGGCGACGTAGCGGCCTTGCTGCACGGCGACCGGAGCGAGTCCGGGGAGGGGTTTCCCCTTTTTGTCCATGGCGTAGGCGGCATCGCCGAGGACGAAAATTTCCGGGTGATCGGGGAGGGTGAGGTCAGCTTCTACGATGACGCGGCCTTGCCGGTCCAAGGGAACATTGAGGGTTTTTAAGACGGAGGAGGCTTGATTGCCCGCTGCCCAAACGACGTTTTCAGCGGGGATGAAAAGGCCCTCTACCGTCACTCCTTCTCCATTTACCCCAGTCACCCGTTTGCCTGTGATGACATTGACCCCGAAACTCTCCAGGTACTGTTGGGCTTTGAGGGAGAGCTTTTCCGGGTAGACGGGGAGAATGTGGGGCGAGCCCTCAACGAGGTAGATTTTTGTTTTTGTCGTGTCGATGCGCCGGAAATTTTTGAGCATGGTTTGATAGGCGATCTCAGAGATGGCGCCGGCCATTTCTACGCCGGTAGGGCCGCCGCCGATGATGACGAAATTCAGGTATTTTTTGGCCTCTGAGATGCTGTCGCATCGCTCCGCCTTTTCAAAGGAGAGGAGGATTTTCTCTCGGATTTTCAGAGCGTCGGAGAGGGTTTTCAGGCCAGGGGCGAACTTTTCCCATTGCTCGTTGCCGAAATAGGAATGGCGGGCTCCGAGCGCGACGATCAGGTAATCGTAGCCGAGTTGATCTCCGTTGCGCAAAAGGATTTGGCTTTTCTCTTTATCGATATGGGTCACCTCCCCCATCAACACGGTGATATTTTCATAGGGACACAGGATCTCGCGGATGGGAACAGCAATATCTCCCGGCGAAAGAGCGGCGCTGGCCACTTGATAGAGAAGGGGTTGGAAAAGGTGGTGGTTGGTCTTATCGATGATCCAAACGTCGAGCTTGGAATGGCCGAGGGCTTTTGCCGCATTGATCCCTGCAAACCCTCCCCCTAAGATCACTACCTTCGTACTGGCCATACCCTTCAGTATAGTTTATGAAAATTTCTAAGGAAAGAAATTTTTAAGTGTGTCACAGTGGCAATTATGAATTCACTCATTCGACAGTTTTTTACAGGAAATAAGGAGAATCAATTTAAGGAGGTGTTGTTCCTAAGCGAAGAGTCAAATGCAACCTGGGAAGCGATTTCAAGGATTGCGTTTGATCTGCCTAGAGGGTGGTTTGAATTGAGCAGGCTCTCTCCTCAGGATCGGATCGAATTTACCCGCGACTTTTGGTTGGATCGGATCCCCTATCATCCGAGTGCTCATCCCGCTTTTTTTGAATTCTTTGACCAGCTGGATGATGTAGCAGTGGTTTTGATGCGGAGAAGGGAGGAGGAACCTCTCGATTCTGAGCTCGTCTATAGCTTAGCTGACAATAGTTCATTTTTTCGAGGAAAGCCCCCTTGTACAGAGGGAGACCTCCACGACTTGAAAAGCGAAATAGAGTTGAATTTGCCCCATGATTTTCTCTCCTTTGTCCGGATCCACAACGGATTTGGAAAGCTCTCTGAAATGGGACTTTTAGAAGTGGAAGAAATCGCCCCTGTAAGGCGGCGCGTGATGAACATGCTGATGCAAACGGAAAAGCGGATTCACGCAGCCGGCCTGGAGGTCGATCCCGCAGCATTGATCCCTTTTTATGAAACTTTAGGGCTCTCTTCTTTTCAATGCTTTTATACAGATTGGTATCCAGGGAATGAAATGGGTAATGTATATTTATCAGGAATCGATTATACATTATCCGATGTAAGCGATAAAAAGATGTGGGCGGAGAACCTCGCTTTTCCCACTTTTTCTGAATGGTTTGCCTATTATCTCCAAGGAATGGACTTGTGTACTTAGTTCAGGATTTGTACGAACAACACGGCAAATATCTCGGCCTCGACCTGGTTGCAGGCGCTGCAGGATTATCTCGCCGCATCAACAAAGCTGAAGTACACCGCCCAGGCCTTAGCCTCACTGGCTATTTAAAAGGGTTTGTCACAGCGCGCATTCTGGTGATCGGCAAGCAGGAAATTGAATATTTGCGCGAGCTCGATCCAAAGGTCCGCTCTCAGCGCCTGCAAGGGATTTTAACGCCCTCCACGCCTGCCGTCATTATCGCGCGCGGTTTTGTTCCTCCTAAAGAGCTCATCGCCCTATGCGAAAAAAACCGGATCCCCCTCTTCAAAGCCACTTCAACGGCCACCAATCTGCTGAGCCGCATTACCTTTCTCCTCCTGGAAGAATTTTGCCCTAGCGTGACCCTGCACGGCACACTGGTGGAGGTTTTTGGCGTCGGAGTCCTCATTCAAGGAGAGTCGTCTGTAGGGAAAAGCGAAGCGGCTTTAGGGCTGATTGAACGGGGGCATCGATTGATCTCCGACGACGTGGTGCGGGTAAAAAAGAAAGAGGGATCCTACCTCGTTGGATCGGGGCCTGAATTGACCCGCCACTTGATGGAGATCCGAGGGATTGGAATCATCAACGTCGCCCACCTCTATGGAGCTGTCTGTGTCCGCCCCGACAAAGGGATCGATATTGTGGTCAAGCTCGAAGAGTGGGACGATCAGCATTTTTACGATCGAGTGGGACTCGATGAAAAATTCATCACCATTTTAGGAGTGAGCGTTCCCTACCATGTCCTTCCTGTCAAGCCAGGTCGCGATGTGGTTTTGCTTTTAGAGACCATCGCACTCAATCACCGGTTGAAAGATATGGGATACAATTCAGCGAAAGAATTCAATGTAAAATTGCTGGAAACGATCTGTGCCAGGAGAGGTTCATGTGAGAATCGTTCGTAAAATCAGAGTCAAAAATTCCCTCGGCCTTCATACTCGCCCTGCAGCATCGATTGTCAAATTGCTCCAGCCTCGCAAAGCATCTGTCTATTTTACGCACAAAAATGAGACGATCAATGCGCGCAGCATCATGAGCATTTTGATGTTAGCTGCGAAGAAAAATGCAGTGATTGAGGTTACAGTGGAAGGGGAAGATGCAGAATTGACGATGCAGCATCTCTTAAACGCCTTCGACATGGAGTTTGGAGAAAAGTGATGCCGCCAGAGGAGGAAGAGATCATTTTTCGCGGAATCCCGATCAGTAAAGGGATCGGGATCGGCTTCCCCATCTTTTTTGCCGGCGCAGAAGATCAGGTCCTGGAGGTGGCCATTCCCAAAAAGGAGATCGACCTAGAGATCGACCGCTATCGCAAAGCCCTCGACCTCAGCCGCAAAGACGTTGAAACGCTGCAGAGATTATCCCTCCGCGAAGACCCCCCTGAGATCGGCTCGATTTTAGGCACCCACCTCGAAATGATGCAAGATCCCCTTCTCACCAGCGTCATCGAAGAGCGAATTCGAGGCACGCAGTGCAACACCGAGTCGATTTTTCATCACATTATTGAAGAATATAAAGAACGCTTTAGCACCCTCCAGGATCACTATTTCCAGGAACGGGTGCGCGATATCGTCGATGTGTCCCGCCGCATCTTGGGCCACCTCCGCCCTCTGGAGCGGATCAAAATGGGCGAAGTGCCCCACAACTCGATCATTTTGACCCATGAGCTCGTCCCTTCTGAAACGATCGAAGCGAACCCCTCGCTCGTCAGCGCCTTTGTCACCACGGCCGGAGGGATCACTTCCCATGCGGCCATCATCGCCCGCGCGAAAGGGATCCCCTACGTCGCCAACGTCGACATCAAACAACTCAAAAAACTGCAAGTCCATTCCCTCATCGTCGACGGCTCACAAGGGTTTGTCATCCTCAACCCCACTCGTCAAACCCTCAAGAAATACCAAGAAATTCAAAAAGGGCATCTTAAGAATTACAAAGTGCTTAAAAGCGCCTCCCATTTGAAAGGAGAGACCATTGACGGCTATGAAGTCCGTATTTTTGCCAACCTGGAAAATCCCAAAGAGATCGATCAGCTCTTGAAAGCAGGAGCCAGCGGTATCGGCCTTTTCCGCTCAGAATACCTCTTCCTCTCTCGGAAAGCATTCCCCTCTGAAGAAGAACAATTTGTCATCTACAAACGGATGGTAAAATCGCTCAAAGGGCGCCCCCTTGTCATTCGCGTCTTCGACATTGGCGGCGATAAGAAAATCGACCTCCCTTCCCATCACCCCGACGCCAAATACTTCACTGCCATTGGCCACGAACTCAACCCCTCTTTAGGCTGCCGCGCGATCCGCTTTCTCCTCCGCTACCCAGAAATCCTCCACGTCCAACTCCGCGCCATCCTCCGCGCCAGCTATTACGGAGAAATCCATATCCTGATCCCGATGGTCTCCGACATTTCCGAAGTGCGCATCGTCCGGCAAACAGTAGAGGAAGTGCGGGAAGCGCTGCGCAAAAGCGGAGGCAAAGCAGCCAAACGACTTCCGATTGGGTGCATGATTGAAGTTCCCTCTTCTGCGATCATGTGCGATGCCCTTGCTGAAGAAGTCGATTTTCTCTCTATCGGCACCAACGACCTGATCCAGTACGTCCTCGCTGCCGATCGGAGCAATTCGAGCACCTCGGATCTCTATTTCACCACCCATCCGAGCATTTTGCGCCTGATCCGGATGGTCGTCGCTGCAGCGAATCGAGCCCGCAAATCGATCATCTTTTGCGGCGAATGCGACACCTCGATGATCCCCCTTCTGATCGGCTTCGGCATCCGCGAGTTTTCCGTAGCAGCGCGCCACATTCCCCTCATCAAACACACGATTCGCAAATGGCGCATCCTCGATGCGTGCCGCCTGGCAGAAGAAGCCCTTGAGTATTCTTCCGCCCAAGAACTCAAGCAGTTCCTCGCCACTCACAAGCGGTGAGGTAGAATGCAATGACTAATGAATCAATTACGCACGACTACGGAGATTTCATTATTTATGGGGATGAAACGGGCGACCACTCCATGGATACCGCCTACAAGCAACACCCCGTTTTTGTCCTGGTTCTGTGTATTTTTTCAAAAGACGCTTACACAATCGATGTTGTGAGACATTTGAAAAAACTGAAATTCACTTTCTGGGGACATGATGCAACGATCCTTCATAGTGCGAAATTGAGACGACAGATAGAGGATTTCCAATTCCTCCAAAACCAAAAACGTCGAGAATATTTCATTGAGATGCTGAATGCAGCCATCAGAAACTCTCCCTTCACAATTATCTCAACCGGCATCGATAAACGTCTCTTGCAAGAGCGGTATGCCAAACCAGAAAATCCTTATGCACTCAGCCTGGAATACTGTTTGGAACGGGTCTACCGCTTTTTACAAGAAAAAAGACAGCTCAGAAAAACGACTCACATCATACTTGAATCTCGAGGAAACGAAGTAGATCGGACTCTAGAAATTGCATTCGAGCGAATCGTCGCAAAAAATGCCGCTTGGCAGGCCAACTACCCTCTTAAAGTACTTTTCGTGGATAAAAAGGCCAACAGCATCGGTCTTCAGATTGCGGATTTGGTTGCTTACCCTATTGGCAGATTTGTAGTGGATCCTCAGCGAGAAAACCTTGCTTTTGATGTTTTTAGAGATAAGTTTCACAAATACCCCGACCATTTGGGGAAAGGACTGAAGATATTCCCAACCCAGTCTATAACGACCGAGCCTGAAAAACGAAAAGCCTCAGAATATAAGGAATATTCAGAGGCTTAACCGCCGACTAGGACAACCCCCAGTCATTACCGCCTATTATCCGCATTTTCGAATAAAAAGCAAGGCGCGAATCCCTAATTTATTTTATATTAACGTGTTAACTCGACTTTGTACAATTTTGTAAACACCCTCTTAGTCCCAATGCCTCTTTTTGAAATAGAGATTTGCCCCTTCAGCCCAGCTGACCCATTCATCTCGTTTTATGAAGAATACGGTGTCGCCGTAGTGGAAAATACGGCAAGGAGGCCCGTAAGCAAATGTAATCAGCCCCAGTTTGTCTTGCTCCAACATCCAGTCCAAGTTCTTAATCTCTTCAGGGGGAATTTCTAGAACCATCCTCATGCCCGTGGTGTAAAAAAAGTATTCAATATCGGGGTCGCTATCGGCGATTTTAAATGCCTCCTCGAGAGAAATGTGTCTTTCCACACGGATCGCATTTGAATAATCAGAGCCTTTGTACTGAGCCCCATTTGGGTACATCACATAGCCATTGTTGAGGTTGAAATGATCTGGCTGAGCTGCTTGTACTGGTGATACCATTAATAATCTCCTTGTTTTGTTGAAAACAAACTCATCATAACTATATGAACACTTAACAAAAACTAGTAAAATTAAAATTTATTAGTATATTATTATTTAATAAGCCAGTTACAATCGACTAAAAAACGGTATATCGTAAAATAGTCGCGACTAAAATACGATCTATCGTAAAATGGTCGTATGCGCAGGATTTATCAAGAAGCCCTCAGAAGGCATCTTTCCTCATATCGTCAGATGATTTTTTTGATGGGGCCAAGACAAGCGGGAAAAACGACCGTCAGTCTCGAAGCGGCGAGGGAGTGGCCCGCCCATTTTTATTTCAATTGGGACAACCCAGCGGAGAAACTTCTCTTTATCGAGGGGGTTGAGGCGATTGCAAGACAGGCAGGTCTTCAAGAAATCCGTTCTGATAAGCCCGTGTTGATATTTGATGAGATTCACAAGTTTGGGAAGTGGAAGAACTTTCTCAAAGGCTTTTTCGATCTCTATGAGAAAGTCGCCCGGATCATCGTCACTGGAAGCTCTCGACTCAATGTGTATAAGCGAGGAGGCGACAGCCTGATGGGGCGCTATTTCTATTACCGCGTTCATCCCCTCTCTGTTGCAGAGATCGTCTCGCCTGAATGGACGGAAGAGGGGATCCGGCCGATTCCAAAGCCAATTCGAGATGAAGACTGGGAAGCTTTATTGGAACACGGGGGGTTTCCAGAGCCTTTTATTCAGCGCACTTCCAGTTTTTCTCGTCGGTGGAAATCGATTCGGAAAGATCAACTTTTTCGGGAAGATATTCGGGATGGGACAAGAATTCAAGAGTTGGCCCAGCTTGAATTATTAGCTGAGCTGCTTCGCAACCAGGCCGCTCAATCGATAGACTCTGTTTCTTTATCGAAAAAAGTGGGAGTCTCTGTTGACACCATTCGGCGCTGGATTGAGGTTCTCAAATCATTCTATTATTGTTTTTCACTACAACCCTGGTCGAAAAATATTGCTCGCTCTCTTCTCAAAGAGCCAAAGATTTATCTATGGGATTGGTCGATGATCGAAGAGGAGGGGCGTCGGAATGAGAATCTTGTAGCCAGTCACTTACTCAAAGCCGTTGACTTTTGGACGGATCAAGGACTGGGTGATTTTGGGCTTCATTATTTACGGACCAAAGATCAACACGAGGTGGATTTTCTTGTGACACGAGATAAAAAGCCCTGGTTTCTTATCGAAGTAAAAACAAAAGCTAAGGGTTTATCATCGGCTCTTTACCGTTTTCAGGAAGAGACTGGCGCCCCTCACGCATTTCAGTTGGCCTTTGATCTTCCGTTTGTGAACAAGAACTGCTTTGAGGAAAAAGGGCCCATTCTCGTTCCTGCCCGGACTCTCTTATCCCAACTTATTTAAAATATACCTTAGAGAATGCTGAAGAGTCAGTGCCGTTTTGAACCATTTGAAATAATTTCATCGTTTTCTCGTTTCATCATTTCCATCGTTGGTCTTGTCATTGCCCTCGAAATTCTGACTCAAACCCTATTTTTCATAAAAATGAATACCCTAGCCTGATATCCTCGGTACTGGAAAAAAAATAGCAAGGATCCGCTCGAAACGAGCGGGCAGGATCGGCGAAACGCCGGCAAGATGGTAGAAAACTTGAATGATTTTCCTTCTTTCTCTCCTGCCGACGCTTCGTCGATCCTGCCGCCATGCTTCATGGCGATCCTTGCTCATTTTCACTCGCGCGTCTCGCGCATGCTTTTTTTGTCCAGTACCTGATATCATTTAAATATGTCTACAACAATCCTTACAGCAAATACTGCTGCCACTGCAATCCAAACCTTCTATCGTGGCTATTTAGCAAGAAAAGCCTTTAAAAATCAGCGCGATGCTGCCATCACACTACAAGCTGCTTTACGGGCTTTCTCAACGCAGCAGATACATCTCCAATCTGCCTTATCTTTTGATTTGGCCGAGAAGGGAGTTGCTCTTATTGAGCGTCAAAATCTGGCTTCTTTGCCTCGGGCAGATTCAGGGAAAACCTCCGTTTATCTTCCAAAAGAGGTGCCCATCGTATTGAAGCATTCTAAAGGGGATTGTTCATCTCGCCTAACAAAGATGAAAAAAGCTCGAGAAGTTTGCAATAAGAACCATTTAAATCATCTGGTCATTCCTCAAGCCAGTATTCACGGAGAATTTTTAATCGAGCGGCGTTTGCCCATTGCATATCACTACATGAAGGAACAAATGGGGTTCTATTACGAAAATCGGGATCAATTTACTCCAGCTATTCAAGACATGACCCGATTTTTATGCTTGATTCCTCTAAATGATTTGTCCCATTTGCCCAGTAGGAACCATCCACTCCAGGACATGCTACCCCCCAATAGTCGATATGCCTTTGGTAGATATGACAATGTCCCGCTTTATGTTGAGGATGGGCACTACTGTATCGGACTTATTGATCTTGAAAGGTTGCGCGATGTGGCATTCGGCGAAAAACAAGGCGATGAGGATTATTGCTTGCTCTTTGGAGATCTTATCGGGCTTTTCCCCTACCACTTTGATGAAATCATTGCCATTGGCAAGCAGTTTTGGCCTGAGATTGAAAAGCATCTAACGGATCTAAAACAGCATCAAGCAGAAGCCATCGCGTTTTTCGAAAAATTTTATCTTACTCACCGACAGTTCGCAATAGAGCAACAGATTGACCGAATAGAAAAGGCCAAACTCGTTGTCTTAGATCCTGAAAAAATTCAGTTCATTCGCCAATCTCTCTTGGGAAAAATTGGCTCCTTTGATAAAGAGCATCCACTTGTGGTCATTCTAAAAAGTGGGGTAGCACCCTTTCTTGATCAGCAGTTGGAACCAATATTATTTCAAACGAGAGCTTGGTTAGAAGAATTTTTGAACGAATGGGCTGAATTAAGACCCAATGCCGCTCCTGATTTGCTAGGCCTTCTCGAGCTCAGGACAGTTCACACTATGAGTTTTGATCTAGTGAATCAAATTGTAGCTTTATTTCCAGTTACTGACTTGCCTCGAGCGGAAAAAAGGAAGGCTGCTGCGGCTCTTCTCCATTCGATATTAGACGCCTGGGTAGAACAAAAAATCATC
>Ga0207072_1149_pt1 | contig 10968 bp, 7 predicted proteins | sample Alteio_BWMinHeat_68_FD_153570 | JGI IMG/M metagenome (GOLD analysis project Ga0207072, IMG submission 153570) | Enriched cells from forest soil in Barre Woods Harvard Forest LTER site, Petersham, Massachusetts, United States -... | ecosystem: Environmental > Terrestrial > Soil > Temperate forest >... | reverse complement strand
AAAATATCTTAAAAGGAAAGGCGGTTCTATTTCGCAAACAATATTTAAAAATGATATAATAAGTTTCTAAATTAACATTGGGATTTTGCAAAAATAGATCTAAGAAGACAGCTTTTTCATCAAAATCAAATTTCCAATCACTGATCGTGCAAATAATCGTTGCCAGTTTATTAAAATAATCAGACCATTTTTCAGTAGGTAGGGACAACAAATTTATGAAATGAGCTTCTGTTAATAAATTTGTTGAATTACAGATTAAATTATTAGGGAGTTGTAAATTTTTTAGTCCTTGGCGCTGTTTAGGGGTCATTATCATAAAAAATTTAAGGCTTGAAGTCAAACTGAAAATGGGTATGAAAGGTAAAATATATTTCAATTCCCCCGGAGTTACGTTGGGGTTTTTAATTAAAAGTTTAATTGCAATTGGTAAGTTATCATCAATCGTATTTGTAAGTATTTTGAAATTATCAATAATATTTTGGCATTGAATATTGGTTAATCCTTGACATAAAGATAAAATATTTATTCTCTCTTTTTCGGATTTAAAATTAGGCAGAAATTGGATAATAAAATACCTGAAACCTGTCTCAATTTTAAGAAAGTAACTCACAGCACTCGGATAATTTTCACAGGAAATTATAGTCGCGAGAATGTGTAAGTAATTCGTCGATTTCCATTCACTTAGAGCTGTATTTTTTTAGAGTTCAATGAGTGTTTTTCTCTGTTCGTACTTAATGCTACTTTTTGATAGAAAGGGCAGTTTTGATAAATACCTCTGTTGTTCTTCAGATAGAGTTTTAAAAAGGCAAAGCAAAAGAGCACATGAAGATACCATACATAAGCGACTTTCTTGTATATGTTCAATAATTTGATTTGTGGATTCTTGCTTATTTAGCGGAATCTCTTCAAATTCTTTGATTATCTGAGTTTTAATAAAGTTCAAGCACGAAAGTGCATTGATAAGCCAGGCGTATTTTGCAATACTTTTTTTACATGTGCATTTAGCAATTTCTCTAAATTCTAGAGCAGATTGTGCGTTTACTTCAACTAAAGATAAAACGGCTTCAACACTTTCAATGTCTTCGTCAAACGTCTCAAGGTTAAAAATAAGAATTGCCCTATATATCCCATAGGGATATTTTTTGGAGCTATTAAATCTCTCACACCATCGAATTTGGCGAGAAATGAGATTTTTTTGTTTTTCAAGGGGAAGAACCTCTAATTTATCAAAGAAATTTTCAAAGTATATTAGGTCTTCGCTTGGTGCATGAAGAAAAGAATCGGTAAAAATTTCGAAATATGTGAGAGTTTTTCGTTCCGCATCTTCAGAAGAATTTTCTTCTTTAAAATGGGATAAAAGTAAGGAAGCATATGTTGCAAGATGATTTGCATTTATTTCAGACAGTTCAGTCTTGACGTTAAGTTTTAGTTTTTTAAAAGCATCCTTGAGCTCAGGATTACCGCGACTAGAATCTTTTATTGCAGAGATTAACTGATTAACAAACTCTTGCTGGGACTCCTGTACTTGAAGCCTCTGAAGTAATAGCAAAGCCATTTTTTTAGAGTGAAAACTCTCTTGAAATGCAAATTGACCTATAAGTAACAAAATAAACGTTGCTGCTTTGGGTGATTCAAAAATTTTATCGCTAATACTAGGATGTAGACAAATAGTGGCGATAGTTCTGGGACTAAAGCTAGGATCTTCTAAAGCAGCTGCTCCCCATTTTACAATAAAGTCTATCAGAAGTCCTGTATACTCAGTAGCGCAGGTCGGATGATTAAGGGCTGATCGCAAAACTCCAAAGAGCATATGTAATGGTAATGGAGTTACATTCATTAATAGTGTTAAGTCTCGGGCTATTAAAGCCGCAGAAGATGTGTAGGGTTCATATTTAAATGCACAATAACAAGAAAGTGCATTAAATAATATCACAGAGATGGTTGGGTTTTGTACAAATAAATCAATTAGTGAACAATTTTTTTCTATTTTGATAAGAGACAAATTCTTAATTATATCGGACCATGTTTCAGCAGGCAGGGATAGCATGTTTGTGAAAAGTGTTTCAGTTTGATCATCAGTTAAGAAATCACATCTAAAAGCGGGAAGTTGAAGGTGTTTCAGTTCTTGGCGCTGATCTGAGGACATTAACATGAAAAATTTGAGACTTGAATATGGGTTAAATAAATTAAAGAGAGGAAATATGTATTCTAATTCATCCAAAATTACATCGGGATTTTCAATTAAAAGTTTAATTATAGCAAAAGTTTTTTCTACACTTTCTCTTTCTTCTTCGTGTGTTTGTAGGCTTAAATTAAGAATCGCGAAACACATCTCAGTGGATTTATAAGATCTATTTATAAAAAATTCGAACCATCGGGTTTGTCGTGCTATAACTTCTTTTTGTTTTTCAAGGGGAAGTGCTTCCAAATCGTCAAAGAATGTATTAATTCTTGTTTGATCTAAACTTGAAGCATCATCTAAAAAATTCACAAAATTAATAAAATGGTAAACACCTTCGTTATTTGTGTCTTCGGGGAATTGAGAAGCAAGTAAAGAAGCATATTTCTCAATACCTTGTTTATTTTTATAGTGACAAAGTACTTTTATCTCTGTCTCATCATTAGTAGGATCATTTGGATTGAATAAAGCTAATATCCTGTCAACAGTATCCAAATCATTATTGTCTGTTTTGGCGATTAGCTTAAAAAGAGCCGTATGAAGCCTTATAGGGGCCTTTTGACTGGAAGCATCTTCAAATTTTTCTAGCCACCGAATGTGAAATTTTGTGGTCCTTTCTCTTTCTTCTGGCGAGAGTAAAGTCAAATGTTGAAAATACTTTTGCGCTCTTTTAAAATAGGCTAAAAATTCTATAAAGTTTCCATAATCTATGCCTTCTGTGTGACTACTCAAAGAGTAGAAATTTAATATATTTTGGATGCAATCAATCTTTTTTTCTAAACTGTCGATGAGATTTAACTCATTTCTATAGTATTCTACGGTACTTATCAAGATCTTAGGATTATTAAAAAGGAGTGGAACAAACTCTTCTACTTCTAGATCAAGCTCCACCCATTTTTCCAATTCCACGCCTACATCTTCTAAAATTTCATCGGGGAATACTTTTAGAGAATCAAAAACTATCTTAGGATCAGATGGAAGGGCTCTCTCTCTTCTAATTTGGGGAATAGCAAAAAAGCTTTTTAAGTGATTAATTATTTCTTCAGAAGATTCTCCTTCTACAAAGAATGAAGCTTGAAAAGATTTTTTGATACAACTCTTTGATACTTCTAAAAGCTTTAAAATAGAATCTTTATTCCAGGTTTCACCTTCATTAAATAAATGTAGTTTATTTATTGTGGCATCCCACTGCTCATTAGGAATAAATTCTGCGAATATAGAAAGAGATGCTAAATCAAATTTATTTTTTAATTTGTTTAGGTCATTAATTTGACTGATGGAAAGCTTAGGAAGAAATTTAACAATTTTAACAAATTCTTTAGGTTCAACGCCTTGTGCGAAGGACTCGATAGCTTGGATTAATTCATCTGAGATTAAGGTGTTGTGATAGCAAAAAGAAATGATTGCTAACCGAGTTTTAAAGCAATCTGTTTTAGCTATGTATGGATCAGCATGAATTCCTCGATCTATTTTTTCCTTTTGAGCATTAGGAAAAAGTGCAATTAAATCTGTGAAGAAAGCCTCTAAACAATCCATTACTGAAGTTGTAGAGTCATGAATTTGTAATCCTTCTAACAGTGGACTGACTAAAGGAAGAAGTGAATGTTGATCATGTGGAATTTTTGCAAATAAAATGGTTAGTCGCCTTTTAACATCCGGATCTTTCCATTTACTAATAATATGATCTATTGTGCTTAATGCATCTAAAATCGGACAAGGATTGCCTTGATTGACGCTTTGAACAGACATTAGTATCTCTTACTTAATAACTTGAATAAGGATGATATAATGAAGCCTCGATGAATTATTTTCAATAAAGAGCTAACCTTACTCAAAACTTACTTACCGCGAAGAAAGCGACCTTCGCGTCTAAATAAGTTTTGCGTAATGTGTATTGCGAGAAAGGTGAGTAATTGCCATAATTGCAAGATTTATTGGGGATCATTAGAAATGTCAAGTGCACATTCTGTAAAACGCTCTTTTGGAACACATGACGGTTCATTTCATGCCGATGAAGTCACCGCATGCGCTCTCCTACTGCTCTTTAACCAGATAGATCGCGATAAAATCGTGCGTACGCGCGATTCTGCCCGTTTAGAAAAATGCGATTTTGTCTGTGATGTCGGTGGAATATTGAATCCAAGCAAACATCTTTTTGACCATCACCAAGCCGATTACAAGGACAACATGAGTAGCGCAGGCCTGGTTTTGGCCTACTTGCGTGACCAGGGTATAGTTGAAAATGACCTCTACCGTTTTCTAACGCTAGCTCTGATCAAAGGCGTAGATGATCATGATAATGGTCAGGATCCACAAATTCCTGGCCTATGCACCTATTCGCACATAATCACCAATTATAATCCTATTCCTAATGATGCTCCGCCTGAAGAACAAGACAAGAATTTTTTTGAAGCTCTCGATATTGCTCTAGGAGTACTCCAAAGGTTATATAAGCGTTACAACTATATCTGCGAATGCAAAAATATCGTCTCCGCTACAATGAAGCAGGAAAAAGAGTACCTTCTTTTTGAAAAAAGCATCCCCTGGTTAGAGGCCTTCTTCGAAATGGGTGGTCAGGAACACCGCGCCAAGTTTGTCATTATGCCCTCGGGAAATCATTGGAAGCTACGCGGTATCCCTCCGACCTTCCTACGAAAAATGGAAGTACGTCAGCCGTTGCCTTACGAATGGGCAGGATTGCTGGAAGATGAGTTAAAGTCTATCTCAGGTATACCTGGAGCCATTTTTTGTCATAAAGGACGCTTTATCTCTGTCTGGGAAACAAAAGAAGATGCCATGACTGCCCTGGAATACACTCTTAAAAATGCTAAGGAATAACAATGGCCTCCATATTCACCAAAATCATCAATAACGAACTCCCTTCTGAAAAAGTCTTCGAAAATGAGCGCATTATCGCCATTAAGGATATCCATCCCGTAGCCTCTGTCCATTTGCTTATTATCTCCAAAAAGGAGATTAAAGAGCTGCAAAGTGTTAAACCTGAAGATAAAGATCTCGTCTTTGAGATGATCCAAGTGGCACAACAGCTGGCTAAAGAATTCGGAATCGCTGACGGTTACCGCCTGCTGACAAATAATGGCCCTACCGCTGGCCAAACAATCTTCCATCTCCATTTTCATCTGATCGGTGGAAGAGTTCTGGGAGCGCTAGGATGAAAAACATTCTTCCTCCCTTAGACCGTTCACGCTGCGGGCTTATGGTTATCGATGTGCAAGATTGCCTTATTCCTTCTATCGACCGCGGTTGTGAAATAGTTCAATCGATCGCCAAAGCAATTAAGGGATGTGAAATTCTTGGCTTGCCTATTGTCGTCACTGAACAATATCCAAAAGGGCTAGGCCCCACAACCATGGGAGTGCGTATGGCATTCGCTAATGGAATGCCTGAACCTCTCATCAAGACTACCTTCTCCTGCTTAGGCGACAAAGCCATCCACGACCATGTCCTGGCCCTTCCTGTTGAACAATGGATTTTAGTAGGTCTGGAGGCACATATCTGCGTTTTACAAACTGCCAAAGATCTGGCCCGTGCGGGGCGTCAAGTGACTGTCCTTAATGATGCTATCACAAGCCGTTCTGTTTTTGACTTTTCGACTGCTATTGCTGAATTACGTGACGCAGGAATTCGTGTGACTTGTACAGAAGCTCTTTTATTTGAACTGGTGAATGATTCCAAATCGCCGGAGTTTCGTGCTATTAGTCAATTGGTTAAGTAATCCCGTGCACGTTTAATAAGTTAATTTGAATCTCATGTACATTAAAAATTTAATTTTATATTCAGCTCTAAGCTTACAAACTTCTCTATTCTCTTATCCTATTGAAGACTGGCTCCAGACTATCCAGTACCATGAGCTTGTCAATGACTTTGCTTCGGCATGCGCTACTGCGAATAGCGCTTTGATGGAGTACCCTGACGAAAAAGCGCTTTACCGTCAACGGATCATGAGCTATGCGAGCGCTGGGCTTGAAAGCGATGCTTTGAAAGAGTGGCAACTCTATCTAAAGCATTTTGGAGAGGATTGGGCGGATACTCAACTTCTAGAAAAACTAGCGTGGTGCGTACTACAGCAGGGAATCACAAATCCAGCCCCGCTAACAAGGCTTGTAGCCTTAAGTGGCGCGTGTGCAACGCGTGATATGAAGGCCTATCCGCATTTAGAGAAAGCATTTAGAGATCCTTGTGCGGTCATCCGTTGCGCAGCCTGTCAAGCTGCAGCGCAATTACGAAGAAACGAGTTTGCACCGCTATTACTTTCATTGGCAGAGTTTGACCAATCTTCACCCGTACGTATCGGTGCTCTCGAAGCATTGGCTAACCTGAAAGAAAGTAAAACTAAATCTTTAATTTTACGTAAGATCGCTCAGGGAGATATCTCCTATGAAGAGCGTATCTCGATGGCAAAGGTACTTGCCATCTTAGAGGAAAAATCGCCGCTAAAATGCTTTCAATTGCTGATTAACTCCAAAGACTCCTCATTCCGCTGCCTCGCCGTTGAATATGCCATTTATACACGCTTGCCAGAATCCTATACCCCTATCATTGCCCTTTTAGATGACCCTCAAATAGAGCTACAAGTGGCCTCTCTACATGCACTCGCAATCCTGTGGCCTGCCTGGCCATGCACCCCTGAAACAGTGCAGAAAATTCGTCAAAAAGCGCAATCCACAGATGATACAGTCGCTGTCAGCGCCAGTTGGATCCTCTCCCTATGCTCTTCAAAAGAGGGCTTAGGCCAACTCGAAACATTCCTTCATCACCCCAATCCGCAGATCCGTTACCTAGCTGTAGCTGCAATTTGCGCATCAGGTAGCAAAGCTATTCCCCTTCTAAAATATATCCTTAAGACTAATGCTGAACTCAATATAAAGCTAAATGCCGCCATGGGACTTGTACGGCTAAGGACAAATATTCCTGAAGCCTGCACAATCATTGAGCGCAGCCTTAGGAATGAGGATGAGAGATTTGGCCAAAAAAAATGGGGTGCTCTAAAAGCAATTGTCGATGGCCGTACAGAAAAAAATGAGTTGCTATCTCCCGATCTAATGGACCTCGCTACTCGATTAGAAGTTATTAACCTCCTCGCTATTGTCAAGGCTCCATGCGTGCCCAATCTATTAACACGCTTTATCCAATCTAGAGTCTGGGGTGCAAGCGGTATCGCCTCGATGCTCTTATTAACCGAGGGTGATGATAGTGCCATTGAAATAGTTGAAGAGATCTTGCAGCAAGCTCGTACCCCCTATCTACGTCTACAGGCAGCATTGGTCTTAGCGATGTGGGGTAAAAATGCTGCAGCGATTGAGCCACTTTTGCAAGCCTATCCAGGCGCAGGTAAAGAGACTAAAGAGCGCATTATAGCAGCTCTAGCTGCAATTGGAGAGCAGGAATCCATCCCCTTTCTTGCTAATACTCTTTTAGAGCCTGGTCCTAGTTTAAGGGTGCAAGCAGCCTCTGCTTTGCTTCAGGTAATTTATAGGTAACTTTGCTTTTATCTTAATCAAAACTTAATAATTATTTAATAGAATAGAAATATGAAAATTACATTAATTTCTTGTTTATTAGCTTTTTTCCTTCTCACTCTAGGGTGGTGTACTCATATCCATTTTGAGAGTGGTATCCCTGTATCTGAACGCGATACTGGCGTTACCTATCTTATCAAAAATATGGATAACATCCGCACATTACCCCCTGGTTTTCGACTAATGTCATCTGCCTATCAGCGCCATCTGGGATATATTCCTACAAGAAAAGGTCTCCATAAACTACACGCCTCTGGAAGTTCCCAATTCTCAAAAAGGAGCTTAAAGGCCATACTAAAAACGATCCCAATGAAAAAAGTCATTGTCATCGATTTAAGACAAGAAGACCATGGATTTTTTGACGGCATGGCAGTGAGCTGGTATGGATATCATAACTTGCAGAACGAAGGAAAGGCTCCCGAACAAATCCAAAGAGAAGAAGAATTACTAATAAAAGAAGTCCAAGCATCCGGTTTTACGCGTATCTATAACGATAAACAAGCTGTAGTCTCTCAACCCTTTCATGTTAAAGAAGCACTCTCCGAAAGAGAGCTTGCTGCTGACTTAAACCTCTCCTACATCCGTTACTATGTGACTGATCATAAACGTCCTGACAATGCCACCATTGACTCATTAGTTAATCTCTTCAAAACAATTCCTGATGACACCTGGATGCACTTTCATTGCGCTGGCGGAAAGGGCAGAACAACTTCCTTCTTAATCATGTATGACATGTTCAAGAATGCTCAAGATGTCTCTTTTGAAGATATTATTCGCCGTCAATGGTTCTTAGGAGGCGCAGATCTCTCTTCCAATAATCCTAACTCTCGGTGGAAGCATGGCTTTGCATATGAACGCTTAGAGTTTTTAAAAGACTTTTACAACTACTGTAGAGCACATCCTAATTTCGAAATCTCTTGGAGTCAATTCTCCGAGTAACTACAACTTTATTGAACGAGCGAAGCGAAGTTCCTTGGAGTGCGTGCGCTCTGCGCCGCCTTTAAAATTCAAAACTCAAGTTTAAAATCATCCCTGTTATCAAGGGCGGCGCAGAGCGCACGCACTCCAAGGAACTTCGCTTCGCTTGTTCAATAATTGAGCTATTCACTATAAAATTGCTTTAAATCATTTTTCAGCTTTGGCAACGCCTTATTATCCAAATAGATCATATGACCTGCAAAATAATGACGTTCACGCAGGTGGCTCAAAAGAGAGGGATCTAGTCCTAAATGATTGAACGAATAACTAATCGATTCATAGGTAGTGGCTAAGTCGTAGTATCCCGCCCCAACAAAAACCCTTAAATGAGGATTTTTTGTCATCAGGTTTCGCAGCTTGTCCCCTGCAGTAGGATATTGATTATTCTGGTTAAAATCCCAAGGCGAGGCATCCGACAATATGTCATAGGATTCGGTTGTTTGCCATCCAATTTGCTCCAGATACATCCATATCGCGCTAGTAAATGCCCCTAAATAGGCTTCTGCACTAGGATCCAACGAGCCAAGAATAGGCTTCCGGTCATAGATTGAAGGAATAAAATAGCGACTATCAAATCGCCCAATTGTCTGATCTGAGGACTTAAATACTTCATGAGCATAAGCCCCAGGAAGAACGCGAAACTGTGCACGCAGTAGATAGTCTTTACTTAAACCCGACCAGTGTGTCAACTCTTCAACCAATTTATCTTTTTCCTGCCCAGTCAGAGTATCTCCCTTTAGCAAAGCCGTAGCATAGGGCCCTAAAGCAAAAGCCTCAGCTTTACTCAAAGCCTCCTCTACATTGGGAAGCTTTTTATGATACCACCATGCTGCTGTATACGAAGGAATAGCTAACGGATAGGGCAGGTCATTGCCATCATTAGGGTCCATAATTGTCTGCAGATTGATCGCAGGCGAAATAAAGATCAGTCCATTTAAGTACAAATAGCTAACATCGTGCAGATAGGTTGCCAGCATCGCTATCCGATATCCACCATAACTTTCACCCATCAAGTACTTGGGAGCATTCCATAACTTATTTTTTGTCACATAGAGACGCACAAAATCTGCCAGGACACGCGTATCTTCTTTAACATTATAGAATTTTTTTGGATCGACTCCCGCTGCTGAACGGCTAAATCCTGTAGATACAGGATCTACAAACACTAGATCGGTTACATCCAGCAATGAATAGGGGTTATCCGAATAATGAAAGGGCGGCTCAGGAAAACTCACATCGGGAATATCCACTCGCTTAGGACCAAATCCTCCTAGATGCAGCCACACAGCCGAAGCTCCAGGCCCTCCATTAAAACAGAAAGTAACAGGACGAGCAGCCTGCGAACCAGGGTTTTCTTTGTGGTAGGCGAAATAGAAAAGAGAGGCCTCTAGCTTACCCTCTTCTCCATGAATCGGTAGAAATCCTGCCGTACACTTATAAGGTACCTTCACTCCATCTAACTCTACAGTAGCACTAAAAGTCTTCTCTTCTGTTTCAGCACAGAGAGTTGCCGTGAGGCAAATTAACCAAATAAATACTAGTTTCACTCTCATTTTCGTCACTTCCCGAGGCTGCATTGCTACGCTAATATATACTACTTCTATAATTTTTGTGGCATTGTTGCATAAAATAATCGATCAGGCAACACCTCCAAAACCGGATTTCTATTTTGCACTTGTATATTGTTAAAAATTAATTGATTTTTAAATAAAAAACATCTATTATTTTGCTAAATAATTTAATATGAGAAAAAATGGTTAATATTGATATACAAATTAGACTTGCTAACTATGCAGATAGTTTGATGGAAAAACTAGATGAACCGGTTGAAATTAAAACTCTTGCCATCTTAAACTTCCAGACAGCCATTCATTACAGTACTGTTGCTTTGGGGATCATTGCAAACAAACTACGCTTTATTAACACACGCTCAGAACTGAGTGAAACTCTATTAAAAATAATCAACTGCTTTTACATCACTTTTAAAGGCTTTAGAGGAGCTAAAAATAAAGAGATTATCGACGACCTTTTTAAATATAAACTGTTAAATATAAAGCATAATTTAGATTTAATTGAAGAGAATTATATACCTTTCAATATCGAAAGATACATTGATAAGAAAGATTATATTTCCCTCAGATGGATTCTAGAGAATAAACCTGAATGGTTTAACACTCAACATGTAGTAAAGATGTTAGACTATAAGGAGTTTTTTTCTGAACAAGAAGATCTTATTGTAGATATTATAAAGTCTCTTTCTGATCAAAAAAT
>Ga0207072_1148_pt1 | contig 11072 bp, 3 predicted proteins | sample Alteio_BWMinHeat_68_FD_153570 | JGI IMG/M metagenome (GOLD analysis project Ga0207072, IMG submission 153570) | Enriched cells from forest soil in Barre Woods Harvard Forest LTER site, Petersham, Massachusetts, United States -... | ecosystem: Environmental > Terrestrial > Soil > Temperate forest >... | reverse complement strand
GTCGTGGATCTTTTGAAATAGTATTAATCTTTTTTTGAAGATCATCTGTGCTCAAAGTTATATTAATAAATCCTGGTCCGGCAATTTCCAGTTTACTGATAGGTAAGCTAGTCTTGAGCTGTTCTGTAATTTCTGTCGCGATGACACGAGGAGAGTCATTTTATAATCCTTATCTCGCTGAGGTAGTGGCAGACCTTGAGAAAAAAGGATTAGTCGAGATTTCAGAGGGAGCCAAATGCATCTTCGTTGAAGGATTTGTTAATCGAGAAGGCAGTTCCCTCCCATTGATGATCCAGAAGTCAGATGGCGGATATAATTATGACACGACTGATATGGCAGCGGTTAGACACCGTGTTCAAGAAGAGAAGGGAGAACGACTTATTTATGTGACCGATGCAGGACAGTCGACTCATTTCCATATGATTTTTAAAGCTTCTGAGATGGCAGGATATTTGGATCCCAAAAAAGTCAGAATAGAGCATGTCCCATTTGGATTAGTGTTAGGAGAAGATGGCAAGAAATTTCGAACTCGGGCAGGAACCACCGAGAAGTTGATAGACTTGATCAATAGCGCTATTACTCAGGCTGATGAGATACTGTCTCAGAAAAATCCTAATTTAACACCTGAAGAGAGACATACCACCGCACATGCGCTAGGTATTAATGCCATAAAGTATGCCGATTTGTCCTGTCACCGAACTGGAAATTATCTCTTTAGTTATGAGAAAATGTTGCGGTTTGATGGAAATACAGCAGCATTTTTGATGTATTCCTATGTTCGAGTTGCAGGGATAAAGAGGCGCATTAATGCACCCTTTGAGCAAAATACACAAATACTATTACAACACCCTTCTGAAATAGAATTAGCGTTGCACATCCTCCAATTTGAAGAAGTCATAGATAGTGTGGCAGAGGATCTCCTCCCCAATCGATTATGCGACTATCTTTATGTCTTAGCAGAGAATTTTAATGCCTTCTTTAGAGATTGCCGCGTCGAAGGAACCCTGGAGCAATCTTCTCGTCTCCTCCTCTGCGAGACCTTTGCCCACACCATGAAGTTAGGCCTCCAGCTTCTTGGACTAAACACCGTTGACAAGATGTAAGGAAAAGCACAAAGAAAAAGAGTGGACATTCATGGACCAAGATGGACAGTACTTTGTCCATTCTAGTCCATGAATGTCCATCTTAGTCCATGTCAGTCCATGAATGTCCACTGGGTGATTTGATGGGAACGTCGACAGAGTTTAATCCCTTAATTGGTGAAAGAGATATTAACCTATATTTGGGTTATAAGATTTTTGGATTAACTACGCGTGATGGTTGGTTAAATAATAATTTAAAAAAAATTACAAAAATTGCTTTAACTGCCCTCTTTTACACGTTGGCCGATGAGGTTAAAGAAAAATTAAAACGACCTATATCCCAGGGAAGTGAATTTTTTACATCCCTACTTCGACTTAGCCTCGCAGAAAATGACCTTTATTCAATCATTGAACTTCTTCTCAAAATTATCGGATCTACAGCAAGGAAGTTTCCTATAGACCAGCTCAAAAACTATTTTCAATTTATTGGCTTAGGACCACTCTTAACGGCTCTTGTTCAAAGGAGCTGGCAAGAGCTCCCCCCTGACACGGACACGCGCAGAGAGATTTGGGAGTGGTCTCATATTGAAAGGAGCTATCTTTGTGCTCTTCGCCATCTTGCAACTGTGAGAGGGCTTATCTATAGGGATCAGGATAGTATTGAAGAGCTTTGCTTTAAGCTAAACATACCATACATTTGTTCGTGGGGCAATTTTGCGCTTTTACCTTTGCCTCATATTGATCAAACTTATGGTCGTTTTCCCGAATTTTGTAATTCTGAAGAAAATAACTGCCAGCTGATCCTAGGGTCGATTAGCGAAGATTTGGAGACTCTGACCATTGAAGTTGAAAGTCTTGTGCATGCTTTTATTCAAGCTCTTTTATTTAACGGTTTTCGCATTGCAATGCCTTTTAAGAAAAAAGAGATGGATTATCGTGCCTGCTTTAATCTTTTAGCTCGATTGATCCGTCAAAGGATGTGTCCCGATCTGGATGCTTTATCGTCATACATGCGCACCTTATTAAACCACTACCCTATTAATGACTCTTGGGGTCGTCACATGGCTAAGCTTTTATGTTCTGCTGCAACGAGCCATTGTAAAGCAGATCCGAGTTTAGCTGCCGTTTTGATGCTATTTCTATTCGAGCATTTTTTGTACTTGGCTCCTGAAGATAAACGAAAAGAGATTACTCCTGAAAAATTGCATAGTATATGGAGAGAGCTGGCTCTTCTTCTTCCTATTGATCAGAACATTATCGCTATGATGCGGATTCGCTATGTGGAGACTGAGTTAATCGCGGCAGTACTATTCTTCGCTGGAGGGCTCATGGAGTCAATTTCGGCTAAGACACGGTTGAAATCGAACCAATATTATACGGCAGAGCTAACGCGTCAGGGCGAAAATGAGCCGATGATAGAGTACAAAATTCCTACGAAAGGTGGAGAAGAGTATAGTCTTTTTTTGAAATTTTCCCCTTCTGACGCAAGTTTGGCATTCGATACATATTTTCTTCAAAATCCTTGTTATAACCGCTGTTCTCATGTAGCAAACCTATTACTGGAGCTCTTTTGGAATGTAGCTGCCCCACGAGAACTAGATGTGGAGTGTTTTCCAGACATCGAACCTTATAAACAATTTTTGAGGCAGGATGAAGAGATTGTTTTGCCTCGTGTTGATAAATTTTTTAATAGTAGTGACCCTGATCCCCTTCAAATTTTAGCGGGGATTTCCCTTCTACAAATATATCTAGCATTAGGCAGTATCGCAGCTGAAGAACGTTTCTCCTATTATATTTCCAACTTGATTGGTCATTCTGATCAGAAAATTGATAGACTGGGAAAATTGCTGGCAGAGAAAATCAATCCTTCCTTATCCGAAGATGACTCTGATCCTATAGATATTAGAGAGTGTATATTTGAAACGGAACCACGTCCAAAAGCAAAGCTTTCGTTAGAAACTATTCTTCAAGAACATTCTCAAGATGCAGCTTATTGCTACCCATTCTTGCGTCAAGCGGTCAATGATTTAGATTTTGTACAAAAACATAAAGATTTGGTTTTGGATGCATTGTTGATATGGGTTAAGAGTGCCTTGGAGACGGAAAAGTTTTTGCCGTCAACAATTGCATCTCTTTGCTGCCATAGTACTGTGGAAAAGCCGCTTCTACAAAGAGCGGATGCTAGGATGGTTTTGCTAGATTTAGTGAAGTCTTTAGCGCTTGAGTATAATCCTCGTTCTATTGAAATGGCTGTTAAACTAATCTGTAAAATTCACATTGATCCATTTCACGAAGGGAGTAATAGACAATTTAGCCAGCTTATAGCGTTATTAGAGACCTATAGTCGTTCCGAGAAGGATATTATAGCTCTCTCACATGTTTCTGCAATACATGAGCTAAGGGTACTTTCAAAAAAAACTAACACTCCTCCCCATCATCTTATCCATCAACTGATCCAGGACTTTTCATCTTTGGATGAAAAGCAGATCGAAAAATTAAAACAGATAGCCAAAAAGTTTGTTAAGAGCCGTTTGGGCACATTGCACGATACTGCACAATGGCTAGTGTCACAAATAGCGTATAATGCTTTAGAAGCGAAGGTATGGTTAGAGGCTGTTGAGTACTGGTTGAATTGGCTAGAAGAGACCAAAGTGACTCAATGGATTGCTTTGCAGCGTACATTATATGATATTTATTTGGCTTTACCTGAAGGTGAAGGTTCGCAAAAGATCACTCTTTTTTTTCTGAAAAGAAAAATTGAAAATAATGAATTAATTTGCTGGGAGCACTTAAAGAAATTTGCTGATTCTCTTAATGAAGAGAGTCAACCACTTTGGATGAGCTCGGCCTTATCCCTTCTACAGGATCTATTTAACAATGCACATCTAGAAAATGTTGTTGAGATGATTGTGCACCCATTGATGAAACCTGAGGTTATAAAACGCGGTTGGGGAGTAAGAACCTATTCAAAGATCGATTTATTGCTCACACGCTTATATAAAAAAGAGGAGGATCAGGGTGCCCATTCCATTTATGATTTATTGCAGGCCTATCCAGAATTCGAAACTTCTCAAAACTGGCTGGGATTATGGAGGAAGCTTACCAAGAGCCAAGATAGCGATTTGATAAAAAAATGTTTTAATAAATGGAGTTCAACCCCTCTCCCTAATGAAGGGATGATCTTGACAATAGCTTATGTTTTAGTCAGCCTTTATCATGTTGAGGAGTCATTTGATAAATTTGTTATCTATCCAAATACTATTTTAGAATGTCTCAAGAATGAAAATATCCTTGAAAAAGAGCGGCCGAAAATTTGTGAAAAATATTTTCTTCAAATTATTAATCATACTTTGAATCAAGAGCTTTTTGAAGAATATCTCGATTTTTATGCGACTATTAACTCTCAGCTAGAATCATTTATTCCCTTTTATGTGCACTGCTTGCAGTATCCCAACAGCTCATTTTATGTAAAAGCGCTTGAAGGGATTAAAGAATTTCTAAATGAAAAACAGCATTCCAAAAATCATAGAAGGTATTTTTCTACTTTTGTGGAACTTTGGAGAAGCTGGCCTGATCCTTTGCAAGAAGCACATTATTGCATTACAAAGGCTTTGATTGAATTATTTCCACAAGAGAGAAGATTTTTAGAAAAAGCCTTTAGTTTCATACTACGTAGACCTTTCGATTGCTATGAGAAGGATTATATCCGAAGTTTATTTGTAAAAATTGTTCACAAATTGGCGACAGAACATAAAGGCCAATTACCATTACTTCTGACTCCAAATAAAGCTCAAAGAATAGTAGATCATTTATGGCATTCGATAGAACATGCTTCAGTCGATGAGGTTAATATTCTTTGTGAGTGCTTAAATATATTTATCCCAGTGATGCAGCCTGAAGATAGAGTCATTCAAAAGTTTTGGGCGTTAATTATCAAGAAAGAACTAACTATTGCGCATAACCAAACTGTTAAAAAAGAGATGAATATCACAGCATTAACTTCTTTAGAGGTTAAGTGGAATCGATTTTCAGCCTTAAAAAAAGAAAAATCTGAAATTATTGATTTAGCAGGAAAGCTTTTGATCGATTTTATTATTCATTTTAATGACTCTAAAGCGTTTATAGAATGGACAAAAAAAATTTTTAAATCTCTGTTGGTTAGCGAAGAGTCCTATATGGACTTATTGTTAACATTCCTTGAGGATATCGCAAATCTTAAAATTTATGATCATAAGACACAGCTGGCGGTTTTTTTAGAGTTTGGCGAGCTATTATTCATTTTACTTAGTATTGATAGAAAGACTCTAGAACTTACTGAAAAGCAAATTTTGCAATTAAGCGTGATCTTTCCCGGATATTTTTTCTTTCACATCGACAATCTGGGCACGGAAGAGTATAAGCCTCTTGATAAGACAATGGAGGACGTTTATCAAAAATTAAAAAAATCTAATTTTCTCAATTCAATTCCAGACTTGAAGAATGAATTAGCGCTGCATTTCCTTTGTATAGAAAAAGACTATTATGACTCATTAGACAATGCGGCTCAGCGAAAAGCTTTTTTTGGATTAACTACCTGCATTGCAAACAATCATCCTACACTTTTTCACAAAGTCAAGATTATTTACCATAACAGTACTCAAACGAATAAGACTTTTCCTAGAAACCCCGAAGAGATGATTAAGTGCTTGACCCATCTTTTGAATCTATTTCAAAAAGTGGCCCAATCTACCTCTCTTGACTTTTTGCATATCGCCTATATGAGAGATCTTTTTTTTAACCCAGAAACTAAATATGTCATGGGTAGCACTTGCGGCGATGAAAGACGTTTGAAATGTCTTAAATTACATGTAAAGTTTATTCAAGTTGCATCAAAAGCTGTAGTTTCAGAAATATCTAAAGATCGTTTTTTACAACTTCCACGCTTGAGTACAGAAAAGAAAATTTTTCAACAATACATCATGGCTATATTGAAAAATTTCTTTCAATCAAAAAACTCAAAACCTGATTTAAAGTACTATCATCATCTCCTTATTTCTATTTTCAATCTCTGGTTTTATAACTCCCCTGAAACAGAAGATCAATTACATGATCTATGGAAAGAATTTCAGTACTTCATTACAGGACAAGGCGGCAAAACGGCCGAAGTGCTTTGTGCGATCACTATTTCTGAACGTGGGACACTCTATCTGAAGCTTCTTGAATATTTTTTTCACCGTTTCCGAAATGCAAAAATTGTCATTGAAGACTTAGCCCAGACTTTAAAGCAACTGCCCCTTTTAGAAAGCTGGGAGGCGGAAGTTCTTACAGACCCTCTTGCAAAGGCAATATTGCAGTTTTCTTCATCAGAACAGTTTGTAATTTTGCTCATTAAGCCTTATATCGATAAGTATTTTATTGCTTCGACAAAGGCAAATCAAACAAACCAAAGTAATTTTCAAAAGGTGCGGTTATTCTATTCACTTCTATTTTCGGCAATCGATTATTCGACAACCCTTGATAAGAAGACATTACGAGAACAGTGTGTAGATGAGATCTTTCAAAAATGCACTATCTATGTAAATTTAAATTGCCATAAGGAGGCATTAGACCTTTTTGCCTGTGCTTTGACTGAATCTATTTCTCTTTGGAAACCGAATAGCAATCAGCAGTCTTTCTATCTAACCTTATGCAAGGTGGGATTTCAAAAGGAGATTACATGTTCTAGCTCAAATTTTAAAACAGCCGTGACAAAAGGAATTTTGGATGGTGAAAACTTTAATGAACTCAAAAAAGATGTTTTGGAGGTTGCTCTTCAGTACATTAATCAGTCCGAATGTGAAGGAACACTTAAAGGCGACTCATTATTAGAATCTTATTTCTATAGAAAATGCTCTCTCAATTATTTCCAAGATATTTTTTGGCTAAAGCCCATCTTCAAAAAATTTACAAACAGCTTTGTTATTCATTGGAAACAGGGCGCTAACATTGCCTTAGATTCAGGGAATTACTACTCCTGTCTCCAATTTTGTATGGACAGCATTTCAGATTTATATCCCATTGGAGTTAGGGCGCTTGAAAATCTTCCTTATATAAATTCAAATATACATTGGGATTTCCTAGAGCAAGTTGTTGAAAATTTTTCGAACATTCTGACAGGAGAAAACCTTACAAAATTGATGCACCTTGTCTTTCGATGCCTCGCTAGTTTTAAAGATTTTAAAATAAACACTTCGTTGATTGTTAAATTAAAAGCGCCTCTTATTCAGCATATTCAGAATGCGGCATATGAAGAGGCTTTATACATCCATAAAGAGATAAGTCTACTGATAAAGGCTGAAAAGAGTAGTGAATTCAGCGGGACGTTAGCAGAGATTATTCTTCATCTCATGGATATATTATCGAAGGCAGAACATCAAGCTGAGGCAAAGAAATGGTATTTGTATTTAAAAAAATTATCTTACACGAGTAATCCTGAAATCCTCTCTTGGAAGCAACTTGCAAATCAGGTGCTAGACCAACTTTTTGTTCGAAACCAATTTGTGCTGGCAATTAAAGTGCAGAGCTTATTGGTAGAACTACAAATTTATTCCACCGAAGAACCCTTTCATAAGGATCATGCCATCTATGATTACTTTAATTCAGTTAAGCCAGTCCCTATCTCTGCATTGGTGACTTATGTGGAAAAACTGTCTTTCGGAACACCCATTAGCCATCTCAATTTTTATTATTCACTTTTACATACGATTTATGAAGATAACTGTAATTGGAAAAAAGCCTTCAAGTTGATGATGGCTTGTTTTAACTCAAAAAATAGTCTTTTTAAATTAAAGGCCTATTCTGCTTTTAATTATCCAATTAAATTTGCAGAAAATGAGGATTTCAAAAAGATAGAAGATAATTTAACCATACTTATTCATTTCATACATACTACTCCAGATGGACTTCAGATCGTTGAATGGATGAGAGGATTGCTCACTAAATTTATTAATCGTCTCTCATACATTCCATACTTTAAACAGAAAACCAATGCTTTTATACGAGATACCCATTTGAAATTTCTTAAAGAGAGTACTTATACTCCCGAGCCATTTACTGCTTTTATGGAAGCAGTGAATACTATTAAAAGATCGGTTGATAAATCATTTTCATTTAGTGCAGAAATCATGGAGATCCTTGCTGAAATGTACCTCAAGATAACTTCAGATCCACTTTCAGAGGAAAAATTACTCGAGTATATCACAAACACTATAGGATGTGTCTCCGGCTTTAGCGATAGTATTCCCAAACAAACCAAAAAATCAGAAAAACTTTTACCAACAGAAATCAATCTTTGCGAGATTGCTAAGATAGTTTTTCCTTCTCACCCACAAACCGCACTTGCCTGTCTCTTTTTCCATAATGTGGCAAAGCATGTAGCCACGATAAAAGATAAATTAGGAGTGATAAGCTCAGTCATTATTTCAATAGTTCGCTATCTCATTCAGCGCTATCCATCACCTTACCTTGCAAATGTATATCTCACAGTCCTTGATTCAAAACATATTTTGAGTTTCGGAATATTTAAAAGGCATTTTGATATTTTCGATAAGAATTCAGTTATTAGCAACTCATCGATTTGGAAAAAGTATCCTGAACAAGAATTTCTTTATCAATGCTGGACAGCGCTTTTTTTAGCTAGATTGACGAATGAAATTTTTAAACAGTTTGACTCGCTTCTATCCAAAAACAAACAGTGGGAATTATGTGAATTCCTTATTTCCCATTTTCTTAAACAAGGACGCTTGGTTACGCTTTCAGCAGGCTTGGACTTACTTTGTGTAGTGCAAGGTCAATTTTCCAAATCAAAAGAGCTTGAGGCATGGTATTTTAAGTATTTAGAAAGCGTGGAAGAATTATTGCAAGAGCACCTCCCTGTCGATGGCATTTTTTATACAATTTTCAAAGCAGCCCACTTTTGTGATACTCAAAAGTCTATTATAAAGTTTATCAAGCCCTGTTTTATTTTTATCAAGACTTTGCAATTCAATGATCCCTTTACAGTAAAGTTTCCACCCTATTGCTTAAACAAGTTAGATTTTTGCAAAAATATGATAGAAGATTGTTTTCTTGCGATCGGAGGTTTAAAATCTGATGGATTTTTTAAAGAAGGATCTACAAATTATTCCTCCATATTAGAGGCCTTAACTCCATGGTTAACTTATAGACTACTTTTAGAGAATAAAGAGAATAAACTGATTTTTATTAAAGAAGCTCTAAATAAATTGATGATAGAAGGAACGCAACACGCTGGTGTTTTGCGTCAGTGGGCTGTCTCGATGAGAAAAAAATATACAGTATTAAAAGCAGTTTGTGATTATATTGAAACGACCTTAAAAAATCTCAAAAATCCATGAAAATAATGATAGTATTTCGTCCAACGGAGGGGCTTTACCGCAGATGTCTTTAATCAAGATCAAAAGACCTCAGTATCTGTAATAAAGCCCTTTTAAAAGGAAACACATTGGATCTGCAAAACCTAAAAAAACGTTTAAAAGGGACCGAATGGAATGATGTTGAGTTTAAAGAAGCTCAACAAGAAGTCCCAAAGTCATCCTACGAGACAGTATCAGCTTTCTCAAATACACATGGTGGCTGGTTAATATTCGGAGTAAGTGAAAAAAATGATGAATATCAAATTTCAGGAGTATCTAATGTAGAAAAAGTTCAAAACGACTTTTTAAGTTCTATCAGAGCTGATCAAAAAGTAAATCATGATATTCATATCAAAGAATATATTGTTGATGTTGATGGTAAAAAAGTTTTGATTTTTTTCATTCCAGAAGCCACAAGGTCTTACAAGCCTATATATCTCAATGGTGATATTCGTCGTTCTTATATACGCCGTGGAGCCTGCGATCAAAAGTGTACAATGCATGAAATAGAACGTTTTTTGAGAGATGCCTCAGAGGAACGCTGGGAGGGAAAAATTATTGAATTTCCTATTCGTGAAGCTTTTGATTATGAATCTCTGAGATGGTACAGATCAATATTCAATGAACGAAATCCGGGTCATGATGAGGCACTTTCAGATACTGATTTTTTATTTCAATGGGGATATGTTCTTCGTGAAAAGAAAAAGTTATGGCCTACACGAGCTTCAATTATTCTTTTTGGTTCTCATAGTGCTCTCCATCAAATTATTCCTCGTCCTATTTTGGATGTGCAATGGATCCCATCAAATATAGATGATCCTCAGCCAGAAGTTCGTTGGCTTGATCGCATTGTATTTGAAGATAATTTAATTATGACGTGGAGAGGTCTTGTTACGCGATATATACAAAAGTCAGAAAAACCATTTCGAATTGATCCACATACTCTTTTAAGAAACGAAGCTCCTGCTGAATATCGTGTTTTTAGAGAGGCTGCAATAAATCTTCTTATTCATCAAGATTATGCAGATCATGGACGGAAAGGAGTTATCAAATTTTATCGCGATTTGATTCAATTTTGGAATCCTGGGGACGTATTTGGGAATGCAGATAAGTTGCTTGATCCTGGAGAAAAGGAAGTTAGAAATCCACGAATTGTTTCAGCTTTTCGTCGTTTGGGATTATGTGAACAAGCTGGTTCTGGCATGAGAATGGTAATGAGCCAATGGCAAGATTTAGGTTATCTTAAGCCTGTATATTTCAACGATCGAGCTCATAAGGATTTTGATATACAATTACCATTAAAAAGGGCTATTCCTATTGTTGAAGAAAGGGATTTAATGAAACAGCCCGAGTCGCAGCCCGAGTCGCAGCCCGAGTCGCAGCCCGAGTCGTTAAAAGGTCAGGTGCTTGGGTTACTAGCAAATCAGATTCCGCTATCAAAATCAGAAATTGCTAAGAAATTGGGGCAAAAACAAATTTCAGGACAATTAAAAGTTGTTCTTAAGCAATTATTTGATGAAAAACTTATTGAATATACTATTCCTGAAAAACCAAATAGTCGATTACAAAAATATAAAAAAACATAATTTTATTTTACGAT
>Ga0207072_1147_pt1 | contig 11321 bp, 9 predicted proteins | sample Alteio_BWMinHeat_68_FD_153570 | JGI IMG/M metagenome (GOLD analysis project Ga0207072, IMG submission 153570) | Enriched cells from forest soil in Barre Woods Harvard Forest LTER site, Petersham, Massachusetts, United States -... | ecosystem: Environmental > Terrestrial > Soil > Temperate forest >... | reverse complement strand
GAAACCTGATATAGTGTTGACGCTATTCTCAGAACAAATTTTTTTACACAATTTTGTATAAAACCATGAAAAATTTTTACTTTATATTTCTCTTTGTTTGCTTGCCCTTTCTATGCTTTTCAGAAGAATGTAAAGCCAGTTTTCGCACAGCTTACTTTTATCCAACTTCCGATATAGTCAGAAAGACCTATCATAACGGAGGCTTAGACTTAGGTTGGGAGGCCTCTGTAGGCTTTTGTGAGAATTGGGCGGTATTTGGAAGCGTGAACTGGTATCAACAAATGGGCCGCTCAACCGGCCTTGAAAACCATACAAGAATAAATATGATCCCCTTAGGACTAGGCGTCAAGTACCTCTATCCACTAAATTGTTGGTGTGACAATCTAGATGTCTATTTAGGAGCAGGACTTACCTACTCCTTTTTGTACATTCATGACCAGTCTGAATTTGTGAAAGAAAAAAATCACGAAAGTAATATCGGCGGAGTAATCAAATCAGGAATTAATTATTTATTTTATGATTGCTATTTTTTAGATCTGTTTATGGATTACCAAATCCAGCACTTTAGACAAATTCACACCGATAAAGTTGTCGACAAACACTCCCTAAATTTATCAGGATTCAAATTTGGCGCTGGGCTAGGAGTAGCATTTTAGCCTCTCTTTCTGCTATCCTTTCCTCATATGTTACGAATCATAAGCGGAAAATTCAAAAATCACCGGCTGCATGTTCCTAAAGGGAATGTCACCCGGCCTACCTCTGCTCTAGTGCGCAGCGCAGTTTTCAATATTCTCCAATGTTCTATTGAAGATGCGCACGTCCTAGATCTCTGTGCTGGGTCTGGAGCAATGGGGCTTGAGGCTTTAAGCCGGGGGGCAAATCACGTCACTTTTGTAGAAAAAGAGCGCTTTGGTGCTGAAAGTATAAAAAAGAATATAGAACTATTAGGATGTCAATCCCAAGCAAAGGTATATATGCGTGATGCCTTCGCTGCATTAAAGCAACTATCCTCTGATAAATTTGATTTAATCTATATCGATCCCCCCTACGATGCCCAGGCTTTTTGGCATGGAAAATCGTTACCTCTAGGGGCCGCTCTTATTTATGCCATTGATCAGCAGCCCTGTCTCTCAGAAAACGGCTCTCTTTTTCTTGAAATCTCACACCATTGCCATCTCCCTGAGTTTACAAACCTCACTCACTTAAGATTAGTAGATAGCCGCCTCTATGGCAAATCTTCTCTATTTATTTTTCAACTGTAGCCTAGTATTTTTTGAATGAAAATTGCCTATTTTTTTAAAATTCCAAAATTTATCCCCCTGTTTTTTCTAAAAAAAGCTTGAATTATCCCCCTATTTTCTCTAAAATTAAGTAAAGAAGGCAAACTATGCAAAGAGATCATCTCCTGCGTATCTTGCCTATCCTGTTTTTTTATTTTTCCTCATTATGAGCTTTTTCAATTTCTTCCAAGGCTATTGTTTTTTGTTTTGCATCTTGAATCATATTAGTTATTTCAAGCGCTTTATTGTAATCAAATTTGGCAATAGTCTGAGCAATACTCTGCAATTGAATATCATTATTTTTAGCAAATGCGATTGCATCTTCAACAAACTGTTTAGCATCACTTGGAGCGTATTCATAGAGAGTGTTTGATAAGCGTGATAGTAAATAATTGAGTTGATCAGGATATTTTTTCATTAATAGATGAATTTTGGGTAATAAATCATTAATAATTTGACGCTTATCATTGTCTTTACTTCCTTCAATTAATTGTATAAACAAGAAATACTGATTAACATCGGGTTGTTCATCAATTATTTTTTTAGCTTTCTCTAGATCTGTAGAGGCATAAATTAAAATGACTGAACCAATTAATTGAAGAGTCTCAAAATTAAAAGCCCTTTTTTTGAGAAAATCAAGAGCGGTTTCAAGAATCTTGTGAGCAGCCTCAGGATAATACGGGTTTAGGGTCTTTGCTAGCTGTATTGATTGATTTAGAGGCAAAGATTTCCCATACAATTTCGGGTTGAGTTTTTTCATAGAAGCTTGATCTTGCTTTCTTAAACAAATTGAATAGATGCTGAGAAAAGCCTCAAATTGATCATCATCATTAGTATAGAATTTTGTAACTTGACTAATGGTTTCGTCTACTCCAATGACTGTGATTAAAAAATTTATGAATAGGCTTGTATTATCTAGTCCAATACTTTTCAATTGATAGAGTTCTAAAAATTTTTGTTCCAATTGTGGTTCATGAAGAAATTGTTCAAGCTCATTTCTGGGCAGGATAAAGAGCGAGGGATCACATTCTATTTTTCGTTTTTCACAGAAGGCTTGTAGTCCTTGAAGTAGTGTTACTTTATGCACTATATTCAAATCACTTTTAAGAACGTCATCAATGGCGGACATTAAATCATTTTCAAGAATTTTTAATCTGCAATTTCTCGAAAGGTTAACAACAGTGTCATAGTCAACCATCTTTTGCACTTCAACCAAAGGGAGTTCTTGTCTAACACGTGGACCAGAAAAAAATCCTCTAAATTTGTAATATAGGTTGTCGAATGTGTCATTGACTCGATCTGAGCCACCCCATAGCGCTATCGCATGGTCAATTGTAATTTTTCTTTTATTTGAGGAAGAAGAGATGATTTGAGTAGCTTTTTGATGAAGGTTATCCAGATTAAAAATCCGAAATTTTTGATAAAGAACAGGATTATCCTTCATCATGTCATGCAGCCAGATCTGTAAAGATTTTTTTGGACAATGATTAATTGTTTGGATTCTATAACTTTTGAGATTTTCTTCAGTAGGTCTTACAGCAGGTGCTTCCTCTAATTTTTTAAGTTTATCATAAGCATTGGACATATCAGGTTTTTGATCTTGATGTAGAAGATCTAAGGCACTTTGCCAAAATGTATCGTTAGCAATTTCCTCAAAGCTTACTGTGCGCTTCCAAGGGAAAGCTGCATCTTCAACTAACTGATGTTCTTTTTCTACTCTTACTCCAGAATTAAATAAGCGCAATTGAGCAGTCTTGTCGTCTGTTTTAGTGATTTCTAGCAGTGTCATATGACCCATTGGGTCTTTAGAAGCTAGGTCATGGATATCTTTATTTAAGAATCCATAAGGGATGATTAGCTTTTCTCCAGTTTTTAATTCCTTGAATTGCTTTAAAACGAGTTCTTTAAATTTATTTAAAAGTAAGATGCGATTGCTCTCTTTTTTTTCTTGCATCAGACATGAAATAATACAAGCTAGAGGTTCTGCTTTGTTTAAAATCTGGATTAATTCTGTAATTTTTTCTTTATTTTCAGTGTTGTCTAATTTACTAGAAAAATCCTCTAGCTGTGATATTAGTATTTTAAGTTGTCTGTCCGGGAGAGAGTACTCTAAAGTTTTATAGATGGGAGAGGTCTTTGCTAATTTCCCCTTGACCTTACTATTATGTGTCTCAAAAAATAACTGCTGCAAAATGACGCCATCGCTTTGAATTTCTTGATGAAGCTCCTCTCGTCGAGCATTCATTTTTTGGTCTACAGTGCGCAAAGTAATCTGTTTTTCTATAGAGAGAATGCCATAGTTAATAAGAGGAACCATTTCGAGGGCTCCTACGAAAGCTTCAAATATTCCTCCTGACCACTTACCTTCTTTGATCGAAGAAACCCCTTCTTTAATATGTTTAGTTCCTACGGCAAAGGGTTGTTTAAAACTAATAGGAAAATGTAGGGACATATTATTTCAACCTTTTTAAAAAATATCTTATATTCAATTTGTATTATACATATTAATTAAAATAAAGTTAAAGGTGGTGCTATTTTAATGCTCAAGTTCTAGATATAACTATCCTTGATTATCAGAAGTTGGAGACCTCGGCTAGCTGAGACCTCTGATGGAGAGTCATTTTTTCCAAATTAAACTTACTTAAAAGTAATTTAATAGCAGCAGAATTTTCAAATTGATTCTTTAAACAATAGGAATAAATGATGAGATAAGCTTTAAATTGATCATTAGGATCACTGTAGAATTCCTCCACTTGATTAATAGTTTGGTCTACACCAGCTACGGTAAGTAATAGATTAATAAATGAATCTAAATTGCCTCTAAGAAGAATATTAACGACAGTAATATTAGGAGTTGCATATCCATTAAGCTTTAAAAAATTTTCTTCTAACTGCGGTCTCTTAAGTAATTCTTTAAGTTCATTATCGGGAAAATTAAAGACCGAGGAATCGTATTTTATCTTTCGTTTTTCGCAAAAGTCGTGAAGCCCTTGAAGAAGTACTGCTTTATGTACGATATTCAAATCACTTTTAAGAACGTCGTCAATAGCAGCCGTTAAGTTATTCTCAAGAATTTTCAATCTGCAATTTCTCGAAAGGTTAACAACAGTGTCATAATCAACCATCTTTTGCACTTCATCTAAAGGGAGATTTTGCTTTACATGAGGACCAGAAAAAAATCCTCTGAGTTTAAAATAAAAATTGTAAATGGAATTCTGGACTTTATCTGAACCACCCCATAGGGCTACCGAATGATCAACAGTAATATTTTTATAATTTGAAGAAGAGGTGATGATTTGAGTAGCTTTTTGATGAAGGCTATCTAGATTAAAAATCCGAAATTTTTGATAAAGAATAGGGTTATCCTTCATCATATCATGCAGCCAGATCTGTAAAGATTTTTTTGGACAGTGATTAATTGATTGCAGTCTATAACTTTTGAGATTTTCTGGAGGTTGTTTTTTGTTAGGTACTTCCTTTAGTTCTTTAAGTTTATCATAGGCACTGGACATATTAACTTGTTCATGCTCTAGAAGACCTAAAGTATTTTGCCAAAAATCTGGATGCGCAATGTCATTGAAGCTTACTGTCCGATTCCAAGGAAAAGTCGTATCATTTTCTAAAGTATTTTCAGTTGTTGCCGAGTTAAATAAGCGCACTTGTGCAGTCTCATCGTCTGTTTTAGTGATTTCTAGTACTGTCATATGGCCCACTGCGCTACTAGCAGCGAGGTCATGCATATCTCTACCTAAGTATCCATAAGGAATGATTAGCCTTTCTCCAATGGGTAATTCTGTGACTTTTTCTAAAATGATTTCTTTAAATTTATTTAATAGTAATTCTCTATTGGTCTTATTTCGCTCCTGCATCAGACATGTAATAAGACAAGCTAGCGGCTCCGAATTTTTTAAAATTTGTATAAATTTTTCAATTTCTTTTTTATTTTCATTGTTTAATTGCTGAGAAAATTCTTCTAATTGTGAAATTAATATTTTAAATTGTCTATCTGGATAGGAATACTCCAATGTTTCGTAAATAGGAGAGCTTCTGTTTAATTTTCCAGGGACCTTGCTATTATGTGTCTCAAAAAATAACTGCTGTAAAATGACGCCAGCGCTTTGTACTTCTTGTTCGAGTTCCTCTCGGCGAGCATTCATTTTTTGATCCACAGTGCGCAAAGTAATCTGTTTTTCTATAGAGAGAATGCCATAGTTAACAATAGGAACCATTTCGAGGGCTCCCACGCAAGTTTCAAATATTCCTCCTGACCATTTACCTTCTTTAATTGAAGAAACCCCGTCTTTAATATGCTTAGTTCCTACGGCAAAGGGTTGTTTAATACTAGTAGGAAAGTATATGGACATATTAATTCATTCCTTTTAAAAAACTTTCTGGATTTAATTAGTATTATACGAATTAATTGAAATAATCTGATATAATTAAAGTGGTTGGGTATGTGTATTTACTAATTTGAATACCCAACTCATAAAAAACGGAGCAAAACAATGGGAACGATTAATCCTAACCAAAGCGGGGGTGTTCCTCCCCCTGTTCCTACTAACTCTCAAAATTCAACTAATCAGCCTCCACCTCAAGGAACCTCAGGACCAACTGACACTATGGGTCAGAGTCAACAAGTTAAGGGTGGTGCCTCTTTTAATGCTCAAGTTCCAGAAATAACTATCCTTGATTATCAGAAGACGGTAGGAGAATCCACCAAGAATTTAGAAAAGATGTTAGCTAAACTCGAAGCACTTAATACAGAAGTCGCCAAAAAATTAAGCACATATCTTAAACAATTGGCCATTGATTTACTTAACGAAATAAAACAAGCCCCCCCTCCACCTCCGGGTCAAGGTGCAGGAGGAGGATTTGGTCCAGGACCAGGAGGCCTAGGAGGACCCGGCGGACTTTATAATCCTGGAAACCCCTATGCAGCTCAAAATTCGCGCATTTATGCAGAATTAGCTATTGCACTAGCTAGCCAATCCGCGACACAGGACAACTTAAGTGCACAAGGAGCTGGTAAAGTGAATGCGATGATGTTCTTTACAGATCCAATAACAGCCGCGACCATGAATTATCAAAACAATGTTTCAGACTTGGCAAATGTAAAAAAACCGGGAGAAGCTGAGATCGGAAAAGGCCAAACCAATTTTGATGACCCTGCTATTCATAAGGTTTTCGGATCACAACAGCCTGAGGCTTTGAATACTCTTGTAGGTCCCACACTAGCAAAACATGCCCAATCCCTAGTTAAAGTTTTAGGAATTCAAATTGCTGCTCATCTCGGACTAGCTGCAGGACATGGCGCAGTCAAAGCATTAGGCGCTCACTCAAAAGGAGTAAACTTCGACCACCCAGCAACGAATACAGCTGCCACGGTGAGTTTAGTACATAATCTTACCCAATTAGCTGGGAATAACCAAGCTTTAGAATCGCTAATAAGAAATGTGGTCGCAGGGGATAAACAATTAAATGCTCTTCCGGAAACTACCAAAGAAAGTTTAATAGGCTTACTCACTCAGCAATTAAGAGGAAGCCTCATCAAAACTGCCCTAGTACAGACTCAAGATGGTCTAAAAATCAAAAATCTCTCCTCTAACCTATTAGGAAATTTTTCTGGAATTTCATCGAATAATCCAGTTGTAGACGAATTCGCAGCTAAATCTAATACTCAAGCACATGTACAAGCTGTACTTCCTCCAGGAGATAATGAAGCAGTGTCACAATTATTCGAAGAAGCATCAGCTCGTTCTGATGGAACTCCAGGTGGATTTATTACTCAATTGAATGCACTATTCAAAGAATCGGGCAGCACTCCTGACGTAGCAGCCACGAGTGCAAGCAAAGTAGGAGTATATCTCCTATTAGGAACAAAAGAGGGACAAAGCGCCTTAGGCGGCGCAAGTAAAAATGATGTTAATTCTCTGCAACAATCTCTAGCAACCCTATTACAGCAAGGAACACCTCTCCAAAATACTCCAGAAGTAGCTACTCAACTGCAAGCTCAGCTACAAAGCCATGGTACTAATGCATCCACAGCTCAAACTCTGTCTACCAATGTACTTAATTTACTCGGCAATAATGCACCTACAACATCAAGTGAAGAAGATAATACAGTACAAGTTGATACGACTTCAACCTCGGTAGATGAGCAAGGAAATGTTACTCAAACAACCTCTTCACAATCGACTTCTGACCAATCAACTACACAGACTAATGTACAAGATCAAGCTCAAGTAGCATCAGAACAGCCTCCTGCCGATCAAACAGATACCGCAGTCGTAGCAAAGGCCTCTACTGCAGGGTCAACCCCAAAAGTAAGTCAAAATGCAGATGTTACTCAACAACCCACTCTTAATGCCAATGAGGAAGTTACTGCTCAAACTGATGAGACTGCCGGCTTTACACCAGGCAACAATCAAAAAGCTGTAGAAACTGGTCAAGCAATCCATGACCAAGTCGTCAGCATGATTGTAGATATTGTCGGAGAAGAACAAGCGACTAAAATTGCAGACAAGTTTCTTGAAGTCGTTACAGGATATCCTAGTGTCGATGCTATCCGAAAAAATGAAAGAACGAACCCTCAATCATTAACTAGACTTGCACAGGATCAGGTCCACTGGAATATCAAGTCTAACTTCAGAGAAAGAACTACTCAGAAACAAGAGGCTGTTATCACTGAAAATTTTAGAACATTTATTAAAGCACACTCAGACTTAAGTACTTGGGCAGAACAACTACGTTCACCTGCAAAAGCCCTTGTCATGGCCTGGAGCTTAATGAACCAAGGTACATTTAAATTTTCTGGACGTTCAAGTGCACTCGATGTTCAGGCTTAAAAAGCTCTAATCGCCAAATAACCTTTTTTCTATATCCTCGCGCGCCGGACCACTGGAGCGCGAGGAGGGAGAACACCCCTTAAACTCCTCACAATAGTTCATTTTTTCCCTATCAGCTACATAGTCTGTCCCCGGAACCATACAATCATTTGGCAATCCAGGTTTATAATACTTACACTGACGGCATGTATGCAAATCTGCTCCACAGGAAGGACACTCTGCCCTAAAGGAAAGCTTAATTCCCTCCTTCTCCCCTGTATCCTTCCCACATTTCCAACAATTCATATCTTAATTCCCTCTTTTATCAAGTAAAACTTTACCAAAATTCTTGCTTATTTCGCTAAGGACTGTTAAATAAATATGTTAAGAAACAACTGTTTTTTTGCTTAAAGGAGCGAACATGAAAAAGCACAATCTTAAAAAATTAGTTTTATTGGGAGTCGCTGGAGCAGCATTCTCAGCCAATCCTATCGCAGCCGCTTGGGGTGACGATGACAGTAACAGCAACACCAACAGTCCTGCAACAACTCTCCCTTTAAAGAAGAAAAAATGGAGCAGCGACACTTCAAGTAGCAATCCTAGTAGTAGTACTAGTGGAGACACCAGCAGCAGCAACTACAACAATTATAACAACAATAACAACAATCCTCGCGGCGGCTACATCGCTAATTCCGACACTGATATGCCCGCCCATAGCGACATGCGTCCAACACCCTACAGCTCTGCTCATCCCTTTGAAAACAAATATTCAAATGATAGCGACACTCCCAGTGACAACTCTAATATGAAAAATAGTGTTTACAGCAGAAGCTCACAAAATAATGATGATCAAAATATGAGAGCTAACCGGGGAAGTAACCGCTGGCAAGGAAAACCCATGCCTTCCAATGACAATACTCCCGATCAACTAGCTGATGCTTATGACAGCACACAAGCCTCCGATCCAAATGAGAATAATCCTCGTCGTCCTACACGCCCAACTCCTCAGCCACCACAAAGAATTTCCAATCCAAAGCAGCCTTGGCTAAAAGGTGGAAGCTGCGGAGCCGGTAAGTGCTCAGGTAGTTAAGATCCTTTGCCGCCCTTAAACAGCGGCGTTGTGATGGCGCTCAGACCAGAACTTCAGATTCGAGGGCTGAGCGCTGCTTTCACACTATACGATGACCAATTTTCACATGGAGTCCAGAATGAAAAAAAAATCCTTAAAACATATTGTATTCACCGGAGTCGCCACCGGTTTGTTAGCAGCCTCTCCCATGAATGCTGACACTGGCCAATCAAAGAACAAAGACAAACTCCTAGAAGAAATGGCCAATTCAGAAGGCGGAAATTTCGGGTACCATCTCTACACTGAAGAAGAACTGCTTGAAGAATTAAACCCCGACGGTATAAAACTCTATAACAGCCTAAGTCCAGAAGGAAAACGCCTAGCAAGAGTCGTTGCCAGTTCACGCTGTGACCACCAAAATGAATGCTCAGGCCTCAATGCCTGTAAGTCTGACAAAAACGACTGCCAAGGCAAAGGAAACTGCAAAGGACAAGGTAAATGCGCCATTGCTGATAAAAACGTCGCTGTTGAACTCGTCGCCAAAAAAATGGCTAAAAAACGCGCAGACACTTTGAACAACAGATGAAAAAGCACAATCTCCCCAACTTGGGAATAGGTGTTGGACTCCGTATTCCACACTACGACGATATTCTCACTCAACTCCCATCTATTGATTGGTTTGAAATCATCAGCGAAAACTTTATGGTAGAGGGCGGTAAGCCCCTCTACTATCTCGACAAAATTCTAGAGCACTATCCTGTCGTTCAGCATGGAGTCTCTTTAGGCATTGGCAGCCCAGCCCCGCTCGATTTTGACTACTTAAAGCGGCTTAAAGCCTTGACTCGCAAGACAAAAACACCCTGGGTTTCCGACCATCTCTGCTGGGGACGATTGCCAGGAGCCCATTTTCATGACCTACTGCCTCTTCCTTATACCCAAGAGGTCATCAACTACGTTGCAGAACGAGCCCGCATCGTCCAAGACTATCTTGAATTACCCTTTGCATTAGAAAACCTCTCCTCTTATGTCGCCTATGTCGAAGATGCCATGCCCGAATGGGAATTCTACTCAGCCGTCGTCGAAAAAGCCGATGTCTTAATGATGCTCGATGTCAATAACATCTATGTGTCAAGCCGCAATCATCACTTCGATCCCATGGACTATTGTAAAAATATTCCTTTAGATAGAGTCGTTCAAATCCATCTAGCAGGCCATACCGACCGGGGTACCCATGTTATCGACACCCATGACGACTACGTTTGCGATGAGGTTTGGAAGCTTTACGGGTACATTTACTCTCTGTTGATAGGAGGCGTATCAACCCTCCTCGAATGGGATGATAACTTCCTCTCTTTCGAAGAGACCTGGAAAGAAGCCCTCAAAGCCAAAGAGTTTCAAAAAGGACTGCTAGTCTCAGCATGATTCTCGCCTCCTCCCCTCCAAAGAATTTAAAAAATGTCCAACACTGGTTTGCCAGCATTATCTCGCGTCCCATCGATGCCGAAAATCGCATGCATACCATCTCTCCGAAGGGCTATCCCATGGAGACAGAAGCCCAGATGTATGTCGCCCCCAGTTCTACCCTTACAAGTGCTCAAAGGATCGAAATCTATAACCAGCAATACTGGTGGAGGCTCCTTGCCACACTTCACGAGTCCTTTCCCTTTCTCTTACGCTTGTTTGGGTATCACGACTTCAATCAAGAAATAGGATTTCCCTATCTTTCGCGCTATACTCCCAATCATTGGTCCCTAAACTATTTAGGAGAAAGACTCCCCTATTGGGCTAGAAGGTATTATAAAGCCGCTGACAAAGAGCTTATTGTATGGGCAATAGATATTGATTATGCCTTTACACGTAGTTTTGTAGCCCCTTTTCACAAGCCTATTACTGTGCAAGACCTTGAACAAATTATGGAAAAACCTCTTTATTTACAGCCCCACATCTCTCTATACACCGCTCCCTATCCCATATTTGAATTTCGCGATGCCATGCTCCAACAAGAACCCGAATATTGGATCCAGAACGACTTTCCACCTCTTCCACGACAAGGTACCCTCCATTATATGGTCTGGCGCGACCATGCCAACAATGCCGGTTGGCTTAAACTCGATCCCATTGAATTTAAGCTGCTCAAACAGTTCAAGA
>Ga0207072_1134_pt2 | contig 11339 bp, 6 predicted proteins | sample Alteio_BWMinHeat_68_FD_153570 | JGI IMG/M metagenome (GOLD analysis project Ga0207072, IMG submission 153570) | Enriched cells from forest soil in Barre Woods Harvard Forest LTER site, Petersham, Massachusetts, United States -... | ecosystem: Environmental > Terrestrial > Soil > Temperate forest >... | reverse complement strand
ATACCTTTTGATTCAAGCCCGGAATGATCCTGCCCAGGCTGTCCAGCTTTCGCTGAAGGGCCTGTATGCGCGGCATCTGCTGCGCCATCAGGCGAAGCGGAAAGATAAACAATACAACAATAAACAGTATCCGGGTCAGTCTTTTGAGCATGATCTAATAGTTAAATAGTAAGGGGTATATCTCTTCGATGGAAGTTAGCCCTTCACTGAATATATTAAAGGCGTTTTCAGCAAGTGTTTGGATGCTTCTTTCCTTTAAGAGGTTTTGAATATACATATTCCCATTCTTTATTTCCAATGCCAGTTCCTGGTCGATGGGGATCACTTCGTACACGGCTTTTCTTCCTCTATAGCCGGTATAGTAACATTGCTCACATCCCTGGGCTTTATAATGGTGGTGAACTTTTGAAAACGGCTTAAACTGTTTGGGGTAATGGTCCCCGCTGAATTCCTCCTGCTTTTTGCAATGCGGGCACAATAAACGGACGAGGCGTTGCGCGGCGGTGGTGTTCAGCGTGTTGGCAACCAAAAAAGGGGGAACGCCCATATCAATTAAACGTGACACGGTGCCCCAGGCAGAGTTGGTATGGATAGTGGACAACACCAGGTGGCCGGTTAAGGCAGCCCGTATGGCCATATTGGCGGTTTCCGTATCCCTTATTTCGCCGACCATAATGACGTCCGGGTCCTGGCGCAGGAATGTCCGCAATGCGGCGGAAAAATTCAACCCTATGGATTCTTTCAGCTGCACCTGGTTGATGCCTTCCAATGTGTACTCCACGGGGTCTTCAATGGTCAGGATATTCCGGGTTTCTTTATTTAAAAGCTTAAGCGTTGCGTAAAGGGTGGTTGTTTTTCCGCTCCCTGTCGGGCCGCTTAATAATAATATACCGTTTGGTTTTTTGATTCCCTGCAAATAATTATCCAGGTCGAATTTGGAAAAGCCAAGACTGTTCAGGTCAATCTCTGTCGCATCACTGTTTAAAAGTCGTAAAACAACTTTCTCGCCAAAAAGCGTAGGCACAATGGATACCCGAATATCAAATTGCTGATCCTGGTGCTTGAAATTGATACGGCCGTCCTGCGGCAGGCGTTTTTCGGCAATGTCCAGGTTGGCCTGGATTTTTATTTTATTGATCAGGGCCGGGTAATCATCGCGTTTTAAAAGGTAGCGCTCCACCATCATTCCGTCGATGCGTATCCGCACCCGGCATTTGTTTTCATAGCTTTCGATATGAATATCGCTGCTTTTAAGGTTCTTGGCTTCCTGTATCAGGTTCACCAGAAAATTATCCGCATTGCTGATCTGCACCTGGGATGAACCCTGCGCGGCATTATCTTTAAGGTAGTATTTGGATAAGAGCCTGGCTATTTGTGTAGCTGGTATCGGCTCCAGCCGGATTTCCTGGTTTAATAATATCTCAAGTTCGGATGACAGTGCATTTTGATCAGCGCCCTCCTCGCAATACAATAAGAAGAGGTCATTCGCTTTATTTTTTGGCAAAACCCGGTAATGCCAGGCCTGATCTTTGGTGAGCAGGTGGATATTTTCGGTTAGCAGCGTTATATCTTCCGTCAGGTTCATCTGTGTATTAATTGGAGCAGCCAGTCATCACTGTTTATATCAACGGGTTTGATCCACCAGGCACTAATTAAAAACAACACCATTAACAATGCCTGCAAACCGGCTAATGGAATGTGCCTATCTTTTTTAGCTGAAATGGCTTGCCAGGTTAACCAGAGTAACAATACGGCAACTAAACTTATAATATAAAACAATAAAAAATTTAGAAACGAAAGGTAAAAAGCGACACTCAATAAAAGCAGAATATCCCCCCAACCCAACATACCCGATGTAATATTTATCCATCGTGAATTTTTTATAGAAAAATATACCGATACCATTAAAAACTGAACAACAAGAAACCCGATATTGACCGCAATTGACCACCAGGTATCCGCATATAAATGATGCTGCAGCAAATCCAAACCAATAAACAGCAGGACTAAACATGGAAACAAAATCCAGTAAACGGAACGGCTCCGGACATCCTGGACAAACACCAATGTCAACAGGGCCAATATAACAATCTTGATCACCTGCACTTAATCGGGTGTTACTTCCTGAAGGTTCTTATCCTGGTTAATTTCCCATACGTTAAATGTGCCGTTTCCATTGAAATCCACTACGGCAGTTGCCCTGGCAGTAAACCCCGTATTGGTCGCATTGGTGATTTCAATCCGATAATTTGCATGCCCATCTTTTCCGTCTGTCACCAGTTTATCTTGTACAAAACCGATTTCGGTAAGGTCCTTTGAGTATTTTGAATGTTCATAAAAATAACTTTGTTCCAGTGCTTGGACATGCGTCAGTTGTGTCTTGGCTTCTACAGCTTTGGCCCTGGTTATCAATGGCAGCAGGATCGGCATTGATACCAATACCAAAATGCCAATGATTACCAGTACCACGAGGATTTCAGTAAGTGTATAAGCTTTAATTCGTTTCCGCAATAAGGCTGGCTTTATCTCCATTATATAAATTTCGAACTAATCTAAAACGTTTTAGGAATATTTCAAATTAATTATTAGTAAATCGGCTAAATCGGTTTTGACGACATAAATTAATCTATGGCTAACTATTGAATTAAAAGGCGAGCCGCCTGAATCAACGCAGCGTAGCTGGTGCGAGCTGAGCAACCGGAGTAAGTCATTTTAAGTTGGCAGCTACGTAATTGAGAGATCTGCAAAACAAAGCCTCGCACTTCGCAGTTTTGGGGCTTTGATTAGAGGACGTATATGCGAGGGTGTTTCACTTCATTTGGACCAAATACACATTACTTAAAAACAAGGGGAAAAGAAATTGTGTCAGACGCGCGGGTTAGCCCTGCAAGGGGGAACGGAATAAATGGGCTGGGCAGTGGGCGGTGGGTTTATGCCATAGTTCCTTGCGGGGCTTTAGGGTTTGACGGTGCAAGCCGGATATCTTTGTAGTTTTTTCTTTGTGTTCGAAGAGTTTCGTTGGTGCGGTTGCCTATAACCTTCGGGGTGGTGACCGTCCACAGATCAGGAAAGAGGGGTTGGCATTAACCGTGCTCGATCTCGTTTATACCCATTTGTTGAATTTATTTATAGCAACTATTGACGACAAAAGTATAAATTGGTTTTAATAACGCGATATCTTGTTATTTGTAAAACACCAATAGTTATTTAACTTTATCCTTTAACGGAATAATAGTTATTTAGATAAACTATATTACTTTATTGAAATGGCGCTCACGTTTAATAAAACAGAGAATGCATTCGCCCATTAACTAGTAAAGTAGAATGTATAAAACAGCAATTAAAATACGACGTGACTTAAAAAAAGCAGTATTCGTTTTTATAGTGCCCTTTATTTTTTATAGGGGGGTTTGTCAACAGACCAACGTGCTAAAATTGCCCATTGAATTAACTAGCCTTAGAATCGGGGTTAAACTAGATACTACAAGCTTTATCCGTATTGATCGATTGAAACCTATTAGCAGGCGGATTTCAATATATAAGTTTGATTATATTTACTTTGGTAAGTCAGTCAGCATCTTAGACTCCGTTGAAGTTAAAAATTTACTAATAGGGACTAACGCCGATGGTAATATCCAGTCGATAGTAATCTTATGCAAAAACCATGATTTATTAAAACAATGCTTTTCAATATTTGGTAATAGCGCAGGTGTATCTTCATTTCTTTCAGGGAAATCCTCTCAAAAAACATATTTATGGCAAAAGGGTAGTTACTGTGTTTCTATTAAAACATCAACGGATTCTACCGAAGAAGAAGATAATTGTATTTTAATTTTGTATGATTGTGATTATCGTCATTTATTCAAAAAGAAATTAACAGATTCAATATCGGTTAATAACTAATAGGAGTATAAAAAATATTATTCGTGTATATAGCTTTATAAATATTTACATCTCCAAAATCCATATTCTGAAATGCGATATCATTTATGATGAGTTTGCCAATTGATTCATCAATTTTTTGATAAGGGAAAAACTCCAGAAGTGTTTCCTTTATAATATTGAAGTCAAAAAGCATTTTTTCACTATTTGATACGCCAAGCAGATCAATATTATATTTAAAATCTCTATTACCTGTAGTTTCCGTTAAACAAATCATATAAGAAGGAATAATATAGCTTACAAACACTTCGAAATACTTAATGTCGCTTAGTTCATTTTTAAAAGTAATGACAAGGGAATAGCATCTATCGTAATCGACGTATTGTGTTTGATCTAGAATCAAATAATAAGGAAAGTATTCTCTTAAACAATCAAAGAAATTATTCCAATTTAAGCTATTCCTCCTTACATCCTCGCATTTATTCTTTAAGTTCAAAAACTCCTTTGTTTTCCAATATTGTTCGCTTGAGCCCTTAATGTTTTTAGGAAAATACCTATAAATCACAGATAGAATATTTTCTTTATTTAAATTATCAGAATTATCCATAACAGTGGTGTAAAAATATTAAGGTGTATAAACAGCTTGTTGCGGAATAATTGAATCGCCTGGCTGAAGAAACCTTACTCTGCTACCTGGAATAGAATCTTGCAAAAAAGAGTTCATCAATCTTATGAAATCTATTGGATAATTACCCCCACTTCCCGGATACAAATATAATGGCGTTTTATCCAACGAAAAGATAGTTGGTGGATATAAATACTTTAATGAAAGCATATCTGCTGCCTCGTTTGCAGCATCCGCTGCCTTTTCAGCCGCATATCCTTGTGAAATTTGTTTACCGTTCCACATTATTGTTTTTGGAACTGAAACATAAATCGGGTTTAATGGAAATGTTTCTTTCCTGTAAGGAGGTGTTTGGAAACTAACATTAAATCCTTCTACCGCCGCCGCCATAGAATTAGAGTTTCCTAAATCAGTGAAAAATGAAAATGAGCGCATATCTAATCGACCACTCTTCGGCCCATCCCCTTGATTGGTTCCAACGGGAGTAACTGCATTAAATTGCTCTCGCCCTGTGGTTGTAGGGATATTCACTGGACCTTCATCGATTGGTACTGAAGTTCCATTGCTTGGTTTGTCTTGCGTTGGTGGCGCTACAACTCCAGGTAAGCCTGTTAAAAGATCGTTTACGAAATTCCAAATTTGAGAGCCACTGATGTGAGTATCGTAGTTTAACCCGTTTGGAACAGCCGGCATCCGGCCTTCAGGATCGGTATTATATCCAATGTAAGCATAACCTCCCGGTTGACTACTTGCGTAATCTGACGCCATAGACAACTCTACATCTGCCCACCAAGATCCCATGTCATCGTCTGCCGCATTTAACATATTGCAATTACAGGGTGGCGCCTGATCAGCTACTGTTCTAGCCAGATCTCCCAACGGATCGTTAAACATTATCGGATTATTTCGAGCATATTGATAGGTCGTCATGCTTTCCGTACCTTCGGCTTTAGGGTCAACTCCTATCCACCTGCCTAATGCCGCGTCATAATTGCGGTTAAATGTCTGATAATAATCCGGCAAGCTGCCATAATCATTTTGCCATTCACTACCACCATTGTAGAGTTGCCTGTTATCTCCTCCGGTTGTACTGCCGTTCATCACCATACCGAACCCATAATAGCTATCTTCCTGCACCACGTGGACCGTCCCGCCACTGCCGGTGTTATTGAAGCTTATCCTGGCATTGCCCTGCTGATCGGTAATAACAAACTCTTTGGTAAATGCACCGCTAGCATACAGCACTCTACCTTCCGGCATAGCGAAATAGGTTAGGGCAGCAGTTCCGGTTCCGGAAGTAGTATACACGAACCCATCGATATAATCTGTCGTAGTACCCAATGTATTGTTGTCATACACTTGCTTACGAATCAGTATACCTCCAGCGTCATAGGTATACTTAATATACCTACCGGTAGCGTTATATGTAAGCGTCATATTATCAATCCGGTTGAGTACATTATACTGGATCAAAGAAATACCTTTGTACGGATCGGCGGTTAAATTTCCGTTTGCATCGTAGGAATAACTGCCGGTGCTGCCAGTATAATTACGGAAACCTGCACCTGTATGATTAGCATCGGTACCATCGGTAACGGTTAACAACTGGTTTGGATTGGTCGCGCTGTAGCCATAAGTCAGGTTATCAATCTGCACGTAACTGTTTGTGCCCTCAGTAGAGCTATTGCGATTGAGCGTGAGTATATTCCCATTGAAATCATAGGTAATACCGCTTTCATCAAATCCGCCGATGTTATTATTGAAAGAACCAGTGCCCGTAGTCGTCCGTTCCACATAGCTTGCCGCTGTGTATCGGTTGATGGCATCGTAGCTGTATTTGTATGCGCGCTCATAAGTATTGTTTCCGCTCCCATCTCCGGTCATCCATTTTACCGCAGATAGCTTACCATTGTAATAAGGGATATTTCCCAGGTTACCATCTGATTGGTCGTAGAGGAACTCAATACCAAATACATCGTTGTAATCACTGTTTTTGATTCCTCCATCATAACTGAGCTTACTATTGTTAATACTTAATAACTGCCCGCGAATATTATATCGCATATCTACGTTCTGTAGGTAAGCGCCCGCATTTAGTCCGAGCCCTTTTTTTATGACCTGCCCCAACTCGTTGTAATCGTAGCTAGCTATTGTTGCCGCGGCAGTGCCATTATAGGATTGGGTAATAGTTTGAATCCGATAGACTTGGTCGTAAGTAAAGTTGGTTTGTACCGTCACCGTCGTTCCCGATGCAGTTTTAGACACCAAACTGATTTGAGGTACTCCCATAAAATCCGGTAGCATTGTTTTTATGTCGGGTACTGTAGTTGCATTGATGTAATTGAGTTGGCTGTTACTTTGTGTCTGGATAGGGTTGCCACGCTTGTCATAAAACATGGCCGTAGTTAGCCATGTACCGCTAGTCACTCCTGTCCCAAGAGTGGTTTTACTGATAACAGTGGGCATTCCCTTTACTGCAGCACTCGTCGCCCCAATTTCGCCAGTAAGTCCCTGAGGGACATAAGTGAAAGTAGCGGTACCCGTCAGATTATAATCATCGAAATAACTATAAGCTAAAGCGGTAAGAGTAGTCCCTGTAGCTGTACCGGTCGGGAAAACGTTGTTGGTGTAATAACCGCCATTTGTCGAAGACGTAGAACGGATTTCAAATGAAGCCGAGCCATAATTCGAATTGATAAAACCCTGCATATTCGCGCGCCCGTTATGTCCCGAATTGCCGTCATAAAAAATCCCCTGGCTTATGGCACGGCCCTTAGCATCATATTTAATATAGTTCCATTGGTTGTTTGCAAGCATATTCGCATCCTGTATCAGCACCGGGCGGTTCATTGGATCGTATACGGTGTACACGATTCCCTTCGCAGGTACGGTTTTCTCGATCAGGCGGCCCATCGTGTCATAAGTAAACTTAAACACCATGTTGCTTAATGGCGTAGCTGACAAATTATAACTATTAACTGCTAGCAGCGAAGTGGCTTGTGGTGGCACAATATACGCCAGCATCCCAGCATTATTGTATATGTAATATGTATCCAAATCGTCATCTATTAACAGTTGCCGCTTTAATATTACACGCCCTGCAAGGTCGGTAAATGTAAGCGTTTCGGTGTTATCCTCATCTTTGGCGTCAATTACGGTAAGGGTGTTAACTGCATAGAAATTATTTGAAGTAAAGGTACCGTCCGGATTCCAAATCAGAATATTGCCATCGGAAGACTTATTATAGCGGTAACTTAACGTTTTATAATGCTGACCGCTCACGGGCTGAAACCCGTTACCTACCATTCCCGCTTGTAGCATCCGTTGTAATGGACTGTTCTCAAAGACCTTTTGAGTGTAAGGAGCAGCATCAATAGCGACGAGATACTGGCCAGTTTGATTATAAAAGGCTGGTTGGGCGGTAGAAATGGCGTTACCACGGTAATTCCCCGCGGTATCGGCGCTTTGTCCTGCATACGGAAGATAGCTGATAGCTTGCCGACCTAAATTATCGTATGCCATCGGCTGTATCATGTCGTTATTCAGTGGGCTTGCTCCGACTACAACTGTTTGCAGCGTACGGCCTAATCCGTCATAATAAGTCCTTGTCGTTTGTTTGTTCGTGGTTGACAAGCCGTATGTTTGGGCATCGGTCGTGATATTAGCCTGCTTTATAATATCTTGTTGCACAAATCCAGGAGTGATTTGAGCGGGGGCTTGCTGGCTGGTTGCCGAAAGCAACACACCGAATACCAGCACCATATAATTTTTAATGTTCATCTTGTGATAGTTGGTCAGTTAAGCATTGATGAATTAATTGAAAGGACAGGTATTATTGTTATAGACACTGAAATTTATTGTGTCGCCGGCGTTGACCGTCCAGCTGAAAGTATGACTGCCACCGGTACCATACGAAAAACAATATCCGTCTGAACCGTTTGAGAAAACAATGTTTGTCATTCCTTTGCCTGTACCAGAATTATAAGCCTGTCCGCTCGGTGTAACGGTAATCGTGTAGGTTCCGGGCGCAATCGTGGCTGGAAAACCTGAACCTCCTGTAAACGAATAGTTATGTGCTGTACTCGAAAGCGTGAGGCTACCAATGCCGCCGCCCACAGTATAATTATTCACGGTTATAGTTGCTGTTGCCGCTGATACGGTAATTGAGATTAAAGAAGCAGTTTTGGAGCCAAACAGCGGCGAGGTAACGGTTAGCCCGACCGAAAAAGTGCCCGTAGTCGTATATGAATGCGACGGTGACGTGGGCGTACTCGTCTGCGCAGTTGTCCCATCACCAAATATCCAGTTGTAGACTACACCAGCGCCTGAACACGCGTCATAACTATTTGCCGAAAATGTTACTGGCGTCGAAACGGTGGCAGTAGAAGGGCCTGACACTGTAGGGGTAATATTTTTATAGGCTTGAATATTTGCAGTTGTAACATATGTTTTCTTAAGTACAATGTTTTTGTCCTGATCCAACTGTAGCAATAGCCGTCCAAATTGGTCATACGTGTAGTACGTGGATACACCATTGGTATTGGTTTGGGCTATTTTAAAATGTGTAGTAGGGTCATATGCAAACGTCGTTACTTCGGCATTTTCCGGATAAAATATAATATCATCCACTCCAATATTGGTGTTCGCGCTGAAATTAAGCATTAATGGCGAGGTCAGCCCACCTACGGAGATTTTCCTTTCGTAATAAGTCCAAGTATTGTTGCCGGCGTATCCGATGGAGATAGCAGTGCCGCCGTTTACCGAAACCGATAGTGAGCCTGTAGCGGCAGCATTGATCCATATCGAAAAGATATAGTTAGCTGCATTGATATTTTTGGTCAGGGTGTATGAAAAGCTTTGATTCGTCCCCAATCCGGCTGAATTGCCAGTATGACTGCCTGCTGGAGGCGTAAACGACAAAGTGCCTGTTTCACCGCCGGTCCATGCTGCATTCACATCCTCGTCAAAGTTCGAAAAAACTATTTCAGATGCAGCTGCATTACTGACCGATATGACCGATTGAGCTGCGATATTGTCCCTAACTGTGCTTTGTACCATGTTATGTGCATTGTCAGTAGTTTGCAGATTTGCATAATTATCATACGCAGTAAAGTTGGCTGTTGGGAAGTAGTTGGCATTATAACTTATTGTTTGATTGTTTACGGAAAGCGGGGTAAAACCGGAAATGCCTGCTGGCTGAACAAGCTTATAAGATTGGGACGGCTGCGTCCCGCCAGAGGCAAATGTATTGAATAATGTTAGTGATGCTCCGGTTGTCAGCGTTGTCCCGGCCCGTGTTACCTGTTGCCAGGTTTCAACGGGGACGTTCATATTCGCTTGTTGAAGATTATAAAGTGCGGTCACATTGGGATTGGATCCCGCAGCTGCAATTAAGTCTTTTGTGTAGAGATAATTGGTGGTTATAATGCTATTATCACTATTGGATGCAGACTGGGAAGTTAATAGCTTGTGATTAGAACTGCCGTGCGTATATGTTACAGTGCTTGAAGACGCAGTGTTTTGATTGTTTGAATCAAATACTTTCTTATTGTCGGTAAGTGTCAGCTCGCCGATATTGTAATAGATAGTATACTTTGAATAAGATTTAACAGCCGCGCTTCCATTGGAATAGGGGAGGTCTTCCCCTTTAAAACCAGTGATGTATGACGGCGAGCTTAGACGCTGGTAAGTAAAATTGTCTTCGCTCACTTCATAACCCGAACTGTTATAGCTGCTTATTTTCTGCAAAAGTCCCCGCTCAAAATCATAATTGGTATTCGGCGTAAACGGATAGCCGCCGGTATTATTTAATATCGGGCCTATGGTGGAACTGCAGGTAATCGATTGGATATAGTTAACGGTCGGACTCCAGTCTGGGGTTGTGCAGCCATAACAACCCGGGACGGCACTCATATCCCAATTGGTTCCGGGGAAATAATATTGGTATTGAGTATATCCAATGCCCGGCTGGCTTATACGCACATATTTATAAAGAATAGAATGATCCTCGCCGGAAAGATCGAAATCGGAAACGACTGTCGCAGAGTTATAAAGTGTGTTGCCCGATGAACTTCCACTATACGGAACGCTAAATCCAAATACAGGAAGGGTTGTCGGCTTTCCGCTCGATAGGCCCGTGGTTGGGTCGGTATAAGTATAGCTCCGAATTATATTGTTTGTGGATGTAGTGCTCACAGAATCTATTATTTGTCTGACTCGTACGCCCCCCCCTTCTATAACCGCCCCTGACATGCCATCCACATAATCATTAGATTGATAAACAATTGTCGTACTTCCACCTTCAGGGTACCTCACTTTATTCAGGCTGCCAGTCATTACATTTGAAGTATCCGCGGAGCGAACATTGCCGTTGGTTGTATAGTAGGGGTAATAGCTGCTGTTGTGGCTGTTGTAAGGTGAATATTGCGGCCCGGCGGTGGTAGATGCATTTATTAGCAACTTAGGCATCAAAGAAGTGGCTGACCCGGCATTATAATATCCCCAATAATCCTCCTGTGAGGTGGTGGAATCGGGCAGTGTTGTCATCATTGTAGTCGTATTAATACCGATATAATTGAATGAATAGTTAACAGGCGTGTTGCAGCTATTAGGGTATGGCTGATCCGTAAAACCCATCAGAAATTCACGATCATAATCCGGGTAGCCGGATGGTCTATAAGCTATTCTGTCATAGGTAAATGTAAAGTCCCGTCCAAAACCGACAATAGTGCTAATATAATTTACACCCGTGCCCGCCGGATAACCGTTGTTGTTCCAGGTCAATGTAAAGCTGTCTACAATATTATCACTGTATGTTTCCTGAATACCTGTT
>Ga0207072_1138_pt2 | contig 11354 bp, 8 predicted proteins | sample Alteio_BWMinHeat_68_FD_153570 | JGI IMG/M metagenome (GOLD analysis project Ga0207072, IMG submission 153570) | Enriched cells from forest soil in Barre Woods Harvard Forest LTER site, Petersham, Massachusetts, United States -... | ecosystem: Environmental > Terrestrial > Soil > Temperate forest >... | reverse complement strand
TTTAAAGGTGTGCGGGCGCAAAGTCTTTTTGCCGGTTTAGCTGCTCACTCTTGCCTACCTTTAGATAAACCTGTAACCGCTGCTATAGGTATCATTTTAGCCACTTTAGGACATGTTTTTGGATGGCCAATGGCTCAAGGAGGCTCTCAGAACATAGCCAATGCATTAGCAGGTTACTTTCTTTCGCTCGGCGGAAACATTGATACAAATGCCCCTGTAAATTCTCTTGAAAGCCTTTTGCCTTTCCGGTCTGTGCTCTGCGACATTACTCCTCGGCAACTTCTCAAGATAGGAGCTGGTCAATTACCCGAAAGCTATAAGCAAAGACTGGCAAAGTACCGTTATGGTCCCGGAGTCTTTAAAATTGACTGGGCATTGAGTTCACCCATACCATGGAGAGCGAAAGAATGCCTACGCGCTGGGACAGTTCATCTTGGAGGCACTGCGGAGGAAATTGTCGACTCTGAGCGCACTGTATGGGAAAACCGATGTTCAGAAAAACCGTTTGTCCTTCTGGCTCAGCAGAGTTTATTCGATCAGACACGAGCTCCACAAGGAAAACAGACTGCTTGGGCATACTGTCATGTGCCTAATGGATCGGCTCAGGATATGACACAGGCCATTGAGAATCAAATAGAGAGGTTTGCGCCTGGCTTTAGGGATTGTATTCTGGCGCGTAGTACAAAGTCAGCTGTTGAAATGGAGCAGTATAATCCCAATTATGTAGGAGGGGATATTAATGGGGGAGTACAGGATATCTTTCAGCTTTTCACACGACCTGTAGCACGAATTGTACCTTACTCAACTCCCGTAAAAGGCCTTTATATCTGTTCCTCATCCACACCACCAGGTGGAGGAGTCCATGGCATGTGCGGCTACCATGCAGCAAAGGCAGTGTTAAATAAGTTACAATGATTCAGAAGAGAAAATTGGATTTTGTGGATCTATATTTAGAAGAAATTCTTCTGCAGGAATAACTGGAAATCCTCGGTACGTGGTGCGATACTTAGAAAGAGTAACAAAAAAGCAGTTTACTTCAGGATATTCATCTTTAAATGCTAGTAGCGCTCTGACATCATCTGGACCAAGATTAGGAGAACGCTTTACTTCAATCGCCCAAAATCCTCGAGGACCATAAATAACAAAGTCGACTTCCAACTTTGTTGCTGTACGCCAAAATGAGAGTGAATGAGGCTCTCGTTGTGCCAAAACCCATGAACGAAGATGTTGAGCCACAAGGCCTTCTAAAGCTAGACCTTCTATTTCACTCGAGCTATCGAGTATTCCCTGAGGACGTAAAGCTCTGTATACTCCAACATCAAAATAATAAAACTTCGAATGTGCGATCAATCGGCGTTTGGCTCTGCGTGAAAAAACGGGTAATGAAAAGGCTAAAAAGAGGTCTTCGAGTACCTGAAGATAATTATCAATCGTAGCTCGTTTGACGCTAGATTCTCTACTAATATCGGTTGTGGTCCAGACTGACGCATAAGAAAAACTGGCAATTTCTAAGAATCGAGCAAAATCTCCTATCTGACGGACAAGTCCTTCTGCCTGTATTTCTTCTTTTAAATATAGGTGTATGTAATTGCGTAAACGCTCTTCGGGATTTTTAGATTCCCAAATGAGTGGTATTAATCCTATAGTTAAGGCCTTATCCAGTGAAAACTCTTGTCCCAGCTCTGAGGCTAAAAAGGGTCCCATTTGTCGTAATAGTGCGCGCCCACCTAAGAGATCGCTAACTGCCCTACGTAACTTTCTTGTGCTACTACCGGTCAGGATAAATTGAATGTCTCTTTTTTGTTCAATTAAAGCGTGTATTTCGGGCAATAGGCGAGGTACTCGCTGGATTTCATCTAGGATTAAAACATCCCCGGGAGCCATGTGTGCAGCAACATCCCTAATTCTTTCCGGATAACTGCTAAATTTACGTTCTTCTTCACCCAGTAATAGGTCAATCCGCAGAGCTTTGGGATAGTTGTGCATTAACCAGGTAGATTTTCCAGTACCTCTAGGTCCTAATAAGAAATAGCTGTCTTCAGGAGGAGTTATTTTTCTGGGTATGTATTTCATACTTCCCTCATAAAATTTCATATTACAATGAAAAATGCAATTTGCGCTAGCATTTTACATTGCAAAATGCAATTTTAGTTAGCATTTTGCATAAAAATTTAGAATTTTAGATCCGTTAAGGTGAGTTTATGATCCGAAGCTTTTTCATCTCCGATAGGCATTACTGGAACTAGCTCAAAGTTTAATGCTGATAATTTTTTAAAATAGATCCAATCAACATGGCCATTATGTCTTACGTCTAATGCTTCAGGACGTGTCCTGGCAATAGATCCGTCCGTGATAAAACCTGCTTTTTGCATAATTTCAAATCTTGGTCTGAAAGATTCATTCTCTCCTTCATTAAAGTCTCCACAAACCACCACAAAGTCAATATTTTCTCCTTTATTAATTTTCTGAACATCTTCGACTAAAGCGGCTAATTGTTGATTTCCAATCGAAAGATCATTGCCAGAATCTAAATGAGAACAGGCCACTCTAAAATGAATGGGTGCGTTATTGTTACCAGCTACTCGTAGATCAGCATAAAAATCTCTTCGATGGGTAGGTCTAGAACCATCTTGTGATTGTACAAAATTTAAAAGCGTGATTTTATTTGGTCGATAAAATAGAGCTATTCCATCTCGTCCCTCATTCTGGCCTGGTTGACTAGCTGCATGAGAGAGGTAAATAGAGAGATACTGTTTGTTGATTTCTTCTATTAAGTCTAAATACTGTTTTTGACCCACTTCTTCAAAACTGATTACATCACTATCTGATGCAAGAATATTTTTGATTAAGAAAGGGAATCTCTGTTTCCAAGTATTTTGACCTGAATATTTCTCTTCGAAGATAGGATTCCAAAGATTATAGGTTGCAATGCGCAATGGTGTGGCTTGTAGATTCATGGTCGATATCATTGAGATTGTCAAACAAATTATACAAAATAAAATATTGTTAAACATTATATTACCTATATTAAATAAAAATTTAATTATATCATAATAAATATATTAAATCTAGTTGATAAAATACTTACTCACTCACCTTCGCGTTAAATAAGTTAGGGTAAGATGAGCTACTTACCATTATTGGGCACTGAAAAGACTCGATTGGTTTGTATCTGTACAGTCGTAATGGCATGGGGAGTTGGGACGGTGATATTTTGACCATTGGGGGTTATTTGACTATTGGGTATGGGATCTTCAAGCGCCGTCACAAGATCGGCTACTATAGGCTGTGAGGAACTCTGAAAAGGCAATGTAACCTGTGTCGAGGTCACCGCTGAATCGGGATTATATATCCGCAATACAAAACTTGTAGGCACTCCGGTTGACACCAAAGGTCCGCTTCCGTCTTGTCCCCGCACTGCGCGTATGATAGCCTGTGAGGGCGTTACCGATGCAAGTGACCCGCTTTGTTGAAGGTAACTAGGCAGCGATAAAAGAGAGTACTGTATTTCTGCAAATAGGGGAGTTGTAAGTGCAAGGGATTCTTGTAACGGAATTCCTGTTGAAGGCGCTGAAAGTCCACTAGGTATACGTAGGGCATACTCACGCGTATGAGTGGCACCATCTGTACCTGCAGCTCCACGCTGCAAGCCATCTGCATTGCGCAAGATAGTTCCTAAAATAGTTCCTATATCTGAGTCTGATGGACTAGTGCCCTGGTTGCGGCACCAGGCAGGCACATCTCCATGATAGATAGCAGCCACGTAAGGTGGATTTGAAGTGCTTTCAGTGGGCAGCACAAAGTCGTGGGTAGCCTGGAAGGTCGGTCCATTCCAGTAGCGAGTAGGTTCTTGGTCATCCCAATGGTATGGAGTACCATGCATCAGGCCGTCGGGCACTAAATTGTTTTCGGAAATCAAGGGAAAAGCTACCACCACAGAGCTACTAGGAGGTGCAGCACCTGTGGTCTTCATACGCAAGAAGGGTTCGTCCTCCATTAATGTATATTCTAGAGAATAGCTTTGTCCGCTGATACTGTCTTGAATAGTGACTGCAAATGTTTGTTGCAGGGGTCCATATTCTATGAAACTTGGAGTGCCCACAGTTTGAAACGCGGTATTTACTTCTTTAAAAGTTCCATATTGTGTAGGAGAACAGTAGAGAGGCTCGTTTCCAAATTGATAGAGGTTTCCGCTATCTGAATAGATGCGGATCTCATTTCCCACCATCGAATCGCGGATTAATTCAAGACTGGCCTGCTTATCGTAAAATGATGTGATAAACCACGAATCTTCTTCTGACAGGGTCACTGATAATAGATTGTTTTCTAATACTACACTGCTACCAATGACTGGAGCCTTCGGATTTTTTGGAGGTGTTCCTGAAGCTAAATAGAAGGTATTCCATCCAAGACTTGCAATGCCCGTCGCTTGAAATAACATCCCTCCATTGGATAAGGGCTGCATGGTGCATGCACCAGAGGGTCCTCGCACTGAGGCAGTCGTGGCTGTCACACTATTGGGATAAAGTTCGACAACTCCGCTGCGTTGAAATCCCAGGGAATTGAGTACGACCACAGGCGTTTCATTATTTTTTGGCGCTCCTTGCACAGCACCTGCTAGTAGCTCTGTCGCCTTTGAACGGCTGTTGACGCTAAGATCCAACGCCTGCTGTGACAGGGGTAACTGTTCAGAGCCATAAATCCAGTCTGGCGAAGTGCCTGTAATAAAGTCATGATGTGTTGATGGCAAAAGTGTCCGCCATCCCTGATGGATAGCAGCGTTTAACGAATCTCCAGCAGAAGCGGCCAGAGTACTATAGATCTGCAGTATCGCACTGGCGGTCTCAGCAGCCATTAATTCCCTTGCAGCGAGATTATGGTTGATTTTCAAAGCTGGCCTGCTTGCAAAGTAGCCTGTCCAATAGTTGGAGGCATAGAGTGTGAAAGGGGAGCCTAAAGCGCCAAGATTTGTTTGAACTGCGCTAATGAAATCTTGAAAAGTGGCAATCTGCGCCTTAACACCATTGACAGGGGCTGTGTTGTAGTTAGTAATATCTTCTTGAATTTGTGTCGTGGGCGTTGCGAAGTCATGAGAAGGCACAGGCACAAACATATTGACGCCATTCCATTGATCACCGCTATAGGTACTCACAAATCCTTGCAAGTTAGCGCTCGATACAGCGTAGGTATCGGGCATGAAATGGCAAATAGTCTGCGAGCCATCTTTAGCGCCCCATAGGAAAACAAGGCCATTTGTATTTTCTAGCTGCGATGCCACCGATGCTCCACCCGCTATGGGTACAGCGCAGGGGGTACCTTGAATTGAACCGGGCACTCTGGATAGTCCTACAGCACTCATACCCATAGCTTGTAAAACTACTGGAAGTTGTGGATCATGTCCAAAGTCGTCTGGAAGCCATGCTAGAGGCGACCGTAAGCTATCTAGACCAATTTGCTTTAGCCATTGCGTTCCCACCAGATAGTTGCGAATGAATGTTTCGCCATGGCAGGTGAGGCTATCCGGCGAAGTAATACCACCACCCATGAGACACAAGCGGTTTCCAGCAGAGAGTAATGCGGCACCCGCACTAGGATTGTCGATGAAATAGCGTTGCAGATATCCCAATTCGGCCAGAGAAAAGCAAAATGTTGAAGAAGGTGCATTAAGCAGCGAGATCATCTGGTCAAAAGTAAACTTTACAGGATTGACAGAAGGTTGAAAGCCATTGGCATAGTACTGTTCGAAGCTATTCAGCCAGTCCCAATCAAGATGGGTTGTAGGGCAGACGTAGATAGTAGTAGGAGCAATTTTTTCAGATGGAGGTTTTTGAACAGCATCACCTACTGGTGATCCCAAAAAAGAAAGGCTAAGAAGGCGACTTAAAAACGAGAATAAAAGGTACATAATTGCCTTATAACAAATATTATTTTAACTTGACATTTATGCTATTTATAGTGTATACTATTTATATGTCTAATATACAAAGTACTCTTATCTCTAATCGTTCTAATTGGGAGCTTAGTTATCAAACTATTAAGCTTCTAGAAGATGGAAAGTTAAAATTCAAAGATGAGATTTTACCCTTTGTAGGGAGTATCATTGCCTGGCCAGTTCTTGCCTTGTTTACCTCAGCCTTTTTACCCTACCATACGTATAAATATCTAAAGGCTGTTTGGTATCAAAATAAAATGGTTAAAGTTCTCTCAAATAAAGATAATCTTCAAGAATACTTATACAATCGACTCAATCAAACAACCAAAATTTTAAAAAATTTAAATAAAGACAGTACCGATGAAGTGGAAAAGCTAAAGTATCAGAGACTGACTAAAGAGGTAACTATTCTACAGAACGATCCAGATCTAAATGCCATTTCTAGAATTGCTGAGCTTAGTTTTATAAAAAATTCTTTCAATAGACAAAATGCAAAAGAATGTTTAGTGCGCTCTCTGCTCTGGATAATACCTCTCGGAATGTATTACGATTTTAATTTTCGTGCTCCTGTGAATGACCAGAACACCTATGCCGAAAAAAAAGAGTTTCTCGCCCCCATACCGAGCTTACAAAAGTATGATGATCTTATCGATGCACATAATCAGCTTATTAGAGAAAATGACTTTCTCTTTCCCTTTATTGAACCCAAAATTGTAGATAACGTCGTAAAAGATTCGCAAAATGCTCATAAGCCTTAAAGCTTCTTGGAGTAGTTCTTAACTCTATAGGTGGGCTTGTAATAATATCATCAGAATTAATTGCAATGATCTCAACATCTTTTAAGCTAGAATTTGTCTGATTTAAACGGTAAAGAACAATATGTGTATTTTTTGAAAAGGTCATATAGACACGTTTTTTCCCCCGCCGTCCCTGCCAGGAGCTTTCAGGACCAAAATAATGTGTAGTATAAAACTCTGAAATCGAATTTAAACCTTCGTTAGTAGGCGCTTTATCTATAAAATCCCACTCAGATGTATTCTCAAAGCCAAAACGCACTTCTTTATCTATTCCAAAATACTCACCAAAAGCGTCAGGCATATCTTCCATGAGCATATTCTTATATCTGTTGATTTTGCCATTATAGGGATCCCAACCGACTCGTGCCGCATGGGGAGGAAATAGAATAATTTGATGTGCCAACGGCTGTAAAAGTGCCCACAGGGCTTGAGAACGGCAAAAACCTCCAGAGCATACAGGATAGATAGCATCTTCCCTATTCAACTGTATCAACCTTTCTGGTACACTATTTAGGTCAAAGATGTAGTGTAAAGCTCCGCCTTTAGAAAGAAATTCTTTTAAACACAATTCTCTCGAAGTACCAGGATTCGCTTCCAAGTCCTCCTCGACAAATACTCTCTCAATGATTTCTTCTTTAAGCATCTTTATACTTTTATGATCTCTATTTCAGTCTTTTCACTCATCGTCCAACTTTTTACAATTTCAAAACAGGGTGGTTCTTCTTCCGTAGTTTTTATAAAACTTAATTTCTGACATGCTATCGATACGGTTCTCGGTTCGATTAAAAATTCTATATTTCCAATACAAATATGTCGCGCAATGAAAGTTAATTCCTCTGGCGCAAAAACGCGAACAGGAATTGACATCAAGCTTTGTTGAGTAAGTCCTAAAGTTATTGTTCCTAAGGTGTACATTTTCACAACTGGAGAAGCTATACAAGCAGGAGATTCATGAGTGATTGGTTCAGGAGTTGTCATAAGTAGAAATTCTCGCGCACCCATAAATCCAAAGTTGTTAATCCTTCCAAATGAAAAAGCAATATGACTAAATCCTCCATCCAGAGTCCCACCTGAATATTCACTTTTCAAACATTCATATCTTGTATTAAATTCAAAACTCATAAAATCTCCTAAAGATTGCTTCGTTTTTATAGATAGAGTATCTATAGTATGCAAAATGGGAGATTTAGTCATGGAAAATAAATTAAAAAGCTCTGCTCAAAGGATTCAGGATGCTCTTCATGAGCATAATCTTGGTTTGAAAGTCATCGAGATTAAAGAGCTAACTCGCGCCTCACAAGATGCTGCAGAAGCGGTTTGGATGTCAAGTAGCTCAAATAAGCATTTAACGAATCTTACTAGCAAAAAAGTCATTTCTGTAAATTAATATTGAACGAGCGAAGCGAGTTCCTTGGAGCGCACTCGTTCAATATGAAATCTAGTCAAGTAGTTCTTGTTTGGCTCTTAGAGAAACAATCACTTCTTCAAAGTCTGGAAGTGTCTTATTTAAATTAAGCATTGTTAAAACAATTTTGACGATTGCCGGTGTATAAATCCCATTTTCATTGGAAGATTTCATTAATTCATTGACATGGACAATAGTGTGATAAAGTTCTTTATCAGATAGCTTGCATTGTTTAACATTTTCTTTAGTCAATCTCAAACATCTATCAATCAGCTTTTGATTGGATGCCCTGACATCGATCATCTGATTTCCAAGCACTTTATTCATTAAGAGCATAGAGCCGTTAGAGATCAAATTCAAAACTTGTTTTAAGGCTATGGTTTCCGTGATGCCAATACCGTCTTCAGGAACTTCCTCAATGGCCAAAATGGAAACTTTATGAAATATCCAATCATTTTTCTGACCATCTGTCAATTTATTTCTGCAAATCAAAATCACACTCCCTTCACCATCCTGATGCATAGCTTCAGAAAATGTTAAGACCAATTCTATAGAAGCGGGAACGTCATCATCTAATTTAGCAACTCCAATCAAAAGATTTCCTTTTCCAACAGGTCTTTTTTGAAAAGCATTTAACCCTGCTGCATTTGCTGAAAGCCGAAATTGGTTTAGTTCATGGAGCTCTTCTTTTGATGAGATTTCTCGACCTAAAAGTGCTTCCCAGGCCTCTTTATTATCTGGTATTCCTACCATATAGGCCTGGAACTCCGCTCTTTTTTTATGAAGCTCAAACTCACGACGGATGGGATTAGTAGAAAATGTAGGAGAAGTCTCTGTCGCATCAATCAACGCCTCACGTATACAATCTTTTGATGCCAGAATAGTGACATAGCCTTGTTCGGTGATATCTCTAATTTGTCGAAAATTACTTGCAGGATTAGAAAAAATTTCTTTTTCTTTTAAGACAATATTTGCAATGCCTGCCAGATTATTTCGTATAAGTGCATTCACACGTTGGATGTTTGATACTAATAATTCAGCATAGTTTGCCGCTAAATCAGCTTCATTATTTAACGAATAGAGAGTCGTGACTAACAGAGCTCCCAGTCCAGCGATAGCTAAAGTAGCCGCCTGTAAACGCGTAGAGCCTGCAATTGCTGGAGGTCCAATATCCACACAGAGTGGAATGACAGGATTATTTTGTCGCTTAAAAAGCTGCTGAGTTCGTTCTGGAATATTTTTACTATTATAAAAATAGAGTACATAAGCGCCTCTTTCTGCGGCATAATGAGCGCCTCCCTCATTGAAGGTAGACGAGCCACTTGCCGAGACAAAGATCACTATATCGTGCGGCTGTAAATGATATTCTTTAAGAGCATTTCTGCCTTCTTCTTCAGAATCTTCAAACCCTTCCCTTGCTCTGACAAAAGCGGAACCTCCTCCTGCAATAACACCAATCACTTTCTGATTCGGAAATTTTTCGTTACATTTGGCAGCAAGATCTATGACCGCGCGGCCACTAGATCCCGATCCCACTAAAATCACCCTTCCTCCCATATCAATTTTTTTTTCTAATATCGGAGAATATTTGTGTATGAATGGAATAATACTTCTTAAGCCGTCTACAACCTCCTCATCCACATCAAGAAGAAGCCCTAAACCCTCTTGAAGAGAGCGATGGGTGACCTGACTGAGATGCATTGTTTTTGAATGATACTGCTCTGTTGAGGTAGCACCTAGACTGAATTTTTTTTCGAAGTCTTCATAAGGCAAATAGCCTTTAGGTAATTTTTCAAAGGACTGTGCATTTGTCTTTCGCTCTAAAAGGGGACTAGCTTTTTCCAAAGTAACTTGCATAATTCCTCTCAATCATAGTATAAAATTACTATTATTCTAATAACGCAACTCAAGAAATATATCTATAAAATGGAACTAGTTTCTTATAGAGAACTCATCAATTTTATCTGGCAATTCATTCAGCGCCAGAAATGGATCTTTCTTTTAATCCTACTGCTCGACTGCATAAACTGGCCCATAGAAACAATCCTATGGCCCTATATTTTACATCTAGTCATAGATATTTTTACAAACTTTGAAGCTGACCGGGCTGCTGCTTGGACAGCTCTCCAAGGTCCTATTATCGCTGGCATTTCTCTTATTTTCTATATCGAAATCATTGCGCGTACTCTAGGCTTCCTCATGGCTAAAGCGATGCCAAAGCTCCAAGCAGATATGCGCATGTCTATATTTGATCACATCCAGCACCACTCTCCGCACTATTTCAATGAAAGATTTGCCGGAAGCCTGGCCAATAAAATGACCGACATGACAACGCAAATTGAATTAATCCTTCAACAGCTCATTTGGCCCATTGTTCCAGCAGTCTCAGCATGTGTTTTAGGAGCAGGCTTTCTATGGTTTATCAGCCCAGTTTTTGCCTGGATCTTATTAACCTGGATTATTGTCCACCTAACCATTTGCTTCAAATTTATCCAGCCTGTCGATGCGTATGAGCATCGGCACGGTGAAGCACGCAGTACCCTGCTCGGTAAGATTGTCGATAGCTTTACAAATAATTTTGCTGTCAATCTCTTTTACCGCTTTAACTACGAGAAAGCTTGCCTTATCCCTTTTCAAAAAGAAGAAGAAATCACAAATCAACGGGCAAAACTCTATGTCACAAAAATGTACTGCTTTTTGTCAGTCTTTTATTTTTTAGGAGGCTTTCTTGGAATGAATGGCACCCTCATCTACTTATGGCTCAATAATCATGTTTCGACAGGCCAAGTAGTGCAGGTCTTCACTACCATGTGGAGTATATCCATGATTTTGTGGACTGTGGGAACGGCACTACCGCAGCTCTTCCAATCCTTTGGCGTTGCTAAACAAGCCTACTCCGTAATACGCGATCCTATAGATATTAATGACAAGCCCCATGCGCAAAATTTGAAGATAAAAACAGGAGAAATTATTTTCGATAATGTCACTTTCCAGTATGGCGAAAAGAAATTATTTGAAAATAAACATGTCCGCATTAATGGAGGAGAAAAAGTAGGCCTCGTTGGATTTACAGGTGCAGGAAAGTCCACCTTTATCAACTTAATTTTGCGATTTTTCCCACTGCTTAGCGGAAAAATTTTAATTGATAACCAAGAGATCGCAGAAGTAACCCTCAAGTCACTCAGACGACAGATTGCCTTAATTCCACAAGATCCCGTCC
>Ga0207072_1146_pt1 | contig 11648 bp, 10 predicted proteins | sample Alteio_BWMinHeat_68_FD_153570 | JGI IMG/M metagenome (GOLD analysis project Ga0207072, IMG submission 153570) | Enriched cells from forest soil in Barre Woods Harvard Forest LTER site, Petersham, Massachusetts, United States -... | ecosystem: Environmental > Terrestrial > Soil > Temperate forest >... | reverse complement strand
GTGAAAAAGTCTTCAGCTCAAAATTTTCTTGTGGGTGTCGGATACTATTTTGATGGGCTAGATACTTCTCAAATAGGCTTAAAGTATGGGATAAATGCTTTTTATTTGGCGCCTACAAAGGTAAGAGGGCATGTGACTCAAGAAGATCTATTTACTAACCTCTCTTATCGCTATTCCCGTACAAACTTTCCTATCTATTTTGCAGCAAAAGTGCTGATTCCTTGCACTATAAATCACAACATCGTCATCGATTTTGGTATTGGTCCTAATATTATATGCACGAGTGGCTTTAAAGAAAAATCTCTTGATGGAGGCATCACTATTCCTGATGCGCGTATATTTTCTGGAAAAAGTGTCGTTGATTTCAGTGCTTCAGCAGGTTTGGGCTGGCGGATAAATCATGTTTTGAAAAATTTTTCATTCGAAATTGATTATCGTTTTTTCTATTTAGGTAAGGGTGAACTAAAAAAAGTTAACAGCCAAGTAAAAAACACTTTACGCACCGGTAATAGTTATGCAAACGCGCTCTTTTTGTCGATTTCTATTTAATTCTCTAAGAAACTTTATGTTGCTGATACCCTTCTGTATCATTGAGAATTGTGACGCGGGCACCGGATTGTTTTTTAATATTTCTGCGACAGAATCAACTAATCCTTTGAGCATTAAACTTGCTCTTGATGGGCGTGGACCACTCTCAACTCAAAACTACACAGTTAATGGTTTAAATTTAATTATTAACACTACAATCCCCCATCATACTTACCTTTCTGCCGGCATAAAGATAGATAACCTAGGTTATAGGTTGGCGGGTCGCACTCCACTTAGAAATGGATATTACTTATTTTCGGTGAGCGATAGTTCGCCTGCAAGCCTCTTGATTATTCCTCCTAACCCTCCCTGGTATCCTTCCTTGGAAGCTTTCGAACACTATAACTCCGGCCGTTCTCATGTATTTCCTGAGGCCACATTTGGAGGGTCGTATTCAGGCAATAACATTGTAGATATTTTAAGTTCTACAATGGTGTATCCATCTGGCTATAACATGTCTTATCTCGATCCCGACAATATTTTCATTTATGGGGGTGGTTACGGTGATGTACCTGGTTCTATTGGCGCATTTGTAGCTAAAGTAGATCCTCTCACACTTAGACCTCTCTGGTATAACCAATTAATTAATACAAGCACAAATGGAGAGTGGGACTATCCTGGTTCAATGGGGATACTACAAGATGGATTTATCTATGTCAGCTATGGCTATCGCCTCGCAAAACTCAATAAGGATGGTGTTGTAATCGACACATTAGTCCTGCCTACGGGAGATGCAGAACCACAGAATACTTCGTTTAATGGGTTCAACGCTACAGCTGACGGTTATATTATCATGAAGTCCGTCTATCGTCAGGCCGGGTGTTCAATCCAAGGGCCAGACGCTTTATTAAGTTGCCCCGACCCTTCAGATGTTCCTGCTTCTATTTTAATCTCAGTGAATCCAAAAACAATGCAGGTGATTGATAACATTACCCTTCCAGCACCTGTAGGAGCTCGACCTACGATAAGTACATTTAATGGAAAAAATTATGTTTACTTGCTGGAACCTACTACAGCTATACGGTATGAAGTCAATCAAGGAAGATTCATTCTAGATAACTCTTGGAACCCCGGGACAATTACCTTAAGCGGTCAGACGCTATGTACGTCTTTTGTTGTGATAAATGATTGGGTTGTGGCCCAAACGAATACACTTCCTGCATCTACCGCCTTAGATGTAATTGCCATCAATCAAGGTGATGCTTCAAAGCAGTACAGACTTCAGCCATTTGCTGGTGATCCCATTCCACCTTTAGTTGCAGCAGCGTTTTCCACTCAAGGACCCGGTGGAACACAAGCAATCAGCTGGGCCCCGATGTCAGTTTCTGCTGATCCTGAAAACAATTTGATTTATGCTAGTGACTCTCTGCCAGGTGAGATTGCAGCGGTCACTATTACTTCAAGCGGGTTACAGACCGTTTGGAAAGCGAATCAAACGACTACAGAATTTACAACTCTCATTGGTCCACAGGCCAACCGTGTACTTGTCGGAACAGATATTCCTGGTCCAGAAATTCCAGGTAATAATACGAATGATTTTGCTGTGTGGAGAAACGCAGCTACAGGCCAAGAACTTGCTCGTTCACCCTTACTTCCAGCAATGACACAAGGCACCATGATTCAACCGTATTATAATGGATACATGTTTTTTGAGGGGCAGTCAGGAACGCTGATTAAGTTGATGCCAAGACCTCTTTAGATATTAGTAAGTATCCATCAAGTAGCATTCACGCTTACCTAGTTTAAATAAGCACTAATTTGTGCGCCTCACAGGTGGAGGATTCCATTTACCTATCAGCGCAGCATCTTTTGGCGCGTATAGACGCATTGTAAGATTGAAGGAGTCTTTAGGTGCCGGCAGCCAATTAGCTTCCTTATCCTTACCAGGGCTAATATTTTGGAAATATAAATCTAATGATCCATCTTGGTTGTATTTAAAGGGCATCCAACTACTAATAGCAAATCGATTTAAACTATTTGCAACTTGGTAGCCTTGCTCGTCATAAAGAGTTATTGACCAAAATGCGTTGACTGGAGGCAAATTTTCCTTTTCAAAGTGAATCACATACGTATTAGCTCCATTAAGAGATTTGCCCGTGTCATCGAAGAGATTTAAAGGATAAATAGCGTCTTCTGGAAGGTTCGCTCCCAGCCCTAAGTTAGCTATAATGGCGCGTTTCAAATAATAATTTCCATAAACTCCCATGGTATCAGTATTCATTGACCATCCATTTTCATTTTTTGCAATAGTGGGAATTTTCCATTGTATAAGCTTAAGAGAGGACTCTGGAGCTCTTTCCAACCCATGTCTAACTGCAGATGAAACTTTACTGATGTCAAAGCTTTTTCCTGACTCAAAACCTACTCGCTTTAAAAGAGCTATAATAGGCTCGTCTGTTATATGCGGAGGATGCAATTTGAGCAACTCTGCTGCATAGGCAAAGTACTTATCAGCAGGCATGCTGTCGACTTGTTTCTTGGGGGGTGTGGTCATGTCGATTCTTGGATCTATCTTGGGCTGCATGTGTGTTGAACTTTTATCCTCGTCAGCTAAAAGAGAAATCTTTAAGTTTGCCTGGATTTTGTGAACTTCGTCATAATCTGCAGGACCATCAGTTTTAATGCGTCCGATGATCCAAACATAAGGTGTGGGTGCGTTTATGCGTTGAACATCTTCAGGTAACTTACCTTCCCAACCTTGAGGAACTATTGCAAAGTTAGTGGCTTGGGTTCCTGTAGTTCTCCATCCTGGAGAGGCAAAGACATCTGTCCACATATCAAGCATCGGCAAAAGATAATACCGCCCATGTGTGTCTGGTACAGAGACTATGACCGGCCCTTTGGTAAGATCTAGCCAGCTTACGGAATAGAGAGTGTCAAAGTTTGGACGAACCACAGCTTTCATTTCAGCCGTGGGATACTCAGGTATGTTGGCAAATGTGTTCATTGGTCCAAATCCAGGAACCTTTCCTGATTCTTCGTTGGTCATTTGCTTACGGGTCAAGTCCATTGTGATAAGTGGATAGAAGTAAAGATAAGCAGATACACCAATGTCATGCGCTTCCTGCTCCGTGATCTCCTCAGCTTTACTGAATAATGGCATGAAAATGATGGATAGTAAAGGAAGAGAAAATAATAAAGTGTTCATAATCATACAACTACATCCCTCTTGTTCTTCTTTAGTACCCACCCTAACATAGAAAATATTTAGGCAAAATAAAATTAAATGATATGGAACTCGTCAGCCTTTTGTAGGATTTATTGCGTGCTTTTGAGAGAAAGGAGTTGTTGACAAAAGGCAGACATTAGGCTAAAATTAAGATTAAACTTATGAAAAAAAACAAAAAATCTACTTCACCTAAACTTAATAGAGAAGAAGAAGACCTTTTATCTTCTTTTGAAAATGACGAATGGAAACCAGTAAAAAATATTGAAAAAGAGAAGTCATCTGCACGCAAAACCGCTACTAAGACATTACTTAAAGACGTACGTATTAATATTCGACTTACAAGTAGTGATTTAGCAAATATTAAGCAAATAGCAGTTTATGAGGGCTTGCCTTATCAAACCCTCATTGCAAGTGTTTTACATAAATATGCTGCAGGGCATCTGCGATAAGACTACTTTAAAAAAAGATAGGCTCAATGGTATTTTGCCATGAGCCTATATGGTAGAGTAATTTATGCTTTCCAGATGGTTTGGAAAATTTTATCCTGGACAATTTGGGAGCTCAATTCCTCGCATTCCTTGCACATAGCTTCTATATTTGCCTGTTCATGTTGCAGCAACGAGCCCCTTTTATCATTAAAATTTTTCATGCTCTGTAATAAATATTCCCATGCATGATCATTATCTGGACTCAAATTCAAACCTTGAAGATTAGATTTTATCCTGCATTCTCTTGCAAAGTAATCCTGAGCATGTTCGTCCATTTTGGCTACATCACTTTTCTTGATAACGTCATCCCCAGCTTGAATTTCTTCTCCATTCAAGCTTCTAGATAAAAATGCTATAGTCAATAAGGCGAGCGAAACAAGGGCCTCTGGATTTTTCTCTAATTTTTCCTTTTGCTCTTCGGTATAGTCGGGGTTGAGAAGAAGGGTCTCCATTCTATCTACAAAATGTTTTGTATGTATTATGCGATCCCTCTCAGCTGGAGAGGGATTAACAAATTTACCAAATAATTTTTCTATTTCATGAGCAGCCCCGGTCCCTGCTGTTGCAAGACCACCAGCAAGGAAAACAGGAAATAAAAGGCATTTTGCCACAAAAATCAATGGCGAAATTACGAGAATGAATTTTCCAAAACCTTTAACGATTTGGCCGGTATCGTTCGTAGGCTTACCTAGTTGAAGCCCTAACGCCATTAGAAAAAATGGACTAATCTCAAATAAACCCACATTTTTGGTAAATTCTTTAGAGTGTTTATAGGCATTGGCTATAGTCGAATCAGTTTGTTCATCATGATGCGTGAGTCGAACTGGAGTTTGAACTGGGGGTAGTAATGCGCTCATATGTAAACCTTGGTAAAAATTGGACACAACCAAAGTTACAATTTAATATTTTATTTTGACATATTTTTTTTTCAGAGCCTTAGATGCGTTCCTTTAAAAACCTGGACTTCTGATCCTTCTGCTAAAAAGACAGAGACAGGGGTTTTCTCTAAAAAAGGAGCAAAGAGTGGGCCATAAAGGGAATGCATATCAACATCGATCTTGTAGTGAGTAACGTTCCAGATACGCCAAGGAGGATGTTCGACTCGATATTCCAATGTGTTCTGGGTAGGTTTTCCGCTATATCCCCAATAATGTTCCGTAATGAATTCCGCTTCAGAGTCTTTTTCAGGTATCTGTGGAGTTCCTTCAGTTTCAGCACGGATCTTCTGCCATCTGTTATTATGCTTCCAGCTATATTCTGCGGCTAAAGGATTTTGTTCGAGGCTATGCTGCATGGGTAATGCTATATAATTTTCGTTATATAAACGGTTTGCAACAAAAGCTAGGAGTCTGCGGGGCACAATTTCTCTAATGAATACAACCCCTCTTCGTACTTCTTTAGAAGGGCCATAGTGCCTTACATAAAAACGTAAATTGACCTCTTCAAAATTTCTGTGGAAAGGAACTGAAAACCCATACACACGGGTATCCATAAACATAAATCCTACCAGGCTAATGAATGCACTGCCATTCCATAGATCAAGCTCGGTTCCTGCAGGGATGAAGGGTGTCAAAATCTGCGCATCTATGTGGTAGTTAATCATAATAAGATGTCGCCATTGAGCAGTCAGGAATAATTGAGCCATATACTTACAATTTTTTGTTTTCCGAATGGTCATAAATGATGCTGGAGATTAGGCTGACATCTTCAAAGATAGGAAAGATATCGTCAATAGTAGGCATTGATCCATTGTTGACCACTACCATGTAGGCCAGCATATGGCCATTTTTACCTTCGATGTAACCACCAAGAGCTTGTGTAATCAAAAAGAATCGGTTGGTGGATAAATTGAGTGCAACCCCAGTACCTGGTTTGGCCCTCACTTTGCCTACAGCTTTAGTATTTTTGGCAAAATCTTCCAAAGATCCGTCTACACCAAGAATAGGCAATGCATCGAAATAGTTCTTAAATTGTGAAGGGCTTTTTTTATACATATAATCCAAGAGGATAATTTCATCTTGTGGCGTTAAGCGATTTTCGTTACCTCCAGCTCCGTCAATAAATACAAAAGAGTCTTGTGAAAGCTTTAAATTTTTGATGATAAAAGCTCCCATCAATAGCATGCCCTCATCGAAAGTCTTCTTATCAGTTTTTGCTGCGAGCAGTAATGGCACTAAGTTAGCGCCGAGGTTATGGCTGACTTTTAAAATTAATTTTACGTATTCTGACAATGGTGGAGAGGTCCATAATGCGACCAGCTGTTGATCTTTGTATGATCTTAAAGGGGTTGTTTTGGCTGCATTATCTTGAGATGATTTAACCTTTACCCCTTCTTTTTGTAGAGCTTGAATAAAAGCTTCTCTAGCAAAGGACGCTGGATGCACAATATTTGATGTACGTACACTATCATGTTCATCAATGGGAATAGTTCCTTTGACTACAATTTTTTTGCCTGTTTCATCCGCACTGACTTCAAGGGACAATTTCCCCTCTTTTGCGACAGTCTTCACTTGGTTATCAACAGCATAGCCTGGTACTTGTGGCCGCCAACTCAATTTAGCAGTTTGGCCTACTTCTGAGGGATTAATGACGAGATCAATTAAATTTTCATTAACCATCATAGGAGAAACGATCATGCCTCGCTTTTCGGTACTCTCAAATAGAGTGTCATCGATAATGACATCGCCTGTAATTTCTTTGATGCCTTTTTGGGATACTTGCTTAGCAAGTTCATTAAAAGCATGTAGAGGATTTTCTGGCGTTAAAATGACCCCTGGTACTTCATTAGCAATGATATGATCCATTTTGGTAAAGGCAATGGTATTTGCATTTGGCTGTCGACCACCCATTGTTAAGTCACCTTGGGCAACAAGTACTAAATCGCCCTGAAGCTGTCCATTTTTGATAGGACCTATGGCGTAGACTGGAGTTTTAAAGCGATAATCATCCCCATATACTTCTAGAAGGGCCGCTGTAGAAAAAAGCTTGGAGGTTGAAGCGGGCGAAAACATAGCATTTGAATTCAAGTCGTATAGGACCTCACCAGTCTGCAAATCTTTTACATAAAGTCCCCATATCGAATGTTCATATTTGGATTGATCCATAATTTTTTGCATATCTGGCGGCAGTGTCTTTTCAAGTGCTCCAAGAGATGATATGGCCAATACCAAAGGTATTAAAAGGGAACAAATTTTCATAAAAGAACCTCTATGTTATTTTTTAAGGCCAATTAAGGAATATCTTTTCTTTTTATTCTAATAAATTTTTCCAAGCTTTTCTTGTTCTAATAACACTAACTGTTCGTCGCTCAAAGATGTTTCAACTAACTCAATGGGGACGCCTTGTTCTTCAATCATGGCCACTCGATACCCTTCTATCGGAGTATAAGGCCCAAAAAGCACTTTACATCCCTCAATCTCTTTATCTAAGTTCTCTACCTGAAAAGCAATGTGAGGAACCTGAGTCAACAATTCTGGCAATCCATGTCCTTCAGGAAAACGATGCCATTGAATATGCCATTTATTACCTTCAAAAGGAGTAGAATAAAACTTAAATCCCCCCACTTCAACAAGGCTTTCATCATCTCGTTTCTCTGTGGTAGGTATTCCATAATGGTGATAGCGTCTCATAAATGTCCTTAGTCTTGTAAAAGTGTGGTTGAAATAAGTGATGCCTTTTTTTTCTGATTCTTAATAATGCTTACAAACGGTGCAGTACGGTAGTTGTCATCAAGCAAAATTGTCGCACTGTGGACCGGATCAGTAAAAAATACCGTTGGTGGTGAGAAAGGACCATTAAAAGATTTTGTATAAATAGCAAAAAAATTGTTATTGTGTGCAGTAAGAAATTGATAGTCGCCATCGGTCATGAACCCTTGGCTAGTCCGTGGGCCATTTTGAGCGATGTAGGACTCCTCCGACAAGCGTATTTCAGTAACAAAGTCCAAGCCTATTCCCGTACTTCCACCCTGTGGATTTTTTTCTTCCTGGTAAATTGCAAGCCACGCATCCATTTTAGTACTGTTTGGATCTACTTTATCGTCATTTCGAAAGTCAAAATAAAGAATTCCTACACGTCCATTTTTAGTACAGGCAACAAATGGGCCAAAGGCTTGTGGGTTTGCACTTTGAGCAGGTGTGCGATTTATTTGGACAGCGTTCGACCACGTATAGCCGCCATCGCGTGAGGTCACAATCCCGATTTGTTGAAGCTGGTCGGATCTGAAGGCGCTGGATTGGTATGCTACATACAAATAACCGTTTGAGGGGTTAACGGTATAAGAAGGAATCGTTTGATCATTACGCATCAAAGCTCCTATACCTCCTGTGATATTTCCAAAACCGTCGTAAGTATATCCTCCAGTAAAGACTAAGTTATTGACATATGCAGGTACAATAACCGTTGCTTCAGGATTCCAAGTTTTACCATGATTTTTTGAACGCACTACAGCAATATCAGTCAAAGTATACTGTAAGGGAAAATGATCATTTGTAAATTGTGTATCAGTAGCGGTTGGCCTCGCATATACCCGCACAGTAAAGTTTAACCAATCCCCACTTAAACGGCTCTTTCGTTTACTTTTTTTGGGCAATATGACAACGACGTTATTACTTGCGTGATTGTCATTCTGAATTCCATTGCTTAAGCCATGCTGTGTCAGATCAGGAAAAGGATCGTAGATTTGCTGAACCGCAGACCATTTTTTTCCTCCATCTACTGTGTAACTACCCTGAGCATTACCATGAAATGAAGTGCTTGGATTGAACGTAGCCCATACAGCAATCGCCCGTTTGGCATTATTAGGATCGGCTGTGATGGAAGTCTTGTCAGAATTAGCAAATTGTTGAGTAGGATCAGAAATAAATTCCATGCTGGAGAACAAATAACGAGGTACACTCCAAGTTGCACCATTATCTTTTGAAATTGTCACTACAACTCCAAATTGGTTCTCAGTGCCTGGTTCTTGAGTTGCATTCAGAACCGAAGCACATAAATAAAGCCTACTTCCATCGGCAGAATAACTTAACCATTCATCGCCAGATCTTTGATTTATCCCACCTCTACAGACTTGGAAAGGAACTTCGCTTTTATGCCAGGTTTTGCCTCCGTCATTGCTATATGAAATACCTGCATTTAAAGCACCGCCATTAGAAATCCGATCTTGTTGCCACGCTGCTACTATATGTTTTTTGTTTATTGGATTAACAGCAATTGTGGGTTCTACGGCCGATCCATGAAAGATTGTAGTCGTGGCGCCAAACACTTCTTGTCGATCAAGACATTCATGTGACAAACAATTTCCAAAAGCAGATGTTGAAGCCGTTAAAAACAGCAATGCAGTACAAAGCAAAACATAAAAAAGAAATTTATTATTAAAAGAGAGCATACTAAATTCCTTGATCTAGAGAAGAGTCATCTCAACATACTTGTTTTCGACTCAATTTATAACTCACATGCGAAAAGTGAGTCAAATGAGTCGCATTTTTTGTTTGACAATTCCTCTAGCGCAGTTTTGGTTTGGCCCGACTGCCCACCAACCATCTTCTGTTATTGCTACAGAATTGTACAAGCCTTGTGAACAATCCACAACCATTGCGCATTTATCAGATGTATAGACTACGCTCGATAAATATTTTCCAATAAGAAGTTCGTCATACAAAGGTTTCCAACTCCTTCCTCCATCTTTTGTAATGACGATGTTAGAACCGGAGAAAGAGGTTTGAGACTTATAATCGCCACCAACAGCGATGCCCATCTGATCATTACAGAAAGCCAAAGAGAAGATTCCTGCAGAACAACTCGCTGCGATAGGTGTGTCCACAACATCCCAATTTTGGCCTCCATTAGAGGAATAAAATACTCTGGCTACGTCGCCACCTCCAGTACCAAACCAGACCTTCTCCTTTCCTTGAACAGCAAGACAAGAATTGCTGGCTGCAAAAGCGGTCTCTCCTACTATTGCAGAAGGCATTTCATTAGGAACAATCTGCTCCCATGTCTCTCCGCTATCCTGAGTCTTAAATAAAACAAATCGATTATCAACTGGATCGCTTAATAGTATTCCTTCTCGTTTATTCCAAAATACCATGCTATTAAAGAATATGCCATTTGTCTGTGGACATAAAACAAGAGTCCATGTTGCCCCTCCATCTACTGTGCGATAAATACGTGATAATCCTTCACTAGCGGGCCCTGCACACATTGCACATGCAACCTGGGCATTACATAAATAAAGAGCTCGAACATCTAACTTTTCTCCTTCTGGAATAGGACATAAACTCCAGCTTCCTCCGTTATCTTCTGTCTTTGCAATTTTTCCTTCAGTTCCTCCAACCCAAACACTAGTTCCGAAAGTAGCAAGAGCCCTTAAATTGCCGACACCTGAAATGCAAAAAGGAGTAGCTTGAACAGTTTTGATCGTAAGATCTTTGGAATCTATTAAAGCACCAGAAACACAACTTGGGCCTTGTAAAGAGCGAATCATAGATGACATGAGAACTCCTTTTGTTAAATGGACAAACTTGCATAATTGAGAAACCACATTATAGTAACAGAAGAGCTATATGCAATATCGCAATTACGTTTTAGGGATTCTTCTCTTCATGAAAATAGGCACTGCATATGCTTCAAAAGATCAAATGCCTTATTTAACAGGAACAAACATGAATCCTAGCTATTCGACAAAGGCAATCAATGCTCTAAATATCAAATGCTATAATGCTAGAGCCGATTATTGGGACCGGATGCCTTTTGCGAGCTTTTTACCTGCAGAAATTCTGCTAAAACATAATCCTACTGCTGGAATGCATGCCCTTGATATTGGCTCTGGTACGGGTATGCTTGCTGAATGGCTTGTGAAACAGGGTTTTGCTGTGACTTGTATAGACCCAGCTGAAGAAATGGTCATGCGCTGCAAAGCAAAGGGACTGGATATAGTACAAACTACGATTCAAGAATTTTCTTGCGATAAAAAATTTGGTCTTATTATAGCTGTGTTGTCATTAATTCATGTTCCCAAGTGCGAAATTTCCACACAGTTAAAGCATATATCAGAATGGCTCAATCCATCTGGAACCTTTGTCTTGGCTCTAATAGCAGGAAACGGTGAAGGGGTCGGAGAAAAAAACTCAGGCTATCCACGCTACTTCTCATACTATACGCGTCAGGAAGTATTAGATTTAACTCAAAGTGATTTCAACTGCCTTTTCGAAAGATGTATAGATGCAAACACTTCAATCCCCTACATGATTTTTATTTTCCAAAAAAAAGAATTGAAACAGAAAGATGCTATTTAAATTCAACTTTTCTAAAGGTAAGGGAGATTCTTTCGTCTTTGATAGGAAGCAATCCATGCTTCCATCTGTGTCGTAGCTCTCCCCGAAACAAAAAAGCCGTTCCTACTT
>Ga0207072_1109_pt1 | contig 11874 bp, 8 predicted proteins | sample Alteio_BWMinHeat_68_FD_153570 | JGI IMG/M metagenome (GOLD analysis project Ga0207072, IMG submission 153570) | Enriched cells from forest soil in Barre Woods Harvard Forest LTER site, Petersham, Massachusetts, United States -... | ecosystem: Environmental > Terrestrial > Soil > Temperate forest >... | reverse complement strand
CTTTTTGGCCTTTCGGTAGTAAAGATCACTTTTGATGACGAAGTTGATTATCCCTTTGCCCGGTCTTCAACTGTTTTGGCAACGGTAACCGGCTGGATATGTACTTTGGCTTTACCGTCAACAACGATCACATAGTTTCTATCGTTATCAAAAACCAGCGCCTGCGCATTAATTTCCGGCAGATCCTCGCCTGACTTTGCCCTGATCTGGATATTGGCAAACATCCCAGGCTTAAGCGAATTGCCCGGGTTATCGATCTTTATCCTGGCATGCATCACTTTGTTGTCCGGGTCGAGCATATTATCGATCCGGTCTATTTTTCCGTTAAACACCTTATCGGGATACGACAGGGTGGTCACTTTCACCGGGTCGCCGGTTTGTATCTTTGAGATGTCCGACTCATATACGTTTACCAATACATACACTGTCGACAGGTCGGCAATGGTAAACAGGTTCTGGCCGTTGTCGGCGCGTACCTGCGTGTTATTGGTCAGGTTTTTCTCGACTACAAACCCGGATATTGGCGCCCTTAGTTCATAACCATTGCTGCCGCTTTTATTAATGGATACTACCGCTCCGGCGCGTTTACTTTCGGCCAATGCTTTTTGGTAATCGGACTTTGCCTGTTCCAGGTCTTTTTGTGAAGCGAGGCCGCCTTTATACATGTCCTGCGTAGATTCCATTATACGGCGTGTATTCCGCACGTCCGCTTCCGACGAAACATAATCTTTGGTAAAACCCGCCATCTCGGCGCTCTTCATAACGGCAAGCGTTTGACCTTTATGCACCACATCGCCCAATTGCACACTCACATTCTGCGCCACCCCGCTAACCATCGGGAAAACTTTTACCATCTTATTTTCATCGGGGGCGATGCTGCCGGTTAGGGTAAACTGCGAAAGCGCGCTTGCCTCTTTTACTGTATCGATCAGCACACTGTTTAATAGACTATCGGTAACCTGGAAGCGGGTATCTTTTTCCTGGCCCTCGTCCGGGTGGTGGCAGCCTTGCATTAAAAAACCTGACGTATAAAGTGCAAATGCAATGGTTAAAAATTTATATGTAGAACGCATAATGTAAATAAGTATTAAATTAACCGCAGGCATCAATAAGATGCCCAAACCGAACACTATTAACTATAAAATTTACTATCAGTATATAAGCCGGGAAATAAAGAAACCGAACAGTATTGGCCTGTTTGGCTTTTCCCGGGCAACCGTAAATATAGTGGCAATTATTGCATCCGGCAAGTGCAGCCCTATAGCCGCACGTGCGAATGCTTATGTTTAAGGTGGGTATTATGTATTTTTTATGTAGTAGTTCGATCGAATTTGCGGTATGCCCACCCAAAAATAAGAGGGAACACCCACAGGCTGAACATCATCGCACACAGGATACCGCCGATCACCACCCTTGCAAGCGGCCGTGAACTTTCAGATCCTATACCATGGGATAAAGCAGCCGGACAAAGGCCTATTGCTGCCATCAGGGCCGTCATCATAACCGGCCGGATACGTGAATTTACACCCAATTTGATTGCATTGTACAAGACTAACCGATCGCCGCGCATGGTTTCCAGGTTTGATTTGAACACCGAAATAAGCAAAACCCCGTCCTGGATACAAATACCAAATAAGGCAATGAAACCGATCCCGGCGGAGATGCTGAAATTGGTACCTGTTATCAGCAATGCCGCGATGCCACCGACAATTGCGAAAGGCACATTTAAGAATACAAGCGAGGCGTCTTTAAAATTGCCGAACATCACAAAAAGCAATAAGAAAATAAGCGCCAGGCTCACCGGCACCACCTGGGTAAGTCGCTTCTCGGCCCGCTGCTGGTTTTCAAAGTCGCCCTGCCATGCCAGGTGATATCCTCGTTTCAGTTTTACCTTTGCATCAACCTTTTGCTGCCCCTCTTTGATCGTACTGCCCATATCGCGGCCGCGGACCGAGAATTTAAGCGTTGCGAACCGTTCATTCTCATCCCGGTAAATTAAACATGGCCCGGTCTTTTGCTGGATGGAGGCAATTTCCTTTATCGGGACTTTTGACCCGTTTTGTGTAGGCACAAGCAGGTTGCCGATGTCGTCTGGTGTTTTGCGGAATGCTTCGGGGAAACGCACCCTGATATCAAAAGTCCGTATGCCCTCGTATAAGGTGGATGCCGCCTGTCCGCCTATAGCCATTGAAATAACCGTATTCGCGTCCGCAGTTGCCACGCCGTACTGCGCCATTTTTTGCTGGTCGAGGTTAATATCGAGTTCAGGCAAACCGATACTTCTCATTACTCCCAGGTCTTCAATTCCCCTTACATGTTTCAGCACATTGTACACTTCGTCAACTTTCTGCTCCATATAGTCTAAAGAGTCTCCATATACTTTTACCACAATAGATCCTTTAACGCCCGAAACCGCTTCTTCGACATTGTCGCTGATAGGCTGGGAGAAATTCAGGTCGGTTCCGGGAAGACCGGCCAGCTTCTTATTCATCTGGTCGATTAGCTCTTCTTTTGATATTTTAGGTTTCCAATCCTCTTCGGGGTACATTAAAACGTCAAACTCGTTGTTGTAAAATCCGGCAACGTCTGTCCCATCATCCGGACGGCCTGTTTGCGAAACCGTGTATTGCACCTGCGGGAATGTCATTAATATTTTACGTACTTTTTTCGCCGTTTCAACAGACTTATCGAGTGATACACTATAAGGTAACTGAACCCGCAGCCATATCGCCCCCTCATTCAGTTCAGGTAAAAACTCACTTCCTAAAAATTTGAATGAGAATAACCCTATTGCCATTACTATAAAAGATACAACAACAACGAGCGTTTTATGCTTGAAAGCTTTGGTAAAACCAAAAAGCATAAAAGCGGTCAGGTTATGCACAAACGGATTGCGCTTTTCGTGCACATCCTTTCTCAGCAGCATGCTGATCAATACAGGCACTAATGTAAGTGTAGTGATAAGGGCACCCAACAAAGCAAACCCAAGCGTATATGCCAATGGAGAAAATAATTTCCCTTCCACCTTTTGGAACGCGAATACAGGCAACAATCCGGTTATGATAATCAGTTTGGCAAAAAATATTGCTTTGCCCAAAACCGCACCGTTATTCTTGATGAGGCCCAATTTTATCAGCTTATTAAACCGGTCCATTCCCATCACGATTGCTTTATGGTCAAGAATGACAAACAACCCTTCGACCATAACTACCGCGCCGTCAATGATGATGCCGAAGTCGACAGCGCCGAGCGAAAGCAGGTTGGCAGACATACCCATCAGGTGCAGACAAATGAACGCAAACAACAAAGACATTGGGATAATGATAGAAACAATCAGCGTTGTCCGCCAATTGAACATGAACAGGGATACCAAAAAGGTTACGAGCAATATACCCTCGATCAGATTGTGCAATACTGTATGTGTCGCATAACCAATCAAATCCGAGCGGTCGTAATAGGATACTATTTTTGTATCGGCTGGAAGAACATCGTTGTTTAGCTTGTTGATCTCTTTTTTTAAGGCATCTACCACCAGGGTAGGGTTCTCGCCTTTTCGCATGACGATGATCGCCTCAACCGCGTCCTCATCGTCAACTACCGTCCGTTTGCCGTTTTTATGAATTATAGCATCACTCCTTCCCACCCAACCCAACCGGGGTAAGTTAGAAATGGAAACTGCCGCGACATCTTTCACCGTAACGGGTACGCCGTTATTGTTGCTGACAATGATGTTTTGTATTTCGTTTATGTCATTAATTAACCCGATGCCCCTTACCGCGAATGCCTGGTTATTTTGAATGATCATGTCGCCGCCAACATTTATGTTGGTTTTTTGTATGGCGGTAAATACGTCGAGCGGTGTAATATTTAATGTGGCAAGTTTACCAGGGTCAACTGTGATCTCGTATGTTTTGGTCTTGCCGCCAAAGGCATTGATGTCGCCTATACCGGGAATCGCGCGCAGCCTTCTGTCAATAACCCAATCCTGTATGGTTTTTAATTCTCGTACATCCCTGAATGTGCTTTTAAGCGTATAACGGAAAATTTCACCGGTCGGCCCGGTAGGAGGCTGTACCGCCGGTGTGATGCCGCCTGGCAAAGTGGCATTGCCCAATAAGAACATAACCTGCTGGCGTGCCTCGGCATCATTTACCCCATCGTCAAAAATTACCTTTACGTAGCTTAAGCCAAAAATAGTAGTGGACCGAAGGCTTGTCTTTTTCTGAACCGGATTTAATGCGATCTCGATCGGGATTGTTACTAATTTCTCTACTTCCTCCGCACTCTGGCCGGGCCATTGGGTAATGATGTCAATTTCGGTATTGGTTACATCGGGGAATGCCTCGATTGGCATGTTTAAAAAGGTGATTATACCCGCAGCAACCCAAATAAAAGCGACAAACAAAATAAAATACTTGTTCTTTAAAGAGAATCCGATTATTCCTTTAAGAAATTTGATCATTAGCTTTTATTTTAGAATTGACGTTAGCTGTTAAGTGATCCGTAAATCAAGAGGGCCTGGGAGCCAATCAGGCGCTCACCGGGGGTCACACCACTTTTTATATAGGCAGTTTGGCCATTCATCCCGATCAGTTCCACCGGTCTTATCTGAACATTTTTTCTTCCTGTTACTACGATCACATAATATTGGCTGTGATCGAAAACAAGATCGCTGCGCGAAATAGATACCGCCTGCTTGTTCTCCTTGTTATATATCGTAACAGTTGCGAACATTTGCGGCTTCAAAACATAACCGGGATTGTTCAATACAACTCTCATCTTCATCACTTTACTTGTGGGGTCAAGTACATTCATAAGCTTATCGACCTTGCCTTTGAAAACTTTATCGGGATAAGAGATTGTGGTTACTTCGGCAGGATCGCCCTCGTGTACCTTACCAATATTTTCCTGGTAAACATTAGCCTGCACCCATACGTTTTTCAGATCGGAGATGGTGAAAAGGGCAGTTCCGTTATCCGTACGGATAGACATGCCATTGGTTATGTTTTTTTGAACGACAAAACCATCAATCGGCGCCTTGATATCATACTCGCCGTTTTTGTTGCTGCCATTGATACTCAGTATTTTCCTGGCCGCTGTTTTAGCAGCTTCTGCCTGCTGGTAGTTCGACTCGGCATTGGCAATGTCGACCTGAGAAGCCAGGCCGCTTTTATACAGATCTTTTTGTTGCTGCAATTGTCTCTCGGTTAGTCGCACATTTGCCTCCGCGTTGATCAGATTGGCATTATAGTTGGCTATCTCTGAGCTTTTCACCACACCTAATAGACGGCCAGCCTTCACATAATCCCCCGGCATAATACCGGCGTCCGTCACATTGCCGCTCACCAGCGGGAATACATTCACCACCTTGTCGGTGTTAAAGTCCACTACCCCGTTGAATTTAATCGCGTCGGTAATTTGCGACGTTTTTACCGTATCTATCGCCAGTGTCCGGAACAATGAATCCGGGGCCACATAAGGCTGGCGGACATCTTCATTCCGGTCGGCTTTGCATGCTATGAGGCTAAAAAGCAAAAAACAACCTGCTCCTACACTTATATTGCGGGTTAAGATGCTCATTTTCATGGGTATAGTTTGAAAAACGTCGTTATTGATTAAAGAATGCTGTTCCGGTAACGTAGTTGAGTTGCTCCAGCGAGGTAACGCTATTTAAAAGCAAATTATTCATTAATAAAGTATTGGTTTTGTATGTATCGTAGAAGTCAAGAAATTCAAGCATACTGATATTTCGCTTTTCGAAGTTTTTATATACCTCACCTATCAAATGCGTAAAATCCTGCTTGAATTTCGGGTCAAAGCCTGAATATACTTCTTCCTGCCTGCGGGCTATTTTATAATAGGTTGATACATCGCTCTCTACCTGGTACTGCTGGTTTTGCAGCTGCAGCTTACTTTGATCTACCTGGAAACGGGCTTGTTTAATGTTACCCTGGTTGCGGTTAAACAAAGGCAAAGGCAGGCTTAACCCTGCGCTTAAAAAGTTGTGTCCGTACGATCCCAGTTTATCGAAGTTAAGCGATACAGATACATCAGGAACAGCCGTGGCCTTCTGCAATTCTAAATTCATATTGTTATAATCAACGGTGGCTTTGCTGTATTTAAGGTCAAAGCGGTTAATGTATGCCGAATCCAGTAAACGCTGATAAGGGACGCTTGTCAATACCTCTTTACGGGCAATATCATCCGTTACCTGCGGATCGATGATTGCACGAGCCGGGACTCTTAACAATAACTTGAGCTGGCTCTCAATTGTATCAATTCCGGTAAGCAAACTATTGTATTCAACATGCAGCGAATACAATTGAGCTTGTATGCGCAGCAATTCTTTTTCCGCTATATTTCCTTTAGTATATTGTTGTTTATAGGCGGTTAACGTTTTATCAAGCGACCCGATTTCTTCGTTATATATCCTTGCCGATTGGCGTTGATAGTAGACCGTAAAAAAGTCGCTCCTTAAAGTAAACTTCAGTGTTCTTACCAGGTCAAAAAACTGGTACTTTGCCTGTTCAACACCGATTTGCGCCAGCTTGATATTCTTATTCCGCTTGCCCGCTGTAGTAATCAGCTGCAATATGCCGGCCGACTGCTCCGCTGTCGGGTTGGGCTCATCTGTACCTGCTATACCGTTGTTTATGCTAAAATCAGGGTTAGGGAACAACCGGGCTGTGATTACCTGCGCACTGGCAATATCGATATTATAGTGCTGGGCCATCAGTTGCAGGTTGTTCTGCAAAAACCGGTCTTCCGCCTGCTTTATGGTTAGTTTAAGCGTATCATTAGCCTGCGCATTTGCAGGTGAAGCGAATACTGCAATACCTGTTTGCAGCAGTAAAAAGATACGAACAATTTGTTGAAACATATTTTTATTCAATTGCGCAAAGTTAGCCCTCTTTCATTAAAATTGAGCTATGGGGGGATTAGAAAGGGATTAGAATTTATTTATTGAACAAGATAGTTACAGCCGTGCCCGGCCCCGGGTTCGAATTAACAAGTATTGTACCATTAAAAAGCTTAATGATCTTCCCGGCCACATATAAGCCGATACCGCTGCCGTTGTAGCCTTTTACGTTTGTACCGCGATAAAAAGATTCGAAAACCTTTTCCACTTCGTCCGCCGGTATCCCTATGCCCTGGTCGCTTATTTTAATGCTGATAAGCTTGTCGTCGGCATACAGGTCGCATTTCACGGGCTTTTTTCCCGAGAATTTAAAAGCGTTGCCGATAATGTTGTTGAGGGCAATAGTTAGCAACGACCTGTTGGCAGGCACCTGTAATTTCTCATGGTCATCGGGCAGCATAAGTATGTTCACATTAAACAAGCCCTTTCCAGCCCGCTGGATCCAATAATCATTCAACTCCCATATTAGCTCATCGATGGCAACGGGTTTGAATGCCGGTTGAGTGAAGTGCATATCTGCATCTGCCAGTTCAAGCAAACTGGTTATGGTTTCGTTTAGTCGTTCTGCATCATGCAATACCGATTTTAATACTTCTTCATATTCGGCATTGGTGCGCAGCTTGTTCAGGGTAATTTCAATTTCGCCTATAATGGTGGTAATAGGCGTCCGCAACTCGTGTGATGCATTGATCACGAAAGTTTGCTGCAGCTCAAAGGCGTTTTCCAAATGCTCTAAAAGCTGGTTAAAATTATGGGCCAGCGCGCTTATCTCATCCCTCCCGTCTCCTTTGTCTACGCGCAAGCTCAAATTGCCCGCCCGCACCAGGCGCATTTGTTCAATCAACCGGTCGATAGGTTCCAGGGCTTTTTGGGCAAACAACCTGCTGGTTACGAACAGGCCTGCCGTTACACTTATAAGCAAAATGGTCATGCTTTCAATCAGGTCTCTTAACCTTTTGTTCCCTTGAACATCAATAGCCGATACTAATATTACAAAATTCCCCTGGTTATCATAATAGTAAATACCTGCAGTTTGCCTGTTGCCTTCCGTAAACTGCATTTTTTTACGTTTACGCACCGCGTCAATTACCGGGCCCGTCCAAAATTGGTTCTTATCCTTTATAAAAGCCGCGACATTTTTGTCGTTATAAAACCGGACCACTTCATGTGAGAGCGGCTTCAGGTAACGCTCTTTGACATGACTTAAAGAATCGGCCGAAATTTCATCTGCTTCAAGGTACAATTGCGCTGCAACATAAGCCCTGTACATCAAATTATCATAAAAATTAGATTTGACAAGCGAACTAAAGGTAATACAGATCGTTATCTGCACAATTAACAGCACGACCGCGCTAATGGCGGTGAAATACAATGAAAGCCTGTTCTTGATCTTCATTTGCCGTTATTGCTTTTTAAGATGTAACCCATCCCGATCACGGTATGGATCAGCTTAGTGCCGGGACCGTTTTCAATTTTTTTGCGCAGATAATTTACATAAACGTCTATAAAATTCGTCCCCGTGTCGAAATCAATTTTCCACACCTGCTCAGCAATGTATTCTCTCGATAAAACTTTATTCGGATGGCGAATAAACAGCTCAAGCAATGTGTACTCCTTGGCTGTTAAGGCTATTTGGATGCCCGCGCGTTCAGCAGTGTTGGTCCATGTATCCAGTTTCAGGTCGCCGAAGGTTAATACGTGGCTTTCTGCCACGTCGGTGCTTTGCCGCCTCAATAAAGCTTCTATGCGGGCAAGCAACTCGCTGAAGTGGAAAGGCTTGACGAGATAATCGTCAGCCCCGGCCCTTAGACCCGCAACTTTATTCTGCACCTGGTCGAGCGCTGTGAGCATCAAAACGGGCGTATTGGTATCGGTTGTCCGGATTTGCCGGCAAAGCTCAATTCCATTGATATCCGGCAGCATTACGTCGAGGATAAGCAGGTCGAACGCAGAATTGCGAAGAAGCGATTTAGCTGATGTGCCGTCACCGGCAACCATTATTTTATAACCTTGCTCTTCAAGCCCTTTACGAATAAAAGCAGCGACCTTTTGCTCATCCTCAACCAAACAGATATTAGCCATGTGAACAAAGATAAACTAAGATTGGCAGGATTTGCGGATTTAGAACCCGGTTGATGCTCCCGATTATTCCTGTTTAAAATATTCGCTGCTGTATGATCTGCATAAAGCCATCCTTGAACTTTTCGCTTATAGGTATATGCTTATCCGCAATATAAACATGATTGTCCTGTATCTTATTGATTTGTTTGGTATTGACAATGTAGGAATTATGCACGCGCACAAATGGCGTTGAGAGCTGCTCTTCAATATCTTTTAACCGGCGATAGATCAATATTTGCTCGTTACCGGTTACCAGGCGCACGTACTCTTTCTCCCCCTCAAAATACCGGATATCTTCCAGTAATATCTTCCGGAATACCTTGCCCGACTTCACGAAGAAATAATCTTTCCCGCCTTCTGCCGATAATTTCCGTGCCGACTGTGAACTAAAGTAATCCTCTATCTTTTGTGTAGAAGCCAGGAACCGTTTCAGGGTTATCGGCTTCATTAAATAATCAATAGTTTGAAAAGTATAACTTTCGGCGGCATATTCAGAGTAGGCGGTTGTAAAAACAATTTTGGTATCTTTTGATAACAGCCCGGCAAGTTCCATCCCGCTCAGCTGCGGCATATTGATGTCTAAAAAAAGAAAGTCGGGTTTGTTCTCTTTTAAAAACGCCATCGCTTCCAGGGCGTCATAGCATTTGACTAAAACCCGCCAGTCGGTATTTTGCCTGACCAGCATTTCAAGCAAATTAACCGCGTTTGGTTCATCGTCAATAATTATGCAGCTTAAACTCATAATAGGGGGACGCTTAAAAGCGCGGTAAAAAACCCGTCGCTGTCTTCAATATTTAACTCAAAGTTTGTCCCGTAAAGCAAACTGAGGCGCTTGCGTAAATTTTCTATACCAAAACCACTCGGCTCACCGGCCCCTGTTTTATCATGTATGCGGTTTTTGGTTTGAAAAATAAGATGCCTGTCCTGTTGTGTTAACGCTATTTCAACCCGGTTATCGCTGCTCGATTTATCAATTCCGTGCTTAAACACATTTTCAACAAAAGTCATCAGCAGCATCGGCGGAATGCGCACATCGGGATTAAAATGATGGATAAAGTTTAAATCGATATCGTGCCTGATGCGGATCTTTTCCAGTGCGATATAGTTTTCAAGAAACTGTATTTCGGTAGCAAGCGAAACTTCGTCCCTGGGGCTCTCATCAACAAAATAGCGCATAATATCCGAAAGGCGCTCGATGAGCCTTGCCGTACGCGGGGCCTCCCGGTACGCTTCATAATAAATATTGTTTAAGGTGTTGAACAGGAAGTGGGGCTGCACCTGCGATTTTAGCAGGTTGAGCTCGGCCTGGCTTTTCTGGACCAGTATATCTTCGGCTTGCTGCTTTATTTTAAAATATGCCATCGCTATACGGAAAATAAAGCTGAGCATATAAATAAGTACCCCGGGGATGATAAAGTTTAGCAGTGTTTTACTGGTTATAGCTTCGGGTGTCGGGGCAAAATAGTGATTGTAGATATTCATTGACAGGAATCCGCGCAGGACTCCAGCCGTTAATAACAGCATAAAAACATAAACTGTATACTGAACATATTTGCCCCGCTCATAAAACCGCGGAAACAAAAAGGAAATATTACCGTAAATGATCAGGGCGTAAAATATGGTGTTGATCAGCGTAAATATAGCGGCCTCAACAGGACCATCCATTGGCAGGAATGAAAAAAAAATGATAAAGTAAACGGCTACCCAAACCAGCCATTGCAGTTGCCTTATCGTCGCCCTGCTCCAAAAAAGATTCATTTTTAAATGTACAAAGCTTTTTGTTTTCTGCATGCCAGTTTTCAATAAACAGGCTTATTTATTCAACAAATACAAAGCTTAAGCAATGGGCCGTTGACTTAATTGGGCTACTAATTGAAAATAGCTGGCAATAGGTTGAAATAATTTGGCTGAAAACGGATAAAAAACAAGCTTTATAACAAAAACACAACCATACACTTAAACTCTTTGTTATGAAAAAGTTGTTTGCTGCAGCCTGTATTGCTGCATTTATCCAGTTTGCATTCGTCAGTTTCGCCGATGCTCAATTGACTTCTCTTCCCAATGGCGGCAATAAAAAAGCATCCGTCAATGAGTTGGTGGGGCTTACCGATGTTACTATTCATTATAACAGGCCGCATGTTAATAAAAGGGACGGCCATATTTGGGGCGAGCTTATTCCGGTCGGCTATGTGAACCAGGGATTTGGACCTTCAAAAGCTGCTCCATGGCGTGCGGGAGCCAATGAAAATACCACGATAGAATTTTCGACCGACGTAAAAATCAACGGGCAGCCCCTCGCGGCTGGAAAATATGGCTTCTTTGTGGCGTATGACCCTAACGAGTGTACGTTGATCTTTTCAAAGAACTCTACCTCGTGGGGAAGCTTTTATTATAATCCGGCCGAAGATGTGCTGCGCGTTAAAGCCAAGCCGGTGCCAACCGACCACAGCGTTGAATGGCTGAAGTATGAATTTGCTGATGAAACACCTAACAGCGCGACTGTTCAGCTGCAATGGGAAAAAATGATGATCCCGTTTAAGGTAGAAACCGACGTGGTGAACGCGCAGATCGCATCCTTCAGGAATGAGCTGCGCAGCGATAAGAGCTTTAACTGGGAAAGCTGGGCCCAGGCCGCAACCTACTGCGCGCAAAACAAAGTCAATCTTGATGAAGCGCTGTTATGGGCCGATACAGCCACCAGCGTTAACTTTGGCGGCAGCCAGAGCTTCCAGTCGTGGAACGCAAAGGCAATGGTACTTGACAGCATGGGACGTTCGACCGAAGCTGCGGCGGCTATGAAAAAAGCACTGCCTTACGGCACCGCTTTTGAAGTT
>Ga0207072_1143_pt1 | contig 12005 bp, 9 predicted proteins | sample Alteio_BWMinHeat_68_FD_153570 | JGI IMG/M metagenome (GOLD analysis project Ga0207072, IMG submission 153570) | Enriched cells from forest soil in Barre Woods Harvard Forest LTER site, Petersham, Massachusetts, United States -... | ecosystem: Environmental > Terrestrial > Soil > Temperate forest >... | reverse complement strand
TCTAGAGGGTAAAGCCTTTACAAAACAGCAGATAGATAATGCCGAAAAGGTAGCCGTAATTTCGGAAGATATGAAAAACGAATATTTTGGCGATGCCCCTTCGGTGATCGGTAAATATATAGAGGCCGATAATGTGAAATACCGGGTAACCGGGGTAGTAAAAAATGTACCCATAACCAGCTATATGACCTTTAGCGATATTTATCTTCCATACACCGTTTCAAAAAGCGACTATAAGAGCAAGGATTATGGCGGCGGTTATATGGGTATATTATTAGCCAGCTCAAATGCCGATGCGCAAAAAATGCATGATGAGTACGAGCAGATGGTGCAAAGGCTGCCGATGTCAAATAAAATGTATGATAAAATATATAGCCACGCCGACCGATACATTGCCGCTTATGTTAATACCGGCGACGAAAGTAAATCAGGCGTAGTATATGCCCTGACAGCCATAAGCATATTCGTTTTCTTATTTATGTTATTGCCTACGCTCAACCTGGTAAATATCAACATTACCCGCATTATGGAAAGATCATCCGAAATTGGCGTTCGTAAAGCATTCGGCGCTTCATCCAAAACACTGGTTTACCAGTTTATTGTCGAAAATGTCATCCTTACTTTATTGGGAGGCGTTATCGGGCTTATTCTTTCAATAATTGTCATTCAAATAATTAACGGCGCTAACCTGATCCCTAACCTTGTATTATCAATAAACTTAACTGTGTTGTTTATAGGGCTATTGGTCTGTTTAATTTTTGGACTATTGTCGGGTGTTTACCCGGCTTGGCGGATGTCAAAATTGAATGTGGTTACAGCATTAAAAGCCCAATAAATATCGTCAATCATTTAAATTAAAATATTATGTTCAAACACCTGTTTAAACTGATCTGGAATAAAAAGAAACAAAACTTTTTATTCATGTCCGAGATATTGGTTTCCTTTCTCGTCATATTCGCGGTATTTACACTCATCGTGTATTATTACCACAATTATAAAAAGCCAATGGGCCTTGATTATAAGGAAGTATGGGTTGTTAATTATAGCAATTCATATCAAACAAAAAATACTGATTCCCTCAACCTGTTTTACGGAATGCTGGTGCAAACCATAAAATCCCTGCCCCAGGTAAAAGACGTAAGCTTTACCAGTGAAAATACCCCTTTTACACATAATCAAAATACGGGAGGTGTGACGGCTAACAATAAAAAGATCGATGGGGTTAACTGGTACACAGTTGATGACAATTATAAAAGTGTATTAGACATGCAGTTACTTGAGGGAAGGTGGTTTAATAAAGGAGATAACACAACAAAGAACAAGCCTATTGTTATCAATTCCGATTTAAAAGAAAAACTTTATGGGAACGGCAACGCCATTGGTAAACTTATTGGCGATGATGATAATAAAAATAAGATGAAGGTGGTAGGCGTTGTGCAGGCTATCAAGATAATGGGCGATTATGCGAATACGGACATTGGCCTTTACCAAAGAACAGATACTGGTTCGTTTCACTGGCTTGGGAAAATGATGGTAAAGGTTATTCCTGGCGCCGATGCCGCTTTCGAGGGCAAGTTATATAAAACAATAGCCAATTACATGAAAAACTCGGATGTGGAAATAGAGCACCTCGCCGACGACAGGACAAGCATAAATTACTTCACCCTCGTACCTATGATCATATTGTTAATCGTCGCCTGTTTCCTGATAATCAATGTGGCACTGGGTTTATTCGGCGTGCTTTGGTATAATATCAACAAAAGGCGCGGTGAGATCGGTTTGCGAAGAGCAGTCGGAGCATCCGGCAAGTCGGTATCCGGCCAATTGGTTAATGAAGCGATGATCCTCGCAACTTTATCTTTAATTGTAGGGTCATTTTTTGCCATACAGTTTCCATTGTTAAATGTATTTGACCTGCCTGCAAGTGTGTACATAGTCGCGTTATTTTTATCGGTGATATTCATCTACTTGCTGGTTTTAGTTTGCTCATTTTATCCTGGCAAGCAAGCGGCAGCTATTTATCCGGCGGTTGCGCTGCATGAGGAGTGATCAGATGTAACAAAATTGTACAATGCGCCATCAAAACCGCATTGATGATAGCGATGGGTTTTAAACCCATCGCTATTGTTGGTTCCTCATTGCTTATACTTGTATACTGAAGTATGATATTGATCATTGATGATGATATTGCCGTAAGGGCCTCGTTAACGCTTTTGCTGAAAAATGAGGGTTATGGCGCAATGGACTGTGCCGGCCCTGCAGAGGCATTAAAGATCGTTAAGAGTAACGAACCGGACCTTGTAATCCTCGACCTTAACTTTTCCAACGATACTTCGGGCAAAGAAGGGATGGCTTTGCTTGCTAAAATAAAACTTATAAATGCCGGTCTGCCCATTATATTAATAACCGGTTGGGCAAGTATCGAACTGGCAGTACAGGGTATGAAATTGGGGGCTAATGATTTTATCAATAAACCCTGGAATAACGACCACCTGCTGCAGTCCGTTAAAACACTGCTCGACTTAAAGGAAAAACGGGCGGAACATCAAACCCGTAAGCAACTGGATAAAACGTACAACTTTCAGCATATCATCGGGGAAGATCATAAAATGCTGAATATTTTAGAGACAATAGGGCGGGTAGCCGGTACAGATGCTTCTATACTGATCATGGGTGAAAGTGGTACCGGAAAGGAGCTCATTGCTGAAGCTATTCATCAAAACAGCCTGCGTCGAAATAAGCCATTTATTAAAGTTAACCTGGGCGGTATCTCAACATCGTTGTTCGAAAGTGAAATGTTCGGACATGTGCGGGGTGCCTTTACCGATGCCCGTTTCGACCGCGTTGGCCGCTTTGAAATGGCCAATAAAGGCACGATATTTTTAGATGAGATCGGTGACCTTGATTCAGGCAGCCAGGTTAAGCTATTGCGTGTATTACAGGATCGCACATACGAGGTACTTGGCAGCAGTCGTACCAAAACCGTGGATGCCCGGATAGTTTGCGCCACCAACAAAAACCTGAATGAGATGGTACATCGGGCTACCTTCAGGGAGGACCTTTTATACCGCATAAATTTAATCACCATTGTTTTACCATCCCTTCGCGACCGGCCTAAGGACATACCGTTGCTGGTTAGTTTTTTTATCAATAACTTAAAAGAGATATATGGCCGCCCGGCGCTATCTGTATCGGCTGGGGCAATGAAATGGCTGCAGCAGCTTCCATTGCCGGGAAATATCAGGCAGTTAAAGAACCTGGTTGAGCGGACAATACTGGTAAGTAAAAATGACGAGCTGGATATCGATGATTTTCGCCTGCAGCTGGAATTGTCACCTATAAAAAAAGGAGATGTACAATTGCCCGGGATAGGCACGCTCACGCTGGAAGAAGTAGAGGTAGAGATGATAAAAAGGGCGATGGACTATCATAAAAATAAAATATCCAAAGCCGCATCTTCTCTTGGCCTTACGCGCAGCGCTTTATACCGCCGGTTGGATAAATACCAGATCCCGTACGATGAAGCTGAGGACTAAGTATATACTATTTGTAGTTATACTGCACCTTGTAGCGCTGGTGCTTACTTATTTTATTTTTAGTGAGAACAAGATCTGGTTCATCGCGTCAGAAGCCGTGATTATCATTTCGATGGTTTTTGCGTGGCAGCTTTACCGACAGTTAATTCAACCTTTAAAAACATTAATGCAGGGTGTGGAAGCGATAAAGGACCGCGATTTTAATGTTAAGTTTTTGTCGACAGGTAAACACGAAATGGACCAGCTGATCGATGTCTATAACCAGATGATGGACGAGCTGCGAACCGAACGAACACGCCAGGAACAACAGCATTTTTTTTTAGAAAAATTGATCCAAACTTCCCCAACAGGTATAATTATATTAGACTACGACGATAATATCCAGCAGATCAATCCTAAAGCTTTACAAATTTTAGGTATTGCGGCCGACGGCGTGGTTGGTTACCCTGTTGATAAACTCGAACATCCTTTATTTTTGCAAATAAAGCGCTTGCGCTCGGGTGAGAATATGTCGATTAAGCTGGACGGGGCAAGCACTTATAAGCTGCAAAAGTCGCATTTTATTGACAGGGGTTTTTCGCGGCATTTTATAATGATAGAAGATTTGACAGCCGAGATCCTGGCCGCTGAGAAGAATGTTTATGGTAAAGTGATCAGGATGATGGCGCATGAAGTTAATAATACAATTGGCCCGGTAAATTCAATTGTACAAACAACCCTCAAAACTAACGCTCTTTGGCATAGCCATCAGTATGACACACTCAAGGAGGCTTTGCACGTGGCTATGGACCGCAACCATAACCTAAACCAGTTTATGCGGAATTTTGCCGAGCTGGTAAAATTGCCCGCACCAAATAAAAGAACTTTTGACTTGCACCAGCTGATCGGGTCAGTTTCAAAATTGATGAAAGTCACTGCCGGGGAAAGGGCCATTGATTTCGAGTTTTATTTGGCTGAAAGTGCGTTTAACATTTTGGCGGATGAGCAGCAAATGGAGCAGGCACTTATTAATATCATAAAGAACGCAATCGAGGCAATTGACTTTAAAGGGATAATAAGATTTATGACCGCCAGCAATAACAGGAGCCTTATTATTTCAGATACAGGCTCAGGGATAAGTCCGCAAGAATCGGCTAACCTCTTTTCGCCTTTTTTTAGCACTAAAAAAGACGGGCAGGGAATAGGCCTGACACTTGTCAGGGAGATACTGACTAATCATGGCTTTGAATTCTCCCTCAGGACGATTGGCGACCAACAAACCGAATTTACCATAGTTTTTGACTGAACTTTTAGAATTTTTTTAATTGATAAATAAGCTATATTTATTAATTATTAACCTAAATTAAAAATTATGGAAACTAAACCTTTAACCAGGTACCTGGCTGAGTTGGTAGGCACCTTTTGCCTGGTACTATTGGGTTGCAGCGCTGCGGTTATTGCCGGCGCCAACTCTGACGGGATCGCCGCTTCCGGTATCGGCCTATTGGGTATTTCGCTGGCTTTTGGATTAAGCGTGGTTGTGATGGCTTACACGGTGGGGCCCATTTCAGGCTGTCATATCAATCCCGCAATCTCTATTTCAATGCTCGCCGCGGGCAAACTTAGCTTTAAAGACTGCGCCGGCTACGTAATTTCTCAATGCGTGGGCGCGATAATTGCTTCGGGCGTCCTTTACCTGCTGGTATCGGGTAAACCAGGCTTTACAATGGGCGAATATGCTTTGGGGTCGAATGGTTGGGGCGATAGTTATTTGGGTAAATACTCAATGCAGTCGGCGTTTATAGCCGAGACTGTATTTACGTTTATATTTCTTGTTGTAATTTACGGGACAACTGCAAAACGGGCAAACCCGGCTATGGCAGGTTTGGCAATTGGTTTAGCGCTTACTTTGATCAACCTGGCAGCTATCCCAATTTCTGGCGCATCAGTGAACCCGGCTCGCAGCCTCGGCCCGGCCCTGTTTGCCGGCGGGTTGGCACTTAGCCAATTGTGGCTCTTTTTTGTCGCCCCTATCCTTGGCGGCTTACTCGCCGCAGGCTTCTGGAAGGCCGTTATGGAACAAAAAGAAACCATTACCAAAAAGACTGTTGAAGTTCACGAGGATATCTCGATCAACCGGACATAGTCAGCTTTGCCTCTGGCCTGTAATGCAGGCCGGAGGCATATATATTTTTACCAAAAGATACGCTATTCTTAACACTTTCTTTTTCTGCCCGCCGGCGGTATTCAGGCAACCATTTCTATTGCCATGACGTACTTTAAACTAAGTTGATAAATAAATTTATCAGCCGGACGACCTGTCACTTAGTACGCCTTTAAGCCATTGAAGCAAATTTTATCAGGTATTTTTTCTATTTTAAATCGCAGGGAAAAAACAAAGCTCGGCCGGCTTATATTGTTTGACTTTGTGATGGGTATTCTCGATATATCCTTTTTGGGACTGCTGCTCGTCATTATCAATTTTTATACAAAGAACGGGGCACCTGGCGGATTTTTCTTTTTGCCGGCAGCGTGGAAAGATCCAAATTCGATCGTACTGATCGGTGTTTTTTTGATCCTTTTCAGCATCAAAAATTGGATAGGTTTCGTCGGCCTCCGGTCGCAGCACCATTTTTTTTTAAGTGTGGCGTCGCGATTGTCTAAAAGAAATATCGAAAACTACCTGAATGCCGGCTTCAACGATTTTATAGCTGTCGACTCGTCGGCACAAGTCAGAAAAATAAGCCATCAGCCCATCGAATTCAGCCATTACATACTTATTAATTTTCAGCAGGTGGTGTCGCAGGCGGTACTGATTTTTTTTTCCGTTTGTGCCATTCTTTTTTATCACCCGACGCTTTTTTTATTGTTATTCCTGGTTTTGTTACCGCCGGTGGTTTCGCTCGCATGGTTTATCCGCAGAAAACTAAAGACGGTTCGCAGCAACGTAAAGGTTGCCAGTCAAAAAACCATTCAGCACCTTAACGAGTCGTTACACGGGTATGTCGAAAGCAATATCTATGATAAAAACGATTTTTTTATTAATCGGTATTATGGTTATCAGCGCCAATTAAATGAAAATATTGCCACACAGCAAACTTTGCAGGTGCTGCCAAGGCGACTGATTGAAATATTTGCTGTGCTTGGTTTTTTTATACTTATTGTAATAAATAAGTGGTCGGCCAATGCCCCTGCAGTTGATTTATTAACTATCGGGGTTTTTATGGCCGCTTCATACCAGATCATACCCGGTATAGTAAAGATATTAAACTGTACCGGCCAAATAAAAACTTACCAGTTTACACTTACCGATCTTTTACCTGCACCCATTGTTGATGGGGCGCCGACACGTACAATCCAGCCTGCCATAACTTCACTACAATTTGAACAAGTATATTTTAAATATAAAGGACAGCCTGTTTTAAACAACGTCAGCTTTGAGATTCGTCCCGGAGATTTTGCAGGCGTTTCGGGCATTTCGGGAAAAGGAAAAACTACTATGGTTAACCTTTTGCTGGGTTTCCTCGAACCTGGTTGCGGTACTATTCGGGTAAACGATAAAATAACCACCAATGCCGACCGCAGGGACTATTGGAGCCGGGTATCGTACGTTAAACAACAATCTTTCGTTATTCACGATTCTATTATAAAAAACATTACCCTTGATGATGAACAATATGACAAAGCGAAACTAAGCGAGATTGCGGCTCTTTGCGGGATAGAAAAGTTGGTTGCTGACTATCCGGAGGGCTATAACAAGGTAATCAGCGAGGGAGGCAAAAATATAAGCGGTGGCCAGAAACAACGAATTATGCTTGCACGTGCACTCTATCATGATTTTGACCTGCTGATACTGGATGAGCCGTTTGGCGAGATAGACGATCAATCCGAGTGCTGCATGTTAAAAAAACTACAGTCGCTGGCGCAGCAGGGAAAAATGATCGTATTTATCACCCATAACAAAAGCAGTTTGTCCTTTTGCAATAAACTAATCCTGCTCGATGAAAAGTAAACGCGACGCATTAGTCATTTTGAGTCCCGGTTTTCCCAAGAACGAGGCCGACACGAATTGCATTCCGGCGTTGCAAGTTTTTGTGAAAGCCTTGAAGGAAGTTTGCCCCGGCCTTAATATTATCGTGCTAACCTTTCAATATCCTTTTTCTGGCGGACGATACAGGTGGCATGGCAATAGCGTGATTTCTATAGGTGGCCGCAATAAGGGTGGACTACATCGGATCGTTAACTGGCTTAAAGTGTGGCGCACATTAACAAAGTTAAACAAGAGATACCGGTTGATGGGTTTACTTAGTTTCTGGTTAGGAGAATGTGCACTTGTTGGCAGCTATTTTGCCAGGCACAATAAACTGGTCCATTTTTGCTGGCTGGTGGGACAGGATGTAAAACCTGGAAACAAATATTTTAGACTATTAAAGCCCCGCGGCGATTCCCTGATAGCAATGTCCGATTTTCTTGTTAATCAGTTTAAAAAAAATTACGGGATTGCGCCGGTGCATGTTGTACCGTTTGGGATAGACACCTCTCAATTTGGCCAGTCAGCGGCAAAAAGAAATATTGATATTCTCGCCGCAGGTTCGTTGATCAGCTTGAAGCAGTATGAGCTTTTTATTGAGACGGTTTGTTATTTAAAGGGATTTTTCCCCGGAATTAAGGCCGTAATCTGCGGCGATGGGCCTGAAATGGGATCGCTGAGACGAATGGCCGTATTGCTCAAGGTTGAGGATAATGTAACCTTTACCGGCGAACTGCCCCACGCTAAAGTTTTGGCATTGATGCAGCAGTCAAAAATATTTTTGCATCCTTCAAATTACGAGGGTTTCAGCACGGTGTTGTCTGAGGCGCTTTATGCAGGTGCGCATGTAGTATCATTTTGCAAACCAATGCATTGCGAATTCAGGCATCACTATGTTGCCGTATCTACTGTGGATATGAAGGACAAAGCTTTAAAAATAATGAATACAAAAAAGCTTGAGCATCAGCCGGTTTTATTATATCCGGCGCAGCAAATTGCGAAAAATGTTATCAGCTTATTTGTATAATAAGATTTTGAAAAAACGTTCCAATAACATTAATATGTCATTTAAAATACCGTTTTCACCTCCGCGGATCGACCAGAAAATAATTGACGAAGTAGTTAAAACGCTTAAGTCCGGTTGGATAACCACCGGGCCTAAAACCACATCATTTGAAAAAAAACTTACAGGCTACACAGGCGCGAAGGCTACATTATGTGTCGGTTCGGCAACTGCCGGACTGGAAATTATGCTGCGCTGGTTTGGCGTTTGCGAAGGTGACGAAGTAATACTTCCTGCATATACTTATGCGGCCACTGCAAACGTGATCATACACTGTGGTGCAAAACCTGTTTTTGTTGATTGCGGTAATGATTTTAATATAAATGCTGATACTATTCGTAAAGCTATTACAGGGCGAACCAAAGTTATCATACCCGTTGATTTTGGTGGATGGCCGTGTCAATACGACAAAATCAATGGTTTGGTGCGCGAAGAGGAGATAGTGACGTTGTTCAATCCCGGCAGCGAAATTCAGCGACAGTTGGGTCGGATATTGATCCTTTCGGATGCGGCGCATTCAATTGGAGCGACGTGTAACGGTAAAAAAACAGGTAGCTTAACCGATGCAAGTGTTTTTTCCTTTCATGCTGTTAAAAATATTACTACCTCCGAAGGAGGGGCCATCTCTCTAAATCTTCCAATGCCATTTGATAATGGTGATATTTACAAGTCCTTAGCGGTAACAATTAATCATGGCCAGGATAAAAACGCATCAGAAAGAGCGACACGTGGCGGGTGGAAGTACGACATTATAGAAGCTGGGTATAAATTTAATATGACAGATATGGCTGCGTCAATAGGCCTGGTAGAATTGGAACGATACGAACGCGATACTTTGACCAGGCGTAAAGAAATTGTAAATACATATAACAAGTTGTTGCTTAAATATGAATGGGCAATTCTCCCGACATTCAAGGATAATGAGCGTGAGTCGTCTTATCATTTGTACCCGCTACGAATTAAAAACATAACGGAAGCACAACGCGACAGTATAATCAAAAAGGTCGCGCTAAAAGGAATAAGCCTGAATGTGCATTTTATACCTGTCCCCATGATGACCTATTATAAAGGCTTAAAATATAAAATAACCGATTACCCCAGGGCGTATCAAAATTATAAAGCTGAAATTTCATTACCTGTATTTTATGATTTAACGTTATTTCAAATTAAAGCGGTGGTTTTGGCATTAGCCGAGGCGGTAAAAAACTTAAATGCTACTTGCCCTAAGCGACAACTTGACGCCCCTGATCAAAGTGCGGCTGCAATCGCGTGAATTTTTGCGGCAATTGCATTAAAAGAAAGCTTCTCGTTAAAATAGCTCAGGGCGTTAGCTCGTTTTGCTGATTTGTCCAATGTTTGAGACTGGATTAAGGCCGATAGTAATGCCTGCTGGTTGCCTGCTTCATATAACAACCCACAGCTTCCATTGTCCGTTATCGCTCTAAAAGACGGTATATCGGTCACAATAGGGATACAGCCGCATGACATGGCCTCGCAGATAGCAGTCCCGCTTCCTTCATAATGCGACCCTGATAAAATAAAATCTGAACTATTAAACCAATAAAGCAGTTCATCGTTGGCGATTTCTCCTATTAGCGTAACTGTATTTTTGCTTTTATGACCACGCAAAATTTCCTCTATTGCGCTAAGTAGCTCATTGGTTTGATATATCATATACAAATGAGCAAGCGGATTGGCATCCGCAAATTCCAAAAAGGCTTTTACAACGGTTAGCGGATCTTTATTTTCGTTTAGTCTTCCAACCCAAAGGAAAACCTGACTGCCGGTAACTCCGGTTTGCTTTTTCGCCAATTGTTTGTCAACGGTATGAAAAACGGATGAGACTTCCATCACTTCATATATTTTCAGGCGAACAGGAAGATTGCCTTTTTTTATCCAATCCATTCCCATTTCATGTGAAGCGAATAAACAGGCGTCAATACAATATCCGGCAATTCGCTGTAAATATTTTTTGATGCCTGTAAATGGTTGTTCCGCATGGTTTTGGACGATGATCTTTGTCTTTTTCCCCAGTATCAAACGCAATTGAATTACTTGTAAAGGGTTGTGCAATCCCTGTACAAATACTACGTCGGGCGTTAAGTTCTTTACATGCAGATTTAGCTTTAACGGGAAGTATGTTTTCTTTTTACCGAAGCTGACAAAATGATAGTCGACGCCGTTATAAAGTTGTTTACCGTTATAGTTGATTTGTTTTACATTAACAACGGTATTGGCGCGGCTTAAACGACGCAGGACACCGGAATATAACGTGGTCCTTTTATACCAGTGTTCGGGCGAATCAACCTCCAATGAATGGTTGTAGGTCAAAAAAACATACTTCATCAGGTTTGCAAGATGTTAAAATAGCCCCTCAATATTTTGGTAGTTGCTTTTTTGAAATTGTAAAAAGCCAACATGATAAAGAGACGACGTTTTGGATTTGATTTTTTTTGAATTTACAACTTTGCCAATCATTAGCATGTGATATCCCATTTTTTTATGTTGTACAATTTCAATTTCCTTGTATGAACCGGTAAAATCCGGAACAGGAAAACCAAATAATTCACTTTCGCTGGTACCAAATGGCAGGTCATCCTTTGATATTGGGGCTATGCTTGAATGCCTGCCTAAATTATAAATCGTATTTATGTCAACAGCGTCGGTATCGCAAACCACAACCTTTTTTGCTTCCAATATTTTATTTAGCGTTGCATTGGTTGTACGTAACCCCAGTGTATATATATCGTCCTCCTCAATAAATCCCTGTATATCCATTGGGAATATATTGTAATAGGCCTCATCTTCATATGACACAATAATAATTTTCCTGGGATAAGAGTACAGTGCGCTAATAACCTTTCGGCTATAATAAGTATTTGCTTTTGACCGAAGGAAATAAGCAAAAAGAACCAGCCTGTGTAAGATGGTTAGCTGGTGATTTTTTACATTTTCTATTTTATACAATAGTAGTATTCCGTGTTCTGTCGGAATTCTTTCTATAAGTGACAAATTGATCGAAGCATTACGTGTTTGTCCCTTAAAGAAGATCAAACTTGCTTTTTCCAAATCGGGCGAAGTCACATGTTCTGCAGATATCCAGGCAGCAACACAAAACGGATCAAGGCAAATCATACTGTGGTGTCTGGTTACATCGATTTTCAGCCTGCCCTTCTTTAAAAATACCCTTTCCAATACCTGATCGTCATGTAACCGGGTAATAAAAAAGGTTTTTATTGCCGTATCGTTAAAAAAAAGTTTTCTGATGCGCAAATTCATCTTACTGTATGTTATTAGCAAAAAGTATTAATTGACACTAACCGGATTTTCGGAACTTACCGGAAAATTAATAGCCGGATTATATTGGCGGATAGTAGTCATAAGCCCCGGCAAATCA
>Ga0207072_1142_pt2 | contig 12093 bp, 2 predicted proteins | sample Alteio_BWMinHeat_68_FD_153570 | JGI IMG/M metagenome (GOLD analysis project Ga0207072, IMG submission 153570) | Enriched cells from forest soil in Barre Woods Harvard Forest LTER site, Petersham, Massachusetts, United States -... | ecosystem: Environmental > Terrestrial > Soil > Temperate forest >... | reverse complement strand
GAAACGATGACTCAGTTTCTTCAGAGTATAGCGCCTATGTTTCCTGCCAGTTTGTTAGAGGTTTCTAATTTAGAAAAAACATTTGCTAAGGGAGATATTTGGATCGAATTTATCAAGCAATCCGATGGAAAATATACTCTTCACATCTGTGCTAATGGCCTGGCTCTGAATTATCATGAACAAAATGAGAAAGGCCAATTTGGCTGGCGCAAGATTCTTACCAATATTTCAGCTGATAAAATCAATGAAGATTTTATCCAAAAGCTTTTAAGCTTTACGCTAGAGCCCCTCAAAATGAAGGAATCCGAGCTTACATTGGATAACTTTTATAATGATCTTTTAGGGTATCTTGAAGCCTCTCCATTAAAAAATATACCTGAAGAATTTGCAGAGATAACACCCTTGCATATAAGCGAATTCGATATGATTCTGACCTACTTTATGAAGGATAAAAAAAATATCGATCTATTCAAGTTTGAGATGCATCAAAAAGTCTTAAAGGAATTTTGGCAGGCTAATACTAAAAATGGAACCGTTCCATTCGACTTTAAAGTTCAAGGTAACTTAGAGGCCTTAGAAAATGCTTTATCTGCCCTTAAAAACGATGCAAAAAAGCTTCACTCTTTGCTGCCTTACGATAAGTTAATAGGCCTACAAGCAACCATTCAAGAATTAGAACCACTCATATTGCAAGAACAGAAAAGACTCAAAAAAGAAAGTAAACAGGTGGAATCGTATTTCCTTCCAGAACCGATCCAAAAGAAATTTCAAGAATGGGGCCTCACAAGTGATGTTCTCTTAGAAAATAAAAAAACATTGGTCTGGGCATTTGGGAATGAAGCAGGAGACCTAATTGATCAACTCTCGCTATCCATGTCCAAAATGCCTCCTCTTCCCCCGGTTCAGGAAGTTTCAAAAGGCTGGCTGAGTAGCCTATTTTCCCTTACTTATATCCATACAGCATTTTGTGCCTTAAAGATTGCTTACAAGCTTGCAAATTTAAGTTTGACGGATATTCCAATCTTTCTCGTTTTTAAATGCGGAAATGCTCTATTAAAATATATTTTGCCTGAACCTATTCTTAAGTGGTATTTACGTGTTGTAGAGTCCATCCAAGAGACACTTTCTGACTATATCTGGAAAGTTTTTGTTGCTATCGTTCAGTCTGGAATGGGTAAAGAAGATTTTGCCGCCATTAAAACAAGCATCGAATATTTGCAAAATTGGATAAAGTACTCGGTCCAATCTCTCACCGGCGATAACAAAATCTCATTTGATATCTCTTCAAACAGTGTGGCAGCACATCCGCCTAAGTTCAACGGACTGTCAAATTTACATAGGGAATTGGGGTCGACAGCGGATCAAGAAGAGCTAAATTTAAATATTGAAGCTAAATTGCTTCCAAAAACCCATGATCAGGCACTACTTTTAAAAAATTTAAAGTCTATTCTAGATGATACCGTCGATCACATTGATGCAAAAGAAACTCTAATTCATCTGTTAAATCAGATTGAATGTATGGAAATTCCTTCAAAAGGCAAACAATCCTTCTGGGACACTGTTGAGAATCCTCTTGGAGTGATTGAAGCATTATTTAATGTATCCAAACAACTCTGCGATTGTGGAAACCCTCTATCAACCGATTTAAAACTACGCACAGCCTTAGCCTCATACACACTGTTAGCAGCAATGGATACTTTAGCAAGAAGAAACCCTAATGCATTTCTTGATGGGTTTCCAGTAAATGCCTTCCCTCTCTTAAGCCTATTAAAGCACCCCTCCTCAGTAATTACTAATCCTCAAATATTAGAGAAGGGTGAGCGTTTATGTGCCTATTTTTTTCCAACGCTTGATATTGAAGACCTGCCGCCAAATATCTACGCAGATAATAGGGTTAAGAATCTAAAAAAGAAGTCTCTCTTTGATTATCACCGTGATCGATGTAATGAGTTTGAAAAAAAATATTTTGAAAAATTACTAAAGACCCCTAAGGGAATTGCATGGTATTCTTCAGTAGAAAAGGAAGAGAAATTTTCGTTACCTGTCCCTAAAGAAGATATCTCAAACCTGATCTACGATCAGGAAGTAGTTCCCACATCATTCCGATCATTTGCTTATAAAACTCTATTTCAAGAGTCCTTTCATGTAAAAAATCGGTGGGATCTGATTCCTAAGGAATTTACTTATCTCAAGTATCAAACATTGATTTCTAATAATTTTTTAACCAGCAGTTTATGCCCTGGCCAAAAACGTATACTTACTCAACCTCTCGATGTAAGAACTTATAAAACTGAAGACCCTTCCTTCTGTTGGACTACCGGAGGATATGATTATAAAGAAAGTTATGACTATGAACTATTTATCACACCTTTAGAGGGAGAATTAAGGAGTGATGACTGTCTTCAAAGTGATCTGTTAGCTATCAAGCCCAAATATACCCAACATTACATCTTAGGATCAGGAGATTTAGGTTGCTCTAACTTTCGTGCACATGACAGTGAAATCAATCGTGAATTCAATAAAATTTTTACTGAAAGTTCGGATAAAATCCCTCGTTTCTGTGAATTTCTTTTACGGCATAAAACCACCTTATGTGAATATTCCCATAATGATTTTCTCACTTATCTTGAAAAGATTTTCTATTCCAAAGACACAAAAACTCTGCTCACTCAATCTCCAGAATTTGCTTTAACGCTTGTTAACACTCTACACGCCATCCAAAAAGATTATATCGCTTCAAAAAAATGGAAATGGGCCCTGGTGCTCATTGGCTTCGAAATATCATTGCAACGCTTTATTGCTTGCTACGCTTCTCAATACCAGGTCGATGACTGTACACATACAAGAGACAATCTAAAACTAATTTTAAAAGAGAGTCAGCCTAATAGTGTTTATATAGGATTGTGTTTGAGACTCTACGCCTTAAGTTTTCCTGATGACCTTTCAACTTTACCTCAAGAGGAGCAGGACGAAGCTATAGTGGCTATGCTGCGCGCTCGTTTTAGTCCTCGTAAATCTATACATGAGAATCTTTTAGAAAAATTCTATAAATGGGCACCTACAATTCAAGAAAAATTAAACTCACCTGAATTTGTTCAGGCTCTAACAACTCAACTACTCCATGATCGAAAAATAGAACATGATTCCCCTGCTGTATACAATAAGAAACTTCATCTAATTTCATCAGGTGAATTTGTCTTTCATATGACCTCTGGTTTATTTGCCTGTAATAGCTTAAAAAAAGTAAAAGTCACTGAAGAGGTAATTGTTCCCAATGGTTTTGGTAGTGAAGCTGTTCAAACTCGAACCAAATATATCGATGCACCCGGCATAGAATTTCGGCTAAAACAAGCCGAAGAATTAGCAAAAAAGGTTTTTTCATCCACCACTGTTCACTACGTTGGAAAAAACCTTTTTAAAACAGCTGATGATGGCGTTGAAATTGTTTATGATGAGTTAGCTAACTCACTTATTATAAATCGACAGATTTTTGGAAAAACTTATAGTTATGTTGGTTCAGATATACCCCATGACCTCTATTTTCCATTAAAATTACAATTTGGTTCTGAAAAAAATATCTGGATGGAAAAGACCGATGCTATTGAGAAGTGGCTATTGATAGAGACTAAAGATAAACAATTCAAAAAAGTCCAAATTAATTCAAGAACAAATCAAGTCTTAAAAGTTGATAACGGAGAAGAGATCTTAGAACACGTAGATAAAGAGCAACTGGGTCAACAACTACGATCTCTAGAACGTTATACATCCTTAGACCCCATTAAGTGTTGGAAAAGGGTTAATGAAAATCATCTAAGATATATCGTGCTCAATAATAGTCAGCATATAGAAATTGAAGAAAAAGAGGGCCAGATTCAGAGCTTTCTCCATTACGGAACCTCTATCTATCAGCTCTCTTCAGACACTTCTCATAAGGCTGTAGAAGATATTTCTAGCTTTCTGATCCTGCAAACCGGATCCGGCGAAAAAGAGGTTTTTATTCCTGAAGGTCAGAGCTTGTCGGCCCTTCTTACTAGAGGTCTATCTCAGACGAATCTCAAAGGACCCATTTTAAGGATGGCCCAAGAGGTTCTTGGTAACTTTCAAAAGGGTGGCAAAAAGGACTATCGCTATCGCATTCTCGCTGATGGCTGCTTAGATAGTGATGATCCTGAGGCTATAGCCTATTTAGTGACACTTTACTTTATACAGGGCAAGAAAAAATTAGCCGAAAGAGTATGTAAGAAATTTGTAACTTTAAGCAAATTGAAACAATTTCCAGAAGGAATAAGCAGAATACTTTTTCCTTTAGTTATCGCACCGCCCAATTTTGAAAATGCCACCTATATCCGTCAAAGACTCGTCGCTTCTCTAGAAGAAAACCGCTTGATCTTCCCTAAAAATGAACCCCCAAAAAAAGAAAAGTCAGAAAATATAGAAGAAAAGTCGGAAGATATCTTCGGAGAGGAATTCTTTGAATTCTTACTCATAGGAAGTAGCTTTATCGATTTGCATGAGCTTCAGAGTGTTCCGGAGCAACTACGCAAGATCACTAAAAAACAAGAGTATTTCCTGTTTCATTTCCTATTTCGCCGTTTTCAATCTTTGATTGAGAAGAAGTCTTACCTCAAAAATCTTAAGATGGAAATGGTATTTGAAGTCTTCAACATCTCTCCAGAACTCGTTCAACGTTATCGAGAACTAAAAGCGACTTATGGATTCCAAGATAGTTGGAAAGATACAGCTACCAGAGTTGCTCTGCATTTACCTACTGCTGATCGAAGCCTTCCAACACAAACTATAGGATTACCTAGTAGTGATGATAAGTCATCTGTTTTTACCGATTGGAAAAAGCATATCAAAGAAAACTATGTTGCAAAAGCTTTTGAAGTTTCTGCGGATCTTTTTCCAAAAATGAAATCTGTAAAGAAGGACGATCTTCCTCTAAACTATCATGAGATTACGGAAAATGATATTGTTACCCATTTTCTTTCTTACTATGCAATAGTAAGAGGAGAAGAATCAGAAGAATCACCTTCTTTAAAAGTATCTATTACAAATACGCTAAAAAATGCATTCAGCAAGATCCATCCCTTTTACTCTACTGTAGAAAATGTAAATAATAAGGTACAAAAAGAGACTTTTTCTAAAACTTTGAAACTGCTTAAAGGTAGTTTTTCAAAAGAAGTGAATGTTTTAATCAATTATCTTGAAGCTGTTGACTCGGCAGTTGACTCGGTAGTTGACTCTGCTCTACTATCATACCCTTCTTCAAGTCTTCTAGAAAAAGCTTTAAAAAACCCTTCTCCTAATTCTCGAAAAGAAGACATAAATCGATTTTTTTCCGATATCTACTATAACATTAAATGGAGTGGCTTTGGCAAAAATGTTTTTAAAACAGTCGCAACTGCAGTAGCTAATGTTTCTTCAAGTATTGGTTTTATAAATCAATTTAATTTCATTCCTAAAGCTAGTTCCATTAAAAATATACTCTTTCAAGCAACGACATCGATAGCTCAATCTGCTGCTGAAGTATGGAATAAATCTAACATCCCTGTGCCTGCAAAATCAGCTCCCATACAGCTACCAGAGAAATCGTATGCCTTTTTGGATGACGAAAACTCAGCCATTGATAAACTATTTGGCAGTTTATTCTCGAAAGCCTTTATCAATTATGAACCGCCTGAAAATTCTACAGATCAACAAAGAGTTCCAAATCTAACTTCAGCAGCAACTTCAGAATCAGAAAAAGAGCGTTTTGCACGCGTAAACAAGAGTTTGGATGACTACTACAAGAGAAATAATATAAAACCCAAGTATCTCTTTCTAGGTAATGATAGCCTTTGGGAAATGGTAACAGAGGCACATAATGTAAAAAGTTTATTAGAGAATTCACTCGAAAATCAGCGTAAAGAACTCCTCTCCTTTCTTAACCCACCTCATCTACCCAAAAGCTCAAAATTAACTTTAGCTGATTTACACTACTGCATTATCAAAGGAAAACTTGACAAAATCGGCGCGCAGCTAAACATGGACGTAGAAGACTTAAGTAATCTTGAAGCCCTTTTCTTGCGGTATGTCTCTCTTCAAGCGCGTCTCAATCAACTCAATCGAGTCCTAACCCATTTTGATGATGTTTGTAGCTATGACCAAAGTGGCACTATCGAGAAATATGCTGAATCCCTAGAAAAATTAGCCATTGAGCTTAGTGCAAAGAGAGAATACAGCTTCGACAAACTACCACGACGCCTTATGTATTGCTTTAGCCTTTTTGAATGGGCGACAAACATCCTGCTAACGCCTAAACAGACCGATCGCATTACAATGCTCTACACAGAAGATAATAAGAATGTAGTCCAAGAACTCATAATGATCTTTGGTAAAACATTCTTCGGCGTACCAACAATTGACGCCATGGAAGCTGATGGCTCAAAGAATGTATTTAACGTTTGGCCTGATGGTTTAGCGGCGACCAATACACGCGATATTAGCACTAGAGGTGACCTAGCCTTTAAGCAGGTTGCAAACGTATGGCAAATGGATAGATATACTAAAAGAATGAAAGAAAACTATGAAGCTCTCATTGTACTTCTACAGGGCACCATGGAAGAGGGAGAGACCCTAAACTGCGTCAAAACCGACCTGCAGGCTACAGAGTCCAATTTCATCGAACTCTGTTATCTCCAAACCAAAAAATCCAGCAGCGAAGGCGATCAGGTTCTTGGCCATCTACAGAATATTTTAAGCCACATCCGCAAGACCAGTATGGCAGTGGGAGATGAGGGACATCACCTCTTTAATCATAGAGAAGAGCTTATCTTCCCCATCGGTGAAAAAGAATCACTACCAAAAAAATCTGTTTTGACTATTGAAAGATGTTTCAAAACTATCCTTGAAGATCCTCAGGTGAAGAAGTTGCTGAACGACAATGAAATGGATAAATTTGATGAAGGATCCTATTTCAAAAAGGTTGTGCCAGCGATTGCTAAAACAATGAGTGAACAAATAGAATATAATCTCACTGATACAGAAAAAGAGCTATTTATTAAGTATGTCAGTGGAAAAACAGACATCATTCCTCCAGAACTTCAAAAACATGCACGCTTTGATGAAATCGCCCTGATTAGAGGATTTATTTTAAAACTCTTCAAAAAAGCGCTCACCCAAAGTGTTAATCTACATTTTGGCCGTTCTCACAAAGATCCTAATAATGAACATGCTAAACCCTATCGAGGAAATAACAACCCTTTAGAAAATTGCTCTATTCTCTCGCCTTATGAAGACCTTGTCAAAACAATGCTAACATATCTCCACGAAGGCCTACAAACCTCTCAAATTAGTCGCCTTATTAACTACCTGAAAAATGATTCCAAAAAAGAAGCCAAGCAGCACCATAAGTCAGAAGAAAATACTCAAAGCGCCAAATTATTCAAAAGTTGGCTACCTAATTTTTCTCTTGAAACTGCAAGCAGCAAGATTGCCGAAGTCCTCCATGCAATTGAGAAAAATACGCAAGCCATCTTCCTCTATATACGCTTGCGCGTAGCAGCACAAATCCATTATTGGCCACGTTGCATACGTTCCAATGCCCAGAACTTTGCCTCGATGTTCCTATCCCTCTATTTCGACACAGGCACCCCCTATAATGATGGGTCCTACCACCATTCCTTAAAAATGCTGAACGATCCAGGTACTACTGGTGAAGCCTTGGATGTTATCTCAAAGAAATGCCCTGCTGATGGAATACACCAATTACAGTCTAAAACTCCAAAACAGACTCTAAAGGAAGTACTAAAGAAATTTTTTGTTGATAGGAACGACTTCAGCCTATTGGTTGATGGAGGCGCATTGTTAAAGGGAATCTCCAACGAAAAAGTTGTCAAATCCCTCATCAAAATAGTCGATAAAAAGCGTCCTGACATTAAAGGAATCGTCTTCTTCAAAAATGTCGATGGTAAAGATCTCTTAGTTTACCGCGACATAGCATCCGGAAAAGATTCACCCTTTGTCAAAGATAAGTATTCCCCTAAAACCTATTTAACCTATTTTGACCAGATTCATGGATTTGGCTCTGATGCACCACAAAGCGGCTCTGCAGTGGATCTTGTCGGTAGTCAGCCCCTATATAGCCTGTTGCAAGAAGCATTCCGACTACGCTCTATCAAGAATTTCCAAACGCTTTATTTCGACAAAGATTTTGTTGGATTAGCAAAACAGGGAAATCAGCAGCAAATCCATTTTGCCATGAGCGAAGAGACAGCTCAAAAAATCTCTCCAGGTAAAGATAGTGTCACCTTAATGGATCTCATTACCTATGTCACAGCGATCGAAGCTAAGCAAGCCGAAGAAGATAACTACCAGTCATATAAACTCAAAGTCCACGACATTGTCCGACGCGCTATCCTTGACAAGTTGATTTTCGCTCCATCCACTTCACAACTCAAAGCCATCTTTAGCGAATTTGAAGATTTCCTCATTCCTAAATCAGAATACGATCCCGTCAAACTATTCGGCTGGATCGAAATGATGGAAAATACTCATAAAGTTCTCGATAAATATGAAAATCAACTCTACAAAGTGATCGAAAAGAGTAAGTGGTTCACTGAAGAAGATAAATTTGCCATCAAGACCAAAATGAGGAATTTACCACGCTATCCAATGCCAAAAGAGGTACCTATTGCTAAGAATGGCGATGAAATCAATGTAGATCCAGCCGACTTCTTGAATCTAGAAGCCACTGTAGACGTCAATAATGAAAGCGAAAATAACAATGAAAAAGATAACGATATCAACCAAGAAAAAGATGTTTCCACTCAGCAAGGAACGCCCACAAAATATAAAGAGACCCCATGGCCCTACTTCAATCCTCGTACCTTAGACTGGTTCGACTATAACACCCTACTGCCTAGCTACGTACAAAAAGTATGGTCCTTCCTACACAAAAAAGGCTTTAACTCCATGCCTAATCTCTATAGGGTACCTGAAATATTAAAAGAGTCTTCATTACCATTCCTAAAGCAGATGGCTAAAGAATTCGATGAACGCATCTGGTTCTCCAACCACTACTTACCCCAAACAAACAATGGACTATTTACACCTCCAGCAGAATTCGGTTCCAAAGAACAATGCGACCTATTTGAAGTCGTTGTCCATTACGAACAACTCGAAAATGGTAAATTAAAAATTCACTCAGTAGGCTGCTTAACGCAAAAAGAAGCCGATCAGTGGAAAAAGGCCTTAGCAGCAGGCCAACCATCCGATAACGGCCTCAAAGCCATGGTCTATGACGTATACACCAGAAGTCCCGTTGCTGGCGATATCGACCAGTGCGAATCCCTCAAGTTCCTGCCCGATTTCCAAAAGCTCGAAGTGCAGTTAAGATTCCTCAACAAAGAGCCCGACTGCCCCAAAGAGCTACACAATACTGTCGAAGAGTGGTTTAAAGGCATACAGCCCACTGTAGTTTATGGAGCCGACCAAGAGCTCAACAGAGAAAAACCAAAGAGTACCGTCAAAGGCTCTGACATGAGTATAATTCTCGCTAAGTTAATGAACACCCCCGTCGAAGAGGCAATTTAAATAAATTAAACGCAAAGGCGCAAAGCCGCAAAGACAAAATTTTTCTTTGCGGCTTTGCGCCTTTGCGTTTAATATTTCTTTGGTATAGCAGGCTCGTTGCCTTGATACTCCTCGCAACGCCAAATGTGGACCACTTTCGGGAATTGGTTTGACAACGAAAAAGTCCCCAAACACTCAACATTTTTAAAGTATTCTTTTAATTCTTCTGTTTTCTTTTCATTACAATCTTTGTGCCCACTGTAGTCAACCTGCACAAATAAACCTGTCTTTCCTACCTGTTCCTGAGCCATTCCAGGCCATATATCAAACTGATTATGCCTTGCACCCTCCAAATTAAAAAAATAGGCTCTCCTCTGTCCTGGCGCATAAAAGCTCAACAAGCTAGCCATCTGATAACTCTCTCCAAAAAGAAAATACTTGTCAGGATCGTACCCAACCTTTTTGAGATCCTCTCCTATTTTTGACCAGCCAATATTATGCTTAAAAGGTGATGTCTTAACAGGTAATTGAAGCATCGGTATAGCCAAAACAGCCGCAACAAATAGAAAAGAGACCCCCACGCCGATACGTGTCCAACGCATACTTATCCAAACCAACGCAGGAATAGCCAAAGGATAGGCAAAAACGCTCCAATTTCCTTGCATTTTTTGGAAACAAGCCACGACTACATAGATGCCGATTATGATCAGAGAAGAAAGCGAACCCAACTTAACAATCGGCGGCATATGATCCACAAAAATCCATGCCCACGCCAACACAAGCAAAACAAACAGCACTGGCGAAATAAGCGCTACCTGCGTCCCTAGAAATTCCCATACATTTCCATGCAGCACGTGGACCATATTTCCACTCACATGCCGGAATGTGACCCATTCATGCTGAAAATTCCAGATTAATGCAGGAATTAAACCCAGAAGAGAAATAAGCACTCCCCAAATCATTTCTTTACTGCGCAATTTTGGGTATAACGCCATTCCTAATAGAACGACAAGCCATAAAAAATAAATTGGCCACTTGAAGATAGCCCCAATAGCTATACAAAGCCCTATTAACTTATAGGGAGGCGGTTGATCAGATGTAAAAGTCCTTACCAAAAGGCAGCAAGCAATCACCCACGCCACCATCATCGCCACATCGGTAATCGCAAAAAGCGAACCCATGATGCCTAAGGGCGAAAAAGCCATTACAAGCGCAGACCAAAAGGCTATTTGAAAAGAGAGTCCGCCTACTACAGCCAAGAAAAAAATCGACAAAGATAGGAGTGATCCCAAAAACAGCGCCCCGGCACGCACACCCCATTCCGTATCGCCTAAAAGACTAGTACCAGCAGCAATTTGAAAGGCAACTCCAGGCGGCTTGCTGTAGTATCCCCAATCCAGCGCCTTACTCCAAGTCCAGTATTGCGCCTCATCAGGTCCCAAGCCCACAAAGCCCTGTTGGATGTACCATGCGAGAAAAACGCCTCTAAACACTAATACAACAATTAAAATAACTAAATATCGGTACATCACTCTTCTCTATCGGGTAAACCCAAAAAGTCCTTGAATCCCTGCAATGTCACATCGCGGTCTATGGCTGCAATCGCATCGGTAAGAGGTATTTTCTTTGGACAAACCCTCACACAGTTTTGAGCATTGCCACAGCCACTCACTCCCTCTTCACCCATCATCACGCGTAGCCGCTCCGGTTTTTTCATTTTTCCTATAGGATGATCATTGAACAGACGCACCTGTCCAATAATCTGCGGACCCATGAATTTTGACCGTTTATTGATTTGAGGGCAAGCTTCAACACAGCAGCCGCAAGTCATGCATGTAGAAAGCGAGTACATAACCTCTTGAACCCTAGGACTAATTTTTGGTCCAAAACCCGCCTGAGAGCTGCCATCTACATCTATCCATGCGTTAACCTTTTTCAGGTTCTCAAACATGCTGTCGCGATTAATAATAAGGTCACGAATTAAAGGAAATTTTGTAAAAGGAGCTAAAATAATCGTGGTCTGACCAGTCTCTTCAATAATCCTATCTACAAGCGCGGTACAGGCTTGACGCGGCTTACCATTAATCAACATAGAGCATGAGCCGCATACCTCTTCTAAACAGCCCTGCTCCCATACAACCGGCGCAACTCTCTCACCTTTAGTATTTACAGGATTGCTTTGAATCTCCATCAACGCAGCCGTGATGGTCATCCCGGAAATAACCTCTAGCTCAAATTCCTCCCAGAATTGATTTCCCGACATGCCCCTGTAGATCCTTAAAATGAATTTAGCCATTTAAATCACCACCTGTGTAGGCAATCGTTGAATAGGCGGAACTTCCATATGCGCAGCAGTATAATCCCTCTGAGCAAGGTCAGGAAAGTGTCTTATATCCACCGGCTTATAGGTTACCTTAGGCTCTTTTGTAGCAAAGTCATAACTCGCCAGGCTAGTCTTCAACCAATTTGCGTCATCACGCTTAGGAAATTCCGGTTTGAAATGTGCCCCTCGAAACTCATTACGCAGTAGAGCACAAT
>Ga0207072_1141_pt1 | contig 12338 bp, 14 predicted proteins | sample Alteio_BWMinHeat_68_FD_153570 | JGI IMG/M metagenome (GOLD analysis project Ga0207072, IMG submission 153570) | Enriched cells from forest soil in Barre Woods Harvard Forest LTER site, Petersham, Massachusetts, United States -... | ecosystem: Environmental > Terrestrial > Soil > Temperate forest >... | reverse complement strand
GTGTTCCGGACACCTGATTTCGAACAGGTAGATGCCCGTTTAAAGAATAAAGTAATATTCGACGGGCGCAATTTATACGATCTTGAAAAAATGATCGATTGCGGTTATTATTACAATAGCATTGGAAGGAGGCTGATCGGCGATGCCAGCGCGTAAGCGGATATTGATAACCGGTGCGGCGGGGTTCCTCGGTTCGCACCTGTGCGACCGTTTTATTAACGAGGATTACCACGTTATCGGGATGGACAACCTGATAACCGGCGACCTGCGGAATATTGAGCATTTGTTTAAGCTGGAGAACTTCGAATTTTACCAGCACGATGTTTCGAAGTTTGTTTATGTGCCGGGCGATCTTCATTATATACTGCATTTTGCTTCGCCGGCAAGCCCTATCGATTATTTAAAAATACCGATCCAGACATTAAAAGTCGGTTCGCTGGGCACCCACAACTTATTGGGCCTTGCCCGGAATAAAAACGCCCGGATGCTGATCGCCTCAACATCAGAGGTTTACGGCGATCCTAGCGTTAATCCCCAGCCGGAAGAATATTGGGGCAATGTTAACCCGGTTGGCCCCCGGGGTGTTTACGATGAGGCCAAACGTTTCCAGGAGGCTATAACCATGGCCTATCATACTTTTCATGGGTTGGAAACCCGGATAGTTAGAATTTTTAACACCTATGGACCGCGGATGCGTTTGAATGATGGGCGTGTATTGCCGGCATTTATCGGCCAGGCTTTGCGCGGCGAATCGTTGACCATGTTTGGCGACGGCTCGCAAACACGGTCGTTTTGTTATGTGGATGACCTGGTTGAAGGCATTTACCGGTTGTTGTTCAGCGATTATACGCAGCCCATGAATATTGGTAATCCGGATGAGATAACCATACGCGAGTTTGGTGAAGAAATTATCAAATTGACCGGGACGGAACAAAAATTGATCTCGTTGCCTTTGCCAACCGACGACCCCAAGCAACGCCGGCCGGATATTACAAAAGCCCGGACCATTTTGGGATGGGAACCAAAAGTTTCAAGAAGTGAAGGATTAAAAATTACTTACGAGTATTTTAAGTCGCTTCCCGAAAAAGAGATACAACACAAAGATTTTAGCTACTTTAATAAACATTAATGTCAAAGATATTAGTCACCGGCGGTTTAGGTTTTATCGGCTCACACGCGGTTGTTGAGCTGGTGGCCGCAGGATACGAACCTGTGATCGTCGACGACCTGTCGAATTCAAACCGCAAGATTTTAGACCAGCTCACGAAGATCATCGGCTTCAGGCCAACATTTTACCAGTTTGATATTTGCGATGAAAAAAAAGTAACGAATTTTACAGCCACCGAACCCGATATCGCGGGTATTATCCATTTCGCAGCGTCAAAAGCGGTTGGTGAGTCGGTACTTGAACCACTAAAATATTACCGCAATAACCTCTTTTCATTGCTCAATTTACTACAGGCATATAGCAACAAAGCGGTTAATTTTGTTTTTTCATCCAGTTGTACGGTGTATGGACAGCCAGATGTATTACCGGTAACCGAAACCGCACCTATTAAGCCTGCCCAATCCCCTTATGGCAATACAAAACAAATTGCTGAAGAAATATTAAAGGACGCGGTTGCAGCCGGGAAGATAAAAAACGTTATCTCGTTACGTTATTTTAACCCGGTTGGCGCACATGAATCGGCGTTAATAGGCGAATTGCCTATCGGTGTGCCGCAAAACCTGGTACCTTTTATCACCCAAACAGCTATTGGCAAACGCGAAAAAATTACGGTTTTTGGCGATGATTATAATACGAAAGACGGAAGCTGTGTGCGCGACTATATTCACGTGGTCGACCTGGCGAAAGCGCATGTAGCAGCCCTGAAGTTAATGGAGCGGGATAATTTTAATGGTTACGATGTGTTTAATTTAGGTACGGGACAGGGTAATTCGGTGTTAGAGATCATAAGCGCTTTTGAGCGGGCCACGGGCGTTAAATTAAATTACGGGATCGGCCCGCGCCGCGACGGTGATGTGGAACAGGTGTGGGGCGATGTAAGTAAGGCCGCTAAAGAATTAAACTGGCGTGCTGAAACAAGCATTGATACGATGTTGTCGTCGGCCTGGGAATGGGAAAAATACTTAGCTAATAATCCATTATAACAAAATGAAAACGATCATAATAACAGGGGGAGCAGGCTTTATCGGGTCGCACGTGGTGCGCCGCTTTGTAAAAAACTATCCCGCCTGCCATATAATCAATCTCGATAAATTAACATACGCGGGCAACCTGGCAAACTTGAGGGATATTGAAGCCGAGCCTAATTACGAGTTTATTAAAGGCGATATTGTTGACTATGACTTTATAAATCACCTGTTTCATGACGAGCGGCCCGATGCAGTAATTCATTTGGCGGCGGAATCGCATGTTGACCGGTCGATCACCAACCCGCTGGAATTTGTTATGACCAACGTAGTAGGTACCGTAAATCTTTTAAATATTGCAAAAAAAGCATGGCATGGCCGGTATGACACCACCCGGTTTTACCATGTTTCGACGGACGAAGTGTATGGCTCCCTGGGTGAAACGGGTATGTTTACCGAAAAAACGGGCTACGATCCGCATTCGCCTTACTCAGCTTCAAAAGCCGGGTCCGATCATTTTGTACGGGCCTATCACGATACATACGGAATGAATACGGTTATTTCGAATTGCTCAAATAATTACGGCTCGCATCATTTTCCTGAAAAGCTGATACCCCTTGCCATTAATAATATCAAGGAAAACAAACGCGTGCCGGTATACGGAAAGGGCGAGAATGTGCGCGATTGGTTATGGGTTGAAGATCATGCCAGGGCAATTGACCTGATATTTCATAAAGCAAAGGCCGGATCAACGTATAACATAGGCGGGCATAACGAATGGAAGAATATTGACCTGGTAAAATTTTTATGCCGGTTAATGGATAAAAAATTAGACCGCGAGGACGGTCAATCCGAACGGCTGATCACCTATGTGACCGACCGGGCGGGGCACGATCAGCGGTATGCAATTGATGCGGGCAAACTGAAAAACGAGTTGGGATGGACTCCGTCCGTTACTTTTGAAGAGGGCCTTGAGAAAACTGTCGACTGGTACCTGGCTAATGAAGAATGGCTTACCGATGTAACATCAGGGCATTACCAGCAATACTACAACGGGCAATATAGTCAGCGTTAAAAAATGTTTAACTGGTTTAATAAAAGCGAAAAGAAAAAGGAAGCTACTTTTGATTATAGCTCAATAGTGGTTGATATGCATTCGCATGTACTGCCAGGTATTGATGATGGTGCGCAAACGCCCGCTGAATCAATCGAATTGATCAGGCGGATGATGAGCCTGGGTATAAAAAAAATAATCGCCACCCCGCACGTTATGGCCGACTATTACCGCAATACCGCTCAAACGATCAATGCTGCGCTCGCAACGCTTAAAGCCGAACTGGAAAATCAAAAGATCGATATCGTGGTTGAAGCCGCAGCTGAGCATTATTTCGACGAAACATTTGAAACCCGGATCAACGAAGGAAAGCTGATGACCATGGGCGACAATTATGTGCTATTCGAGTTTTCATTTATAAGCAAGCCACCTAACGCGGTACAGGTAATGCAACGGCTAAAAGAGTTGGGCTATAAAGCCATTCTTGCCCATCCCGAAAGGTACCCTTATATGAATAACGACCAGCTAAGGAACCTGCGCGATTGGGGGGTATCATTGCAGCTTAATACGATATCGCTGACCGGTTACTACGGTAAAGATGTAAAAAAACGCGCTGAGCAAATGATTGACGAGCAGCTGGTAGATTTTATATCAAGCGACATGCACCACCCTCGACATGCGGAGGCACTAAAAGAGGCGCTGCGAATGCCCTATCTTGAAAAAATAATGTTCGACTATCCGTTGAAGAATGTTTTATTGAAATGATTTCGGATTGATTTAAAATTGCGGAAGTCGGAGACTTGATTGCAAAACGGAAACGCTATTATAATCACCGTTAAGCATTTTTAAATCCGAAATTGAAATTCCGAAATCCGAAATTACTCATACCTCAGCGCTTCAACCGGGTCGAGTTTTGAGGCTTTTTTGGCAGGGTAAAAGCCGGATGTTAATCCAATGAACGTACATAAGGCGATTGCCGAGAACAGCCATCTCCATGGAGCTACGAACGATCCGCTGATCTGAACGGCTATCAGGTTGCCAACGGCCATGCCTAATATAATACCGGCTATACCGCCGATGAAGCATATTACGATAGCTTCAATTAAAAATTGTTTGCGTATTACCGACGGCGTTGCACCTAATGCTTTCCGCACACCAATTTCGCGGGTACGCTCAGTAACCGAAACCAGCATAATATTCATCAGGCCGATAGCGGCGCCGATAAGGGTAATTATTCCTATCGCGAACCCGGCTATGGTCATCCCGGTTATCTGGCCGGACAACTCCTGTTGTATGGAATCGCTTCGCTGGATCTCAAAATTATCGTCGGTACCAACCCTCAAACCGCGGATATTGCGGAACAGTGAAGTTGCCTCCCCAATTGTGGCGTCGAAAGCCGCGGCGCTGGCAACATTTACTGAAACAGTGAACGACGGGTTGCTTGTCGCCACCATTTGTTTTGCTTTTAGGACCGGGACAACACAAAATTTGTCGCCGCCGAAACCTATGCCCGAGCCTTTTGGGGCAAACACGCCTATTACCCTAAACTGGTTATTGCCAATAAAAATATACTTATTGATGGGGTCGTCGTTATCCTTAAAAAGCTTGGTCCTTATTTCATTGCCGATCAGCACCACGTTCGCACCGTGCTCCAGGTCATCGGACGAAAAATTACGGCCGAAAGCCAGCTTGTAGCCGCCGGTAAGCAAATAATTTTCATTTGATCCGCTTACCGATATGTTGGGGTTTGTTTTCTGGCTGCCATATTTGACCACCGCCGTGCCCGAAACCTGCAAGTTTATCGCGACTACCACGGGCAGCTTAAACACTTTTTTAAACCGGTCGGCCTGGTCATACCTCAGGGGCGGGAACATCTTGCGGTGTCCGCCATTGCCAAAATTTAACCTGTTGCCACGGTTCTGTATCGTAAATGAGTTGGCGCCCAACCCGGCAAAAGCGTTGTTGACCGAAGTTTTAACCCCTTCAATAGCTGTCAAAATGCCCACCAATGCCATAATGCCGATAGCTATAATTAATGATGTAAGCGAAGTGCGCAGCCGGTTGCCGCCTATCGACTGTAAAGCGATCGAAATATTCTCTTTGAGGGATGTCTTTACCGGCATGGGTGAAAATTAGGGAAAAGTTACCGTTAAGACTACAGCAAGGGTGGGTTTGTTACAAATCACAGCTAATTAGCTTTTTGTGCCAAGTGTTGCTTTGTGACGCTGCTACACTACATACAACTTTTACCTTTCGTGTTTCAGCTTTCGCCTCTTATTATACCGAAAACGATGTTCCGCAGCCGCAGGTACTGGCTGCGTTGGGGTTGTTAAAAGTAAATCCGCGGGCGTTCAGGCCGTCCTGGAAATTGATTTGCATGCCGGCCAAATAGAGGCCGTGGGCTTTGTGCATAAATACACGGATCCCGTCAATAAGATATTCCTGGTCGCCGTCTTTTTTTTGGTCAAAACCCAATACATAGTTCATGCCCGAACAGCCACCGCCTTCAACACCAACGCGCAGGCCAAAATCATCGCCCAGTTCTTGCTGGTCCCTTAATTTTAACAATTCCTTTACGGCGCCCTCTGTAAAAGTAACCGGGGCAGTTTCAACAGCAGTACTCATCTTATTTTTAATTAACTATACAAATATAAGGTAAAATGCGGATTTTTGCTCCCGGCCGTTCATTTATGACCGCCGGTTAACATTCACCAAATGAACCTTTACGCATACTTATTAGATATTTTAAAATTTACCATCGCCGGCGCAGGCGTAGTGTGGGTGGGATTTTTCCTGCTCAAGCCTTATCTCGATAAATCGGAAAAATTGCAGCTTCTTGAATTTAAAAAGCTCATCAGCGGTCAAACCCTGCCACTGCGGCTGCAGGCGTACGAACGGCTGGTTTTATTTATTGAGCGCATTAACCCCGCCAACATGCTGGTAAGGTTGAACGCCACGGCTTATAATGCGCACGACTTGTACAGCCTGGTTGTTGAAGAAATACGCAACGAATACCAGCATAACATAACCCAGCAAATTTATGTAAGCACCAGGTGTTGGGCGGTAGTAAAACATGTTAAGGACGATACGCTCAATATTATTAACAACGCGGTTAAATCGCTGCCCGAATCGGCCACGGGGCTTGAATTGAGCAAAACCGTATTGGCGTACTTAAGCCAGCTCGAAGACAATCCTTACGACATTGGCACCAACATGCTCCGTAAAGACCTCGAGGAATTATTTTGATTGCCATGCCCGGGAAAAAGATAAAAACCACTTCAGGGATTGAAATTAAAGAGGTTTATACCGGGCCGTCGCACATGGATGAGCTGCCGGGTGAGTTCCCGTTTACGCGCGGCATCCAAAAAGACATGTACCGCGGCAAACCCTGGACGATGCGCCAGTACGCCGGATTTTCAACGGCCGAAGAATCAAATAAACGCTATCATTATTTATTGAGCCAGGGAACGATGGGGCTTTCGGTCGCCTTTGACCTGCCCACTCAGATCGGTTATGACTCGGATCACGACCTTGCCGAAGGCGAGGTGGGAAAGGTTGGGGTTGCGATTGACTCTTTAAAGGACATTGAAATTTTGTTTGATGGCATTGAGCTGAAAAATATTACCACGTCAATGACCATTAATGCTACAGCGCCCATTTTACTGGCTATGTATATTGCGCTGGCAAAAAAACAGGGTGCCGACCTGAAGCAGCTTTCCGGCACCGTACAAAATGATATATTAAAGGAATACGCAGCGCGCGGTACCTATATCTATCCGCCCGAGGCATCGATGCGACTGATCACCGATGTATTTGAATATTGCAGCCGTGAGGTGCCGAAATGGAATACTATATCCATATCGGGCTATCATATCCGCGAGGCTGGGTCAACAGCTGTCCAGGAACTTGCGTTTACCCTGGCAAACGGGAAAGCCTATTTACAGGCAGCGATTGATAAAGGATTAGATATTAATGTTTTTGCAAAACGGCTCTCTTTCTTTTTCAACTGTCATAATAATTTTTTCGAGGAAATAGCCAAGTTCAGGGCCGCCAGGCGGATGTGGGCGCACATAACAAAAGAGCTTGGCGCCACTGACCCAGGCGCCCAGAAACTACGTTTCCACACCCAAACCGGCGGATCCACGCTAACCGCACAGCAGCCGATGAATAATATTGTGCGGGTAAGCAACCAGGCGCTGGCGGCTGTACTCGGCGGGACGCAGTCCTTACATACCAATGGTTATGACGAGGCTATTTCATTGCCAACCGAAGCTGCTGCTAAGATCGCATTGCGTACCCAGCAGATCATTGCCTTTGAAAGCGGGGTTACCGATACGGTTGATCCGCTCGCCGGTTCATATTTTATCGAGACATTGACCGATGAAGTAGAAAAAGCCGCGCTTGTTTATATGAACAAGATTGATGCTATGGGTGGTTCAGTAAAAGCGATAGAGCAGGATTATATGCAGCAGGAAATTGCCCGCTCGGCTTATGAATACCAAAATGACATCGAAAGCGGCGAAAAGGTACTTGTGGGGGTCAACCGGTTTACCCAACCGGAAGATACAGACGTTAAAGCATTCCGGGTTGACGACTCGATTCGTAAAAAGCAGTCGGAAAAGATCGCTGCGTTGAAAGGTACGCGCGACAACGAGGCCGTTAAAACAAGTCTGAGGCAACTGGATGATGCCGCCCGTGGTAAGCAAAATTTAATGCCCTTTATCCTGACTGCGGTCGAGAACTATGCTACACTCGGCGAGATCGCTGATGCGCTGCGCGCAGTTTTCGGTGAATACTAACGAAAAGTTGCATCATCGGCGATTTAAAATTGCAATCAGTTTCCCCAACTTCAGCACCGCAGGCAAAAAACGGAACAAAGTCACTTATTCTGCGTAAAAGTACCCGGCCCGCACCATTAAATAATTCCTAACATTTGTAACTAAAAACTAAAGGCGACTGAGAATGCCGAGGCTTTTAAAAAATTAATTGGACAAATAATTAAAAAATTGTTCAAGTAATTAACAGCTAACAATTTGAGATGCTTTTATCGCGAAATATAATATTTTATATGGATTTTGCACTATAAACCGCTTTATTATATTATAAATTTATTTCATCAAAAAGTTAAAATTTAATTTTTTAATCCGCTTTTTTTTAGAATATTCGATGTTCCGTAGCGATTCAAATTAATGCTTACTTGGGGGTTGGAAATCACGATTTTATAAAATGTATATGGAAAAAACTTGTACTAACGTTTGGAACAATTGCCTTCAGATCATCAAAGACAACATCCCAGCCCAAAGTTTTAAGACCTGGTTTGAGCCTATAAAGGCGTTGCGGATGGAAGGAAGTGTTTTAACCATACAGGTACCAAGTTTATTTTTCTATGAATGGCTTGAGGAACATTACGTTGGCTTATTGCGTAAGACCATAAAAAAACAATTAGGCGACGACGGCCGTTTGGAATATAATATTGTTGTGGAACAGTCATCAAGTAAGCCATATACCACCAATATCCCTTCGAACGGGAATGGCGCTGAATCAAAAACTCAGTCTATGCCGATACCAATTTCTATAAACAAGGATATAAAAAACCCATTTGTAATACCCGGTTTAAAGAAACTGATCGTTGATCCCCAGCTAAACCGTAACTATACCTTCAATAATTTTGTTGAAGGCGATTGCAACCGCCTCGCGCGTTCGGCAGGATACGCCGTAGCAGCAAAACCGGGTGGCACATCGTTTAACCCGTTAATGATATATGGCGGGGTGGGGTTGGGCAAAACACACCTGGCCCAGGCTATCGGCAACGAAATAAAAAACTCGCTGCCTGATAAATTGGTACTGTATGTATCGTGCGAGAAATTCACACAACAGTTTGTCGATGCGTTAAAGCATAATAATATCAATGATTTTGTGAATTTTTACCAGGCTATTGATGTGCTCATTATGGATGATGTGCACAATTTTGCCGGTAAGGAGAAAACGCAGGATTTCTTTTTCCATATTTTCAATCATTTGCACCAGTCGGGCAAGCAGGTGATCATTACATCAGATAAAGCACCAAAGGACCTGGCAGGGCTGGAAGAACGCTTACTTTCGCGGTTCAAATGGGGCCTTTCGGCCGACCTCCAGGTTCCTGACCTGGAAACCCGCATGGCCATCCTCAAAAATAAAACCTACCAGGATGGGATCGAGTTATCCAATGATGTAATTGAATACGTTGCCCATAACATCGATAACAACGTTCGTGAGTTGGAGGGCGCGATGGTATCCTTACTTGCACAATCTACTTTAAACCGCAAGGAGATCGACCTGGCGCTGGCCAAGCAGATGCTGAAGAATTTTGTAAAAAATTCATCCAAGGAAATATCGATGGAATACATCCAAAACTTGGTTTGCGAATATTTTGAGGTGCCTATCGAGATGGTGAAGTCGCAAACCCGCAAGCGCGAAATTGTACAGGCCAGGCAAATATCCATGTACCTTGCCAAGGCCCACACCAAAAGCTCATTGAAATCAATCGGCAGCTTCTTTGGCGGCCGCGACCATTCAACCGTGATCTATGCCTGCCAAACCGTTGAGGATTTGATAGATACGGATAAGAAATTCAAAGGCTATGTAGCCGATATCCAGAAAAAGCTAAAAATGTCATAACTGATCTTATAAAACCCAAAACCGAGCCTTGCGTTTTTTTATGCAGGGCTTTTTTTATATTTATAAAAACAACATGTCATTGCGGGGAGGTACGACGAAGCAATCGCGAACTGTGCAGATCAGTCGTTCCTATAATTTAATGAAGAATTTTATGAAAAAGATGTCCTTTATAACATTTCTGCTGATGGTCTCAGCCAATTTATTCGCCCAGCAAACCGCGACAGACGCCGTCAAACAAACCATAAATACCATGTTCGATGCCATGCGCAAGGGCGATAGCACGTTGTTACGTTCTACCTTTTCGAAAGATATGGTATTGCAAAGTGTTTCAAGCAACAAGGAAGGCAAAACGATCCTTTCGGTGGAGAAAGCGGACGATTTTGTAAAGGCGATAGGCGCTCCACATGCTTCGGTGTATGATGAACGGATAACTTTCGGTGACGTGAAAATTGACGGCGACCTCGCCAGCGTTTGGGCGCCATACAAATTTTACCTGGGCGACAAGTTCAGCCATTGCGGCGTGGATGTGTTCCAACTGATGAAAACTGCCGCTGGGTGGAAGATCATATATATTGTGGATACGCGGCGAAAGGATAATTGTTTGGAATAATGCGGCGTAATATCACCCAAACAGCAGCCCAAACACTTCCTCGATCCGGCTGACAGCCTTTACATCGATTTTATAACGCGATAAGTCGATCCTTTTTTTATCGTTCCCGCCTGAAGTGAGATTATATTTCGAAATAAATATCTGTTCAAATCCCAGCTTCTGCGCTTCGGCAATGCGTTGCTCAACCCGGTTTACCGCGCGGATCTCGCCCGACAAGCCGATCTCGCCCGCAAAGCAAGTTTTAAAGGGGATCGGGATATCTTCGTGCGACGAAATAATAGCAGCGGCCAGCCCCAGGTCGATCGCCGGGTCCTCCACACGGATGCCGCCGGTTATATTTAGAAATACGTCTTTGGCGCCCAGGTGAAACCCGCAGCGTTTTTCAAGCACCGCCAGCAGCATGCTCATCCGGCGGGTATCAAAACCAGTGGCTGTGCGTTGCGGGGTGCCGTATGCTGATGTGCTCACAAGCGCCTGCGTTTCTATCAGCATGGGCCGCATGCCTTCCAATGTGGCCGAAATGGTAATGCCGCTTAAGGGCTCATCCCGCTGCGAAAGCAAAATTTCGGATGGGTTGGATACCTCGCGCAAACCTTCGCCCAGCATTTCATAAATGCCCAATTCGGATGCTGAGCCAAACCGGTTTTTTACCGTGCGCAATATGCGGTAAACATGGTGCCTGTCGCCCTCGAACTGCAAAACGGTATCCACCATGTGCTCGAGTATCTTCGGACCGGCGATCATTCCGTCTTTGGTGATATGGCCAATCAGGAACACTGGTGTGCCGCTTTCCTTGGCGAAACGCAGCAATTCGGCGGTACATTCCCGTACCTGCGAAACACTGCCCGGCGTAGATTCGATATGCGCCGAATGCAGCGTCTGGATCGAGTCAACAACCACCAAATCCGGCTCCAGCTCTTCTATTTGTTTGAATATATTTTGGGTTGAGGTTTCTGTTAATATGAAACAACCCTTCTTGATTTCGGATTTCGGATCTTCAATTTCGGATTTGTTTAAATTATTTTTGACTTTTTGACTTCCGACTTCCGACTTCCGACTTCCGACTTCGGATAGCCGTTCCGCCCGCATCTTTATCTGCCGTTCGCTTTCCTCGCCCGAGACGTACAAAACTTTCTGGTCAGGCATATTCATCGCAAGTTGCAGCATAAGGGTTGATTTTCCGATCCCCGCCTGCCTTGGCACCGGCACTATTCGGCCAACCGTATTGCTGATCGACGATATTGAAAATAACTTCAACTATATCCTGGTTGAACAAAATGAAAAAAATATTACTCTTTGCGTGCATCCTTATATCGAGGCCTATATCAAAAAAGGTTTCATAAACCGGCAGATGAAGTGGTTCCTCAAATACAACCAGTGGATAAAGGTTAAAAGCAACCCAGCCTACCAGATTACCGAGTTCCACTTTTTTAACGGGAAAGACGAAGAGATAAAACTATAGATGTGCGAATATGCAGTCCCGATAGCTATCGGGAACAGATGTGCAGATGTTTTGAAAAGCATCTGCACATTTTGTTTTTAGATAATCCTAAAACTGTACCTTGTATTGAAATGAATCCGGAATAATATGAAAAATATTTTGGTTGACAAATATAAAATTTGCACAATGGAAAAATCGACTGTCTTTTGCGCAATAAATGGACCGATGGGATATAAATGGCCTACTTTATCTGAATTACATTATAAATTATTTAACACATATTATGTTGATAAGCATAACGCCTACAACGATATTAAGGCAACGGCGAAATGCTTTTGGGAATTGCAAAGAATTGGTGTTATTAACTCCGTTTGATGACAAATTATACTTTCTGCTAAGACACCATTTATACTACCGAATTGCTATTTTTCTTAGCATTTATT
>Ga0207072_1132_pt1 | contig 12508 bp, 13 predicted proteins | sample Alteio_BWMinHeat_68_FD_153570 | JGI IMG/M metagenome (GOLD analysis project Ga0207072, IMG submission 153570) | Enriched cells from forest soil in Barre Woods Harvard Forest LTER site, Petersham, Massachusetts, United States -... | ecosystem: Environmental > Terrestrial > Soil > Temperate forest >... | reverse complement strand
CCTTGTACCACATTCTTTTAGCATTTCTTTTTTGGATTTTGATTTAAAAATAATATTAATAAATAATTCTCTTGGCGTTTGTGGTTTAGCGTATATGACCACATTCGTTCCAAAATTTATGCAAGATGTAGAGGATTGCAGATGAGGGTCTTTATTTATTATTTGGGCAGACGACTTTACGATTGATCCCCCTGGGGAAGTAGGCGGAGAAATGACAGTTTTATAGGTATTGTTAGAGTGAGTGTTATCTGAATCGGTGGGTTGAATAGCGATTTCACTCAGATTTAGCGGACTCAGAGAAAGAGAACTTGAAGAAAGAGAGCTTGAGGAAGGAGGAATCGTACTCATAGACTCTCCTGAGTTCTTTTAAATTCCATCATGCAAAAAAGAAGCTTAGAGTTCAACAACAGAATTTTTTTTAATGCAATCCGTACAGACTGCCGGTTTTGACAGCGGCTTTAGCGGTCAGAGAGGGCACTGTGTTGGTTTCGAGAGCTTGTTTGACTTCGAAACCTTTGGGGAGAAATTTGGTGAGATACTCAGCTAGGTCTGCTGCTGAGAGCTCTTTGAGGGGAAGAAGATCCCAAAGAACGAGCTGATTATTGGAGCTATTGTATCCAAAATTACCGTAGCGAGGGAAGGGGAGGTAGTTAGCACGTAGGGCTTCGTGGAGGACCTCTTCTCGGTAGCGGCCTCGGTTGACGTCGCCTAGCTGTAAAAAGATTTTTAGAAAAGAAAATGAGGAATCTGCGGTGAGCTCTAGGCTAAAGCCCATAGCGGGGTAGTTGATAATGCAAAACCCTGTTTCGTCTACCTTTAAATTGGGGATGTTGATAAGCCTTCCCAGTTCAGAGATGAGAGCATTTAAGGCATTTGAATACATATGGGCCTCCCTCCTTATTTAGGAGCTGGGCGGTTATCCTGTTTTTTAGCTTGATCAAGCTCGTCGCGTAGAGCCTGTTCTTCTTGCATTTCAAGTTTATCTTCGAGGTCTTCTAGGGCCTCAATGATAGCGTGTAAGACCTCGTCGCGATGCTGGACGGAGCGGAAGATATAGTCCCTAGATACTTGGCGTACCGCATCGCGGAACTTTCCAAAGATAATAATCTGCAGTTCAATGCTGTTTTCGATTCCTAGCTGCTTGGCGAGCTTAAGGACTTTGTCTGCAGAGGGGTAACGGTCCGCTGTCAATTCCATAAAAGCGTTAGCCATGTTTTCAAAGGTGAGTTGCTGTGGTAGTTTCATATCTTACTCCCTAGGCAGCGGGTGATTCTATTCCTGCAGCATCGTGTTGGGCTTCGTCGTGTTTCTTCTTCATCACTAGGTAGACTTGTCCTATGGCTTGCATTTTACGTATGGTGGTGTTGACAATCAATAGATAGGGGTGTTCGATATTGGGGTCGTGGGTCTCTTTTCCGATGAGATCGTACATGAGGTGTAGTTTTTCTTTGATATTCTTATAGGAACCATAGGTATTGCGTAATTCATTAAATAGGATGCGGGTATCTAAGTCTTCTCGTAAGAATTGGGCTATTTCATCGCGGATATTCCCTGGTTTTCCTCCGCCAAACTTACTCATTTCGCGAGCTAATTGACCGATTTCAAGCCCATAATCAATCTCTTTTTTATTCTGTTTGTAGTGGTTATCAAGGGCTGATTTGAGGGTTTCTTTGGCTTTTCCACGCGAATTTTCATGCAGGAACTCCAATGCTTCATGGACCAAATCATCTTTTTTAACGCTGCGTTTAACTAGTTCAAGAATCTCTTGTTCGCCTGTGGAGTCGTTTATTAGTCCATGTAGGGCGAGTAAAACGGCTGAAGATAATTCTCCGGCAGTTTTTTTGGACATTGCACCGGCAGCTTGTTCAAGTTCGGCAGAGACTCTAATTTTTTCGCCGCCTGATACTGTTTTTGCTGCTTTTACACGGTCTTTTGGATCCGGTTTCTCTTTTTTTGTGGTTTTCATTAATGAACGCATATTTGCGGCATTGGCCTCTTCAGCGTCCAATAGAGCTCCTGCCTTTTCTTCTTGAGCGCCAACGAAAAGATTAAGTCTTGCCGCTACTTCCTTTACATCCGCTGCTTGACCTGCAGCGTAGGCAGTCTGAAACTCTACAGGTAGATGGTGTATTGAGAATTCTCCAGGCATAATTTACTGGCCTCCTTGCCAATAGTTATTTTAAGAGATCTGTATCCTTCCTAGCGGTTGTATGCGGATTTCGGGGATGATCTCTTGATAAGAAACCACAGAGATGTCGATAAATTCCATCTCTATTAACTTGCGTACAAATCGTCTAACGTCAATAGCCGTCAAAATAACGGGCGCTTGTCCACCTGGCGGAGGTGGCGCGATAGTGTTGCGTACTCCTTGGAGGATCAATTGGACAGAGTCAGGGTCCAGAGCTAAGTATGAACCAGCTGATGTCTGTTTGATCGCGCCGCGAACCATGTCTTCGATTTCGGGGTCTAGGATGTAGACTGAGAGCACAGTCTGGCCTTGAGAGTATTTGTAGCTAATATAACGCTTTAACGATGAGCGCACGTATTCGGTTAACAGGACCGTATCTTTTTCTGTTTGAGCCCATTCTGCGAGCGCTTCCATGACTGTTCGCAGGTCTTTGACAGAGACCTGTTCTTGGATTAAGCGTTTGAAAATATCGGTCATTTTTTGTAGGGGGATAAGACGCGTAACCTCTTTAATCAGATCGGGGAAGGATTTCTCCATAAACTCGAGCATCGCTTTGACTTCCTGGATACCTACGAACTCGTTAGCGTAGTGGCGGAAGAAGTAGGAAAGGTGCAAAATCATCACTTCGAGAGCGTTCCAGTACTTAATGCCCGCTTTGTCAAGTAATTCCTTGTTTTTTGCCTCTACCCAAAGCGAAGGTAGTCCCAATGAGTTTTTGTAACTTGTATAGGGCAGGTTATAACGGCGTAAGTTTTCCTCGGATTCGTTTGTCAATAAATAATTTTCTAGTATCTTACCACGCACAATCGGCACTTCGTTCAAGTGGATAGAGTACTCATCATTTTCTAAGATAGGGGAGTCTGTACGTACGTGAACACCGGGGAAACGCACTCCCAAATCAGCATACAGCGCTTGACGCATGCGAGGGATCATCTGATCGACGAAGCTTGCTCCTTTAGGAGCTTTTTGAATCTCTATACTTAACCCTTTACCGCACTCTAGAATAACCGGCAACGTTAAGGCATAGCTATCGATACCACCGCCAGAAACCACTTTATGGCCTTTAACGCCTGTGTCAACGCTTGGGTGCTGATCTGCTGCAGACGAGATGGTCCCTCCGCCTCCTGACAATGCCTGTGTTGAGGCTCGAGCGTCTTCTGTACTCATCAAAGCATAACCTAAGATACCCAAAGCAGAAGCAAGAATCATAAATGGAGCTGTGGGGAATCCAGGAACTGCAGCCATACCCATCAGGAACGTTGCAGCCAATAACAGTGCTTTAGGCTGTTTTAAGATCTGGCCTGAGATTTCACTACCCAAATTCGATCGACCCTTCTCACTCGTAACACGTGTAGTAACGATACCGGCGGCGATACAGATTAACAGCGAAGGTATTTGCGATACCAGACCGTCACCAATGGACAAAATAGAGTAAGTATGCACCGCTCCAGCCGCATCCATATCGTTAATCAACATACCGATCGTGATACCACCGCAAATGTTAATTAAAGTAATCACTATACCAGCGATCGCATCTCCTTTAACGAACTTCATCGCACCGTCCATCGCACCGTATAGTTGGCTCTCCTTCTGGATGGATAAGCGGCGTTCGCGCGCTTGGTTAGAGTCTATCAATCCTGCACGCATGTCAGCGTCGATACTCATCTGCTTACCAGGCATAGCGTCCAAGGTAAAACGAGCAGCAACCTCAGCGACACGCTCAGCACCCTTCGTAATAACAATAAATTGAACCAGGGTAATAATAAGAAAGATAACCGCTCCAACCACGAAGTTACCCGCCACGACATAGTTTCCGAATCCAAATATGATTTCACCCGCATTAGCTTGCAAAAGAATCTGACGGGTCGAGGCAATGTTTAAGCCCAGCCTGTACAGGGTCGTGATAAGGAGTAAGGACGGGAAAATAGAGAGGTGAACAGCGCTTGGAATATAGAGAGCAACCATCAACAAGGCGACCGAAATCGTCAAGTTAAGAGCTATTAAATAGTCGATCATTGCTGGAGGGATAGGGATGATGATCATGACCAGAATGCCGATGACCAATCCCGCTAAGGCGACATCACTGCCGCGAGAAATATTTTCGAGCGACTGCTCTCCTCCTAGTCTGGCAGTAATACCATCTAAGATCCTTCTTATTAATTCCATAATGCTAATCTCCTAATCAATCGTAGTCAGATTCCTGATAATCATACTCATCTTCGGTGTTTAATGCAGAGATCCATCTCAAAATCTCCGCAATTGCTTCGTAAGTCTCTTCAGGGACAAATTCATAAACCTCACCCTCATCCCATAGCGTATGAGCCAGTTTAATACTTCTAATGATAGGTACATTATGTCGCTTTGCTAACAGTATCATCTGCTCTGCAATAAAGTGGTCTCCCATTCCAAGTATATAGGGCGCTGGGTCTTCTTCTCTCTGATATCCTATAGCTATCGCTAAATGCGTAGGGTTCGTAATTAGTGCTTTAGCATTTCTTATGCCACCTCCCGGTCCTTCACCGAAGGCGATCTCTTGCGCAATTTGTCGACGTTTACTCTTGATCTGCGGATCACCCTCTGTGTTTTTGAACTCTTGTTTGACCTCAAACTTTTCCATTTTCATCTCTTTCAAGAAAGACTTTCTCTGATAAGCAAAGTCTGCTACCGCAATGATGACAAAGAAAGTTCCTACTTTAATCATCACCTCTTTCAAGAACGAGTAAAAGACTATCAGAGCCGAGGCTGTATGAATGTCTACAGTCTTAACTAAAACAGGAATACTGTTCCAAATCACTAGATAAACAATATATCCTGCAATTGCTATCTTTAAGCACGATTTCAGCAGCTCTACTAACGTCTTAAGCTTAAACTTCGCTTTTAAGTTTTGTACAGGATCGAATTTTTTTGGATCGAATTTAAAGACTTCTGTCGAAAAGACAGGCCCGACAGTCAAGAAAGTAATAATCACACCAATTAACGAAACCAACACCAGAACCGGCATCGAAGCTATAAAGATAACCATTATCGATTCGTTGTACAGAGAAGGTAAAATATTCATTAGATGAGGATAATTCACCAAATTGAACGTAGTGCCTAAAAATCCCCCCATCTTATCATAGAGAAATTGGCTCATGCCCAAAACTGCCCAAACAGAAACAATAAACGTAAATGCAGAAGGCAAATCCTGTGCCTTGGCGACCTGGCCCTTCTTTCTTGCGTCCCTTAACTTCTTAGGGGTCGCTTTCTCGGTTTTCTCAGCCATCGCTATAATCCTCCACCATCTTTATATTACCACATTGGCAATTAAGATGGATCAAATAGCAACGAAGAACATCATATCTTTCTTATTATAGTATAATTAAAAGTTTTTAGTTGTGTCAAGGAAATAAAAATTTTAATTTCACTTGACAAAATAACAAGTTTATTAGTATGATTTCAAGTTAATAATAACTGAGGATAGTTTTATGTCTGGTTCATCAATCGGCGGCCCCTTGAGCTCCACTAATTCCATCGACTCTTTCACCAGCTCTTTCGCAACCAGTGTTGCTAAGCTGAAAGATAATGCCAATCTCTTCAAAAATCTTGTTTCAATAATTCCTAATAATACACCCAATGTATGCGAAATGACTAAGTATTGTATCCGAGTCATAAAAGATTCAATGTACAACTTTCTTACTCGTATATACAACTTTGCTCTCTACCTCCTTAACCTGCTAAAATCTAAGCCTAAAACTTCAGATACCGTCAAAACTATAGAGGTAGAAAAAAACGAGATAGCTCCTGAAACAGCAGGAGATGCTTATAAAAGAGTTTGTGAAGTTCTAAAAAACAAGAATTTTGTGAAGATAGGAGATGGGCCTCGAAATTGTTATATTAGAGTCTTTGCCTATATACAATCAGAAAGCGAAAAAGGTTGTAGACCTTCGTTAAGAAGATGTTTATTAAATGTAGGAGTGAAGAATCATCACTTATTTATAGAAAACTATAAAGAAAAGATAAAATATCTTCTAACATTCGATTATAATAAAGAGGATGGAGAAATTACAAACTTTGAGAAGCTTAAAATTAGTGTTGATGTTTTCTTTCAAGATGAGCAAGGTAAGTACGGTGTTCACTCTTTTTGTGAACCACATCACGAAGATTGTTATGAAGAATTTCTTCGTTCTTCGCTTACTATTGAAGAGCTAGAAGATGTAACAATTTCTTTAAATGCTCCTCTCAATGATGAGGATCTTGGAAATATCAGAAATTTAAAAGAAGTCACTGTTACCCTCCCTGAGTCTAAACCTATACCGGCAATAATTCAAACCGAGCCTTCTCAATTTTCACCTCAAGACTGCATGCACAAGGCTTGTGATCAGCTTATTGCAGGGTATGAATTTCCAGAAAGTTGTAACGTCTATTTTAGACTCAGCAATGGAAAAGGTGAGACAGTTCACACAGTAGTTCAGCTCAGGACTAATATAGAGAATAAAAAAGAAACTGTTGAACAAAAATTACGAGAATTACAGAAAATGGTAAATTTCTTACCAACTGATAAAATAAATGCTAAAATGGATGTCTTTGTTAAAAATATGGATGATGGAACATCATATTCTTGGGATTACATAGAATTTTCTTGTGATAAAAATGGAGATATTAAAGCTAATTCAAATAGACGAAGTTATTTTAGTCCTAATCATAATCATGAAGATTTAGAAGTACAGTTTTCTGCTAAAATCATCAGACAATTATTAAATTTTCGATAACCCTTGGAGACTAAGAATGGAAATTAAATCAAATCAAAACCCAACTACACCCTCTGGCTGCTGTTTCCTAAGCTGCTTTGGCGCAATGAAAACCCCCTGTTCAAGCTTAAAAAATCTTGTTTCAAAAATACCCTATGTCACTACTGTATGTGAAAAAACGAAATATAGCGTCACTGTTATAAAGAATTTAGTTTGCGATGTTCTTACTAGCATCTATCATTTTGTCTTAAAACATCTTAATCTTGTAGTTTCTAAACCTCCAATTACCTCCACAGAACAAATTAATCTTGCTATTGATGAACTTTTTAAAATTGACTATGAATTTCCTCTAAATTGTGGTGTGTATCTCGAGCTATATGATGGGAAAGATGGGAATAAAGTTAACGTATTGATTACTTTAGATCATAACGATAATAATAAAAAAGAATTAATAAAGTCCAAGTTAAAGGCGCTTCAAACGACACTAAATATTCCAACTACTGATAAAGTTTATGCTAAAATGCACGTCTTTTGTAAAAATATAATAGATAATGAAGAAACGTATAATCTACGAGTTATAGGATATTCTTGTAATAAAAGTGGACAGATTGAAGATACTTCGGAAATGACAAAAGAAAAATATGATTTCGAACTTTTAAACTGTACCCTTAAGGCTCTTTATAAAGGGGACCTTTATGCTGAAGTGACTCAACTATTACAAGATCTACCTAATAACAATAATAATGTGACCGCAGCTCAAGCCGCTGAAAAAGCTTGTAAAGCTCTAAAAGCTAAGGACTTTGTGAAGCTCAAAGACGGTCATTTAAATTGCTATTTTAGAACTTACTCTTCTTTAAAAACGAAAGGACAATTAGAATCAGATATACCCAGTATAAGTACATATATATTAAATCCTTCAAAATCGAACTGTAGATTTAGCACAATAGACTATAAAAAAAAGATAATTGATTCATTAAATTTCAAATTTAATGAAAATATCGACGCAAATGTAACTGATTTTGAGCTGACCATTAGCGTGGATATTTTCTTTAAAGATGAAAAAGGTAACTATGGCGTTCATTCATTTTGTGAGCCGCACCATGAAGATTGTTATGGAGAATTACTACGTTATCCTCTTACTATTGGGCAATTACAAGATACTGCTGTTTCATTAAATGCTCCGCTCACTAATGAAGATCTAAAAAATTTACAAGACTTAGAACGTTACCCAGTTACACTCCCTGAATCTAAACCTGTCCAGGCAGAAATTCAACTCACTCCTACTGAAGCAACACCTCAAGAACGCATGAAATTGGCATGTGAAGATGTTGTGGAAGAATATGATTTTCCTAATAAATGTAACGTTTATCTTGAGCTCTCTAATGGGAAAGGTGAAAAAGTTTATACAGTGATCAATCTCAATGATAAGACTGAAAATAAAAATGAACATATTAAATTCAAATTAACTTTGCTACAAAAAATGGTTAATTACTTACCTACTTCGGATAAAGTATTTGCTAGAATGGATGTTTTTAGCAAAGATGATAGCTTACTTTGGGAGAGCAGAACATCTTCTTGTAATAAAAACAGAAAACTGACTCAGAAGTCATTAGATAAATATATACACTTAACTATTAATGGACATTTGTTAGGACAAAAATTTTCTAACACTCTTATTAGTAGACTAACAGATAACTTGTAGAGGATAAAAATGGAAAGCACATCAATTCATAACCCAACTACACCAACTGGCTGCTGCTTCCTAAGTTGCTTTGGCGCAATGAAAACCCCCTGTTCAAGCTTAAAAAATCTTGTTTCAAAAATACCCTATGCCACTACTGTATGTGAAAAAACGAAATATAGTGTCACTGTTATAAAGAATTCAGTTTGTGAGTTTTTTTATAACATCTATCATTTTGTCTTAAAACATCTTAATCTTGTAGATTCAAAACCTCCAATTACCTCCGATGAGCAAGTTAAACGTGCTATTAATAAGCTGTGTGAAATTAATTATGATTTTCCTTTGCACTGTTGTGTTTACCTTCAACTCTCTAATGGTAGTGATGATACATATTCTTTTATAGGAAATTTAACTGTTAAAGGAAGTGAGAAGAGAAAAGAATTTGTACAAAACAAATTAAAAGAATTACAGCAATATTTTAAGAATCCTCCAGCAGATAAATTATATGCAGAAATGAATGTCTTTAGCAAAGGACATAAATTACCTAGTGGACAACCGACATTTAATTGGGATCAAACAGCTTCGAGTTGTGATAAGAGTGGACTTGTTACTTTACCTTCGCCACCGCATGATAGAAAAAATGATATAACAATACTTTTTGACTCTGTACTTCAAACAAGATTTTCTGACCATAATATTCGTGATGAGTTGTATGCCCTATTAGAGAACTTACAAGGTTAGGTTGTAAAAGATGATTAGTTGTTCAAGAATAAGAGATGCATTAGTTAGTTTTTACCACACGGTGGAAGAAAAAGCTGTTTGCTGCTGGCAGAAGACTTCTTCCATTGCTCATTCTTCCCTCGATTATGTAAAAAAATTCTTTTTAGAATTTAACGAAAATCATCTAACTGAAGCTAGGGATAGTATTTTAGAAAAGTCTACTTTTCCTCGTCCTTTCAAATATTACGCTCGAGTAACTCTGTCTTGGGGAACAAACTCAATAAATGAAAGAGTTACAAAGGGAATAGTGATAACTCAAACTTTGTTAATTGAAGAGACCGAAGAACGAATTAAAAATTTATTCGTAGATATAGCGAATCAATTTAATGATCATTGTAAAACAAGAAAGACACAATTTAAGTTAAGTCTGGATCTAATTAATCGTGTTAATGATACTTTTTCGTATGAGCGATTTGAAGAAAGATACTTAGGCCAAAACAAGTGGACAATTAACTATAGTCATGATTCTGAACTAACTAAAGAAAAAATTCAATTGCGCTTTAAAAATAAGCATAATTCGCCTTTATCTGATGCTGATATCGAAAAAATTCCTTTACAATTCATAAAACAAAAACAAGGTATAAGTAATTTTACAATTTCTATTTTGCAAAAACAGCAACCCATTAACCATCCTTCTCGTGAAGATGATGCAGCGTTAGCCAACTTATTACAAAATGAAGAAAATCAGGCATCTATAACAGATGATGAAGCGTTCGCCCGCCTATTACAAAATCAACAATAAGAGTATGGTTAAAGAAAAACCTTAACAGGGGATTTCTATGGTCATCGAGCACAACCGCACTCTCTATATCATCGAAGCACTTTTACTCATCATCTTAGGACTGATTGCTATCGCAGTTCCTGGCATCGTCACTTTAAGTCTTGAGCTTCTTTTTGGATGGCTTTTGGTGATTGGTGGAATCTTTCAAATCTTCCGTACATGGCGTGTACGCCACGAAAAGGGGTCTGGCTGGCTGATGGCCTCATCTCTTCTTACACTCATTTTGGGTGTGCTGCTTTTAGCTAATCCTATAGTGGGGATTCTCTCATTAACAATGATTTTGATGATCTATTTTTTCGTTATAGGCATCTCTCAATTGGCCTGGTCGTGGCAAATCCGGGGAATGCCAAACTGGTGGTTACTCACTTTAAATGGTATTTTGTCCATAGCTATGGCCGGAATTCTATGGGCGTCATGGCCTGAAAGTGCTGTTTGGGCCATAGGTTTATTATTCGGTATCAATCTGCTTTTTACAGGCAGTGCTCTTCTATCATTATCTTGGCAGAAAGAGCCTAGTTAGTTTTTTTTTATCACTTCTAATAAGGAGATGACTATGAAGAATACTATAGCAATTATGGGTGCTACAGGTCATATCGGAATGATTTTGACCGAAGAGCTCTTAAAAAAGGGACATAAAGTCCACGCTATTGGCCGCGATAAGGAGAAGCTTCAGAAACTGAAAGAGAAGGGAGCTCAAATATTTATTTCTTCTTTCGAGGATGCAAATGCCTTAACAGAGGCCTTTAAAGGTTGTAATGCTGTGTTTAGTTTCATCCCTCCCGCTATGGACGTGGAAGATTTTACTGCGTACCAGGATAAAGTTGGAGAGGCTATCAAGAAAGCAATCATGAATAACAAGATCACTCATGTGATTAACCTTAGTTCGATTGGCGCTGAATTAGATACAGGTACAGGTCCTATTAAAGGCTTACATCGACATGAAAAACGTTTAAACGAGATCCCTCAGATTAATGTACTACATTTCCGCGCAGGATTCTTTATGGAGAACCTCATGCGTGCGATTCCATTAATCAAAGGCATGGGAATTATTGGCACACCTATTAAGAGCGATTTGCAGATACCCATGATTGCTACGCGAGATATTGGTAAAAAGATTGCTGAGCAATTTGATACTCTCTCTTTTAAGGGACAAACAATATTTGATTTCATCGGTCCAAAAGCCATTACGATGACAGAAGCCTCTACTATTATTGCAAAGTCTATAGGTAAACCCGATTTAAAATATATCCAGTTTGCTTATGAAGATGCAGAAAGAGGTATGATAGGCATGGGAATGCAACCTAAATCTGCAAAAATGATGATAGAAATGCATAAAGCATTTAATGAAGGAAAAATTCATACAACACAGCAGATTAAGTCTGATAACCATGGATCTACTACCATCGATGAATTTGGTAAAATATTTGCCCAGAAATTCCGTATGGAAACTCCCGAACACGCAGCACGTCATTAAAGGTGGTAAATATGAAGGGTCGCAAAGAACCAGAATCTGAACGCGCATTTCCCTTTATCCATTTAAATGAGCGGGGGACAAAACCCCGCTCGCAAGGTATTACGGAAATACGCGGTCCCTATTATACTGTCATGGGAAAGCGCTACCTCCAAGATATCATGGAGACCATGGGAAATTATGTCGATTCCCTCAAATTTGCAGGTGGATCCTTTGCTATGATGCCGCGCAAAGCAGTCAAAGAATTAATTGATATTTGCCACGAAAATAATGTGCTGGTCTCGACAGGAGGATTTATCGAGAATGTCCTCACACGCGGACATGATGTCGTCGATAAATATATTCAGGAGTGCCGAGCTATAGGATTTGATATCCTAGAAATTTCGATGGGATTTATTACCATTCCCCATGATGACATGCTCCGCCTCGTCGAAAAGGTCCAAAAAGCAGGACTTAAGGCTAAGCCGGAGGTGGGCATTCAGTTTGGAGCAGGCGGAACAGCCACTCCAGAAGAACTTGAGGCTGAAGGCCAAAAAGATCCTAGCTGGGCCATTAAGCTAGCCAAGCGAGCACTCGATGCAGGCGCTTACATGATCATGGTCGAGTCAGAAGGCATTACCGAAAGCGTCAAATCGTGGAGGACCGATGTCCCCGCTCGCTTTGTCAATGAGTTAGGGTTGGAAAAGGTCATGTTTGAAGCCGCTGATCCGCTAGTGTACGAGTGGTACATTAAAAATTACGGCTCTAATGTCAACTTATTTATTGATCATAGTCAGATTGTCCATCTCGAATCGATGCGTTCAGGTGTTTGGGGCACTAAGAGCCTCTGGGGCCGCGTCGTCACCTATGCGTGAATGGGAAAATTAAACGCAAAGTCGCA
>Ga0207072_1137_pt1 | contig 12667 bp, 8 predicted proteins | sample Alteio_BWMinHeat_68_FD_153570 | JGI IMG/M metagenome (GOLD analysis project Ga0207072, IMG submission 153570) | Enriched cells from forest soil in Barre Woods Harvard Forest LTER site, Petersham, Massachusetts, United States -... | ecosystem: Environmental > Terrestrial > Soil > Temperate forest >... | reverse complement strand
AGAATTTAATATTTTGGATGATAAGTTTGGGCTTGCTTCAAAAGTAGATTTTATATTCGACTCTGGCGAGTATGGCCATGGATATTGCCGTATTTTCAGACATGGTGATACTGTTTTCTTTAAAAAGGAAGGGGTATGGCTTGGTTCTGCAAGAGGCTATGCTGACGCTTACTTTAAAGAGTAAGACCTGTTAGGCTCCTAAAGTTCAAGTGTCTGGGGAGAGTTCTGCATAACCGCATACAGAACCATCCCCGGACAGCCTCCCAGGCACTTCTATTACAATTGAAGCAGGAGACTAATCCTATGAAAGCCGCGTATTTAACCACACTCTTCAAAAATGAACAGGATATAGATATCTCTTGTATCGATCGCCCTATACCAACACCAAAGCAGGGTGAAGCCCTCATTCAAATTGTCTCTTCGGGGATCAACCCCAGCGATGTACGGGCAACAATGGGATATTTCCCCAATGCGCAATTGCCAAGAATACCAGGCCGTGATTTTGCAGGAATCGTCATTGATGGAAGCAAAGCATGGAAGGGAAAGCATGTTTGGGGCACAGGAGGGGCAGTAGGCATTCAATCAGATGGGACACACGCTGAATATGCTATCATTTCGGAGGCAGGGTTAGCAGAGATTCCGAGCTCGCTGTCTCTATTGCAGGCCGGTGCACAGCCACTTCCGTTTATTACTGCTTATTATGGGCTTGTCACCCGTGCTCGAATTAAACCAGGAGAAAAAGTTCTTGTTATTGGTGCGATGGGTCAAGTCGGAAGGGCTGCCATGACTATTTGTTCATGGAAAAAAGCAGCCCCCATTGCGCTTGTCAGAACGCCAGAGGATGTCCAAGCAGCGCATCAATTGGGATGGGAAGCTTATTCTGAAATTCCAAAAGATTTATCAGTTGATCTTATTTTAAATTCGATTGGTAGTCTCCAATGGGATCAACAAATCCACAGTTTGAAATCACAAGGCCGGATGATTATCATTGCAGCCCTTCCAAACCAAAGAGAAGCAAATATAAATCTATTTGAAGTTTATCGAAAAAATCAAGAGATCCTAGGAATCAATACTCTTGATCTTGATCCAGCTTCCAATGCCAAACTTCTCAATGAAATGAAAGAAGGATTTGAGTCGAAGGCTTTAATTCCTTTAGAGAATGGGATGATTTTCAATCTGGAAGATATATCAGAGGCTTATAAGATTGTATTACACGGATCAGGTGGAAAAAGAGTGCTCCTTAAAATGTCTTCCACTTCATAAATTCGACATTGTTAAAATTAAGTGATATTTTTTAATGAAGATGTTACCAAGCTTGGAGGCGAATGTAGACTTTCCGCTTCCAGGGAAGCCAATCAGTGCGAACTTTTTGGGAAGAGTGTTTTTCATAACTGCTTGTCCGCTTCAATCATTCTTTAGTCTCAAGCTCTTGTTCAATTTGCTCGATGGTTGGTAAAGACCCTTTTAACTCATCGGGAAGAGATTCTATAATCTTTGCTTCATACTGAGATATGCCGATGGGTTTATTGATATCTCGGAGTGCATATTCAGCAACAACTTTGTTTTTGCCCTTACAAAGCAAAAGTCCTATAGTGGATTTGTCGTCAGGATGCCTCATTTTGTCATCTACAGCGGAAAGATAGAAATTCAACTTTCCTACAAACTCTGGCTTGAAGTCCGTTGCCTTTAGCTCAACTACAATAAAGCACCGAAGTTTGTAATGATAGAAGAGCAGATCAATATAAAAATCCTGTCCTCCCACTTCCAGGTGAACTTGGCGGCCTACCAAAGAAAAACCTGCTCCAAGCTCGAGTAAAAATCTTTGGACGTGATCCAATAACCCTGATTCCAGTTCTTGTTCATCGTGCTTTTCTCTTAGAGTTAAAAAATCAAAGCAATAGGGATCTTTTAATGTTTGATGAGCCAGGTCAGATTGAGGAGAGGGAAGGGTTATTTGAAAATTAGTAACGGCCTTTCCTTCTCGTTTATGAAGACCGCTATCTAACCAGTGCAATAAAACGCTTCGACTCCATCCATGTTCAATTGTTTTATGGGCATACCAGAGTCTGTCTTGGAGAATTTCAAGCTTTTGAAGGAGAAGGATGTTATGACCCCATGGAATTTGGGCAACAACCTGTTGCCCAATTGCGAGATCGGGGTATTCTTTAGCAAATTGAACCATATATTTGAGATTTCTATGAGAAAATCCCTTCATCTCAGGAAAGGAGGATTTTAGGTCGTTGGCTAGATTTTCGATAGTCTTAGCACCCCAGCCTTCATCTTTTTGTTTGAGATGAATTTTAGAACCTATGTCCCAGTAAAGATTAATGAGTTCATGGTTAACAGCTAAAGCAGCTTTTACCTGAGAGGTTAAGATTTTTTCTTTAATTTCTTTGAAAAACTCTTTGTATTCTTTCAGGTCTTTGGCCTGAACTTTTTCGACTGTATTAGATGGCATTTTGTTCTCTTGGTGTAAGCCGGGGAGTTTAACAGGAAAGAGGTAAAAGTTAAATAATTTTTAATTTAGATATTTCAAAAAGAAGGATCGGAAAAAAAATCATCAATACCTTGTCATATTTATGACAATCGTCTAAAGAGAGACCTCTCCATCAGAAGAATCAAATAAGGAATTGAAAAGAGCCGGGAGGAGCTTATAACATCTGTTCAATTAATGTCGGAAAAGCTTGTGTGCGTCGCTTCAAGTTTTCTTCTTTCCAAGAATAAATTCCTATATCTGTAAGAAAAGCGGTTAAACTATGCGTTCCATCTTGAAGCCTGTGCGTTCAATGCCATTTCTGACAGTTGTGTGTCCAGCTACGACTCTAAATCCATTTTTTTCAAAAAATTGCCTTGCAGTAATGCTGACTTCAGAAAATATGCGATGAATATGATTGTTCCTTGCTCTTTGAAGAATCTCTTTCATAAGAGCGGAGCCTATGCCTTTGCCTATCCAATCATGATGACAAAAGAAGCAGTCAATATGGCCGTTTGATTCGAATTCAGCAAAGCCAACAATTTCGTCCTCAACAACAGCGACGATGGGCTTCGTTCTGGAAAATTTCTTTGCCCAACCTTCTGTTTCTAAGCTGGAGACCGGTGCCCATTCATCTACTTGTTCTGTTGTATAGTGTTGAATATTGATCCGATGAATCGTGTTATAGTAGATACTGGCAAGAGCTTTCGTGTCTTCAGTATGGTAATTTCTTATGAGTATTTTGATGGTCATAATGTCTGTCCTGCTGCGCAATTAAACTCTTTTTCAAATTCTTCGATCGTTGTTAGAATTAATTCCAACGTAGGAATCTCTCTGAAGAGCATGGATTCCATCAGCGCATAATCTTTTTCAAGTTCATTTAAAATCCGAGCTGGAGGAAATAGTCTTAAAGTTTCCTTCCTAGCCGTTCCATAGCTCGCCCAACTTGAGGCAAAATAAATGCTTTTATGGACAGCGACACGTTCAAGTAGCGCGGTTTCAAGAAGGGCTTTTTTCTTAATTTCAGAATTTAGCAGGCGAAAGAAATCATAATAATGTCTTGAAATTCGTGGGGGGAGCTTTTTATCTTCAGGTAAATGGGCATATTGATGAAGAATAGTTGCTTTTTCCCAGAAAGTTCGTTCAGCATTCAGAACTCGAATCATTATTTCTGGTTCATGAATTTTTTCTTTTAACGCCTCTTTAACATAGCTCTGTACTCTACGCTCACTGACAGGCCAGTGTTCTGATCTTGCGCCAATTTCGATTTTTACTAGCGGAAGAATATATCCAGCTTTTGAATTTTCACTTGGGTATGCGAATAATAACGTTTGAGCATCTGGATCTTTTTGATCAGGGAAGATTTGCCATCCATCAGTTATTCCAAGTTTTGCAGCAAAAATATCTTTAAGATCTGCTAACATTTCAGTTTGCACATAAGTAGAACATGCTTTTGAAAGATTGTCGATGATAGCGTTTTGTTTTTTCTTGGAAGGCGCATTTTCAGGGTCATGGGGTGCACCAAAGCCAAAAAAATCTCTTTCAATTGAAAGGTCAATATCCTCTGAAAATCGATCAATTAATCCATATATTTTTGAAAGGGATGTGCCTCCTTTGAAGGTGAGATAAGGCTTTAACTTTTCAAGTGAAAAAAGCCTCTCCAAGACCCACACAACCCAATAATCTTTCTCAATAATTTCGAGAGGCATTTTCTTAATATCACTTGCAGCTTTAAAGAAAAGTCCCCGTTCATTTTTAGATAAAAGATAAATCTCTTTCATGGTTTGAGTCCTATAATTTCAAAAACAATAACTCGCATCCATGCAGGTGCAAATTTCATGTTGTCTCTGATTTCTTTTTCATTGGAGTCTTTAAGGAATTCTGCAATTCGTGCACGTGTTATCTGGTCGATATGATCTTTTCCTAGATTTTTCATGGCTTGAATCAAAAGACCTTCTTTAGTGCCTGCAGAAGACATAATTTTCTTTGTAGTCTTTTTGAAAATAATTTCTTGATTTCCTATGCTAACTGTCCTGGATGGACCTTCAGTTAAAAATATAACCCGCCCAGGAACTTGATTAGACAGGCCAACTAAATTAGCTGCATGAGCTCCAGCGGGTTGAATTTGAACTCCGTTTTTTTCTGCTATAGCTTTAGCGACTTCATTTAAATCGGGAGGAATTATGCCTAAAAGGTCATGCATTATGGGGTAATCGTAAATGCCTTGCGCAAGCCTTCGGATGAAGTTTTGTTTTTGAAGCAGAGAAAGAGCTTTTCGGATGGAGGGATCGCTACCTAGATCAGAGAAATGCATGGGAGTAAAGCACCATCCATGGCCACGATCGATAATTCTATTTTTTACTAGATTTTCTATGCTTTGATGCATATTGATAACTCCTCTCGATTTCACAAATGTAGCATACTTTTGTGAAAATCAGCAACTGAATTGCATTATATTCACAAAAATAGCATCTTTTTGTGAAATTTAGATATGACTACCCATAAAGAGAAGCTGTGGATGGTATAATCCAAGGCTTGAGTATGGGGTAAAGAGGTGGCTATAGTTAAAGTCTCTGTGACAATGTATTGAAATGTGATACCCCTTCTCAGGGAGTCACAGGCATCACAAGTATCACATAGATTAGTTCCCTTACGACCCTGTTATCCAAGTAAACGGGGTTTATTGATTCCATGTCAACTCTATCTCCAATTCTTTTACTGCAGTTTCGTTTAGTCTAGTGCGTAAATAATGCGTAATTGAGCTTTACGCAGCTGAATTTTTCGGTGTGATTTTGAGTCGTATTTCTCTAAAAACAAAAGGCTTCAGTCGTTAAACTGAAGCCTTTTGTTTAATTGGAGGTGGAGAGAATCGAACTCTCGTCCTAAGCGAACTCCACATTAAATACTACATGCTTATTGCCCTGTAAATTCCAGTTACGCTGCAGGGCACCCCTCAGTAACCGGTTGGTTCTTATAATCTCGAAGTAGGCCCTAAGAGCCAGAGGCTTTACTTCATACCAAGACTATTACGGTAGATTCTACCCTCCTTGGTCCCAAGATAGGCTACCGCGCAGCTTTCTCTGTTAGGATTAAGCTGCTGCTAATGCAGGCATTTCAACTTTTGCAAGTTTCTCGCCAGCACTAAACCAAACGTTCTGTTCGGCAATTAATTTTGTATCGGATGATTAAGGAGGCCAACCGACGTCCTCCGCATGCATCTAAGGCTTTATTCCCTAGTCGAAACCAGTACACCCCCAAAATGAGATGATTTATACTAATATAGTAGCATGGATTGCTTTTTTGCGCTATAGTATTCCAAAAATAACCCCTTGTAAATCCTATGCTAGAAGCTGTTCCCAACGAGAGTTTTGATGAGCGCGAACGCCGTATTTTAGAATATTGGCGAAACAATACTATCTTTGAAAGATCTGTCAACGAAAGAAGTGGGGCGAAGACATTTGTAACCTATGACGGGCCGCCTTTTGCCACAGGATTGCCTCATTATGGCCATCTGTTGGCCGGGACAATCAAGGATGTAGTCTTGCGCTTTAAAACAATGGAGGGATTCTATGTCCCACGCCGTTTTGGGTGGGACTGCCATGGTCTTCCTATCGAAAATGAGGTTGAAAAAACGCATAATCTATCTGGAGCTGCATCCATAGAGGCCTATGGGATCGCGAACTTTAACGAAGCCTGTCGAGGCATTGTGAAACGCTACACGCATGAATGGAAGCAAACTGTAGAGCGTATGGGGCGTTGGGTGGACTTTTCTCAGACATGGCATACGATGGATATCACCTTCATGGAGTCTGTCTGGTGGGTCTTTAAGCAGCTATACGAGATGGGATTGGTCTATGAAGGATTTCGGGTGATGCCATTTTCGGCTAAGCTAGGAACCCCCTTATCTAACTTCGAAGCGGGCGAGAATTATAAAGATATCGACGATCCATCTATAACCGTAGCTTTTCAGCTTGAAAACAGCCCCGATACCTCTCTGCTTATTTGGACGACAACTCCGTGGACATTGATTTCGAATTTGGCTGTGATGGCTGGACCTGAGATAGATTATATTAAAGTGCACGATCCTCATAGCAACCACAACTACATTTTGGCCGAAGCGCGTTTGAATGAGACCTTTCATGGCAAAGAGGGCTTTACTGTTATTTCCAAGTTCAAAGGAAAAGATCTTGCAGGCCAACGCTATAAGCCAATATTTCCCTATTTTGCAAGCCGAGCCTCTTTAGGTGTGTTTAGAGTGATTATGGAAGATTCTGTGAGCCTGGAAGATGGTACAGGACTTGTACATAGCGCACCAGCTTTCGGAGAAGTCGACTTCTATGCTTGCCAGCGTGAGAATATAGAGCTCGTTTGTCCGGTCGATGGCAATGGGCGCTTTACCAGCGAGATTCCAGAATATCAAGGACTTTTTGTAAAAGATGCCGATAAGGAGATCATCAAACGTTTAAAGCAGCAGGGAGTTCTCTTTAAGCAAGCCACCTTTCATCACCGTTATCCTTTCTGTAACCGTTCTGATACACCCCTTATCTACAAAGCTATGGCGACCTGGTTTGTAGCAGTTGAGAAGATCAAGGATAAAATGCTTGCAGCCAATGAGAAAATCCATTGGGTGCCAGAGCATTTAAAAGAAGGTCGCTTTGGGAAGTGGCTAGAGGCAGCACGCGATTGGAATATTAGCCGTAACCGCTATTGGGGCACGCCTATTCCTTTATGGAGAAGTGAGGATGGGGAGATCCTAGTGATAGGCAGTCTCGCAGAGTTAGAGCAAGCGACAGGCGAAAAGATCCACGATCTGCATCGTCATTTTATTGACGAATTAGTGATTAAAAAAAACGGAAAGACATTTAAGCGTATTCCAGAGGTGTTTGACTGCTGGTTTGAATCGGGTTCAATGCCTTACGCGCAGAATCATTATCCCTTTGAAAATAAAGAACTATTTGAAAAGAATTTTCCGGCCGATTTCATTGCCGAAGGGCTAGATCAGACTAGAGGATGGTTTTATACCCTAACTATCCTTGCTGCCGCGCTTTACGATAAGCCAGCTTTTAAAAATGTTGTTGTCAATGGCATTATTTTGGCTGCAGATGGCACCAAGATGTCCAAAAGGCTGCGCAACTATCCAGATCCATTAGAGGTCGTATCAAAGTATGGAGCAGATGCAATCCGTCTTTATATGATGCATAGCAATGCCGTAAAGGCAGAAGATATGAGTTTCTCCGAGCAGGGAGTGGCGTTGACACTACGTCAAGTGTTTATTCCATGGTGGAATGCCTATAGCTTTTTTGTCACTTATGCACGCATCAATAGTTGGAAGCCTCTCCATGGCGACGCAACACCTCCAAAGCCGGAAGCAATTATTGACCGCTGGATTTTGGCGCGGCTTAATGCGCTTGTGAAGCAGGTACGCAAAGGGATGGATAATTATGTTTTAAGCGATGCTGTAGAGCCATTAATAGGATTTATCGACGACTTGACAAATTGGTATATACGACGCAGTCGTAGACGTTTTTGGGAGTCAGAATCCACACAAGATCAGCAGCAGGCCTTTGCCACCCTTTACTATGTATTGGTACAGTTAGCCAAGATCTCGGCACCCTTTACACCCTTTATTGCCGACGAGATCTACCTCAATCTTAAAACAGACCAAATGCCCGATTCAGTGCATTTATGCCTTTATCCAGAAGCGCCGCACGAGTTTGACGATATTCCACTTGAGAAGGGGATTGAGGCTATAAAAACTATAGTAAGCCTCGGCCATTCTTTGCGCAAAGAGCATAAACTTAAAGTGCGCCAGCCCCTCTCTTCTGTGCGAATAGCCACGCAAGACAAGACTATTCTTGATTTTATGGAACATCAGCAGCAGTTGATTGCAGAAGAATTAAACGTAAAACATGTACATTTTAGTACTGATGACAGCTCTATAGTCCATTTATCCGTTAAACCCAATTTCCGCGTTTTAGGAAAAAAAGTGGGCAAGTTGATGAAGGCAGCGCAAGATGTCATTTCGAATCTTGATCAAAATCAATTAAACGAGCTCCTTGCAGGAAGGGGAATAGATCTTAAAATAGAAGATACTATGATTTCGCTCACTCCCGACGATGTTGAAATCGCTCGCACAGTTCAAGAGGGGATGGTAGCAAATACCAATGGAGTGTTAACAATTACCCTCAATACCAAACTTAGTCCAGAACTTATTAGCGAAGGCATCGCCCGCGAATTAGTAAACAAAATCAATACTATGCGCCGTGACACAGGATTTGATGTTACCGACCGCATTCATGTGCATATCCAAACTACTGATAAGGTGGAAAATAGCTTTAAAGAATACTATGACTACATCACCAGTGAAGTGTTAGCCACAAAAGTCCTCTTTGAACAAGTCTCAAACGGCACCGAATGGCTCATCAACGAAGAACCAACAAGAATTTACATTTTCAAAAGCTAATATAGCTAAAACAGATTCAACGCAAAGGCGCAGAGATCGCAAAGGAAGCAAAGTATATTTTTTGTTTTTCTTTGCTTCCTTTGCGATCTCTGCGCCTTTGCGTTGAATCTTGTTTTCTACTTCAAGTCTGGTGGTAGTTGAGACCTGCTTATCTTGCGGCGGTGCAGTGCCCACAAAACCGCTAGAATGATAGCCATCGATCCCCACATCACAACATTGGGGTAGGTAAACCAATCTCTGGCAGGTTCATTTTTGGCCCAACCCATTCTAGATCCTGGTGGCCAGTAAATTAAGCTCGGAGCACCCTGTATATTATCTTCAGGAACAAATCCCCACATGCGACTATCGCCGCTCATTGCGTGGTTATCACCTAAAGCCAGATAATGTTTCTCAGGTATCGTTAGGCCAAATGTCTTGATTGTAGCAGTATCAGGTGGACCGTGGTCAATAAAAGCTACGTAGGGTGCTTTTGGAGTAGATTTCTTTTCGCGAGCTTTTTCGTTTTCAATAAATTTCTCTAAAACAGAATCGTCCTTCTTCATGACAACTCCGCCCATCACATAAAAGTCTCCATCCCTAAAGTACGCGTAGCGATGAGGAAATTCACTTTGCCCTTTTGCACGCGGAGCCTGAAAAGCACTAAAGTCAATCCCAAAGTTAAATAAATTTTGTATTCTATCTATAGATCTATTGTAAAGAGGATGTTCTGGAGGCAATTCGGATGAAATTCCTCCCCACGTTATTTTGTAAGCCTTACCAAAATAAAATTCATAAGTCCCATCAGGAACATCATTCATTTTTAATGCAAGAGCCGCAGGATGCCCTTCAGCTGAGTAGCGTCGCACCTGTCCACCCTCAACAACAAAACGTCCGGTGTATAGAGTATCCATGATTGCATTGAGATTGCGGCTTTTCAAAGGGATATAAGATCTAAATCCTGGAATCACAAAGCCGTTCCCATAAGGTGTCTGAACTATATAAGGAGCTGGATACGAAACACTTGGAGAATGTCTAAGCTCTAAATAAAGTTCAGCATCATCCAGCTCCTTAACATCCACATCACCATAAGCTGCAATCTGCTCTTTTTTGAGTAGCTGTACCATTGCAAAATTGCGGAATCCCCAAAAATCACTGTATGTTTCAATCTTGTCATGCGGAACCGCCGCTTTAGCTACGTCATCTTTCACCCATTGACCTTTCACCGAAATTTGCCCTTGCAAAGTGCCGTTGTAATCATACTTCAGCTTAGCCAAGGGGATATTCATCTGCTTAATAATAACATCATGCTGTCCACTATGAACGGAATCTCCTCTAAACGAAAGAAAAGGAATATGTTCAAGCGTTTGCATCCAAGGAGCATGCAGCAGGTCATCGAGAGGCTTACCGTCCTTATCAATGCCGTAGACCCTTCCACCGTAGAAATAAAGAGTATCACCCGGCAGGCCCATGACACGCTTAATCAAGCGCTTTTTGTAAGGAAAAATTCCAAAGTAGGTAGTATCTGCATCGTACATGGGAATATTGTCAGCCGAAAAAGTAAACACTCCCATCCGATGGACCAAGGAAGGATCAAAATAGAGATGAGAAGTCGTAAAAGGCATATTGATGCCAAAAGCGGTTCTCGAAACAAGCAGCTTATCCTGTTCTTTATAGGTTGGACGCATTGAACCTGTAGGAATCTCATGATTTTCAAACCACATTTGACGCACGATTGTCGCGATCACCAGAGCGAATAGAAGAGCTGCAATAATCTCCCAGGTATACGTAAAAAAGCCCTTTTTAGAATAAAGAGAAGTAATTTTATCCACTTTGTTAGCGTAGACATTCACAGCATTTCTATCCTTCTCTAGCAAAGCCTGGTCTAAGGCTTTTAAATCAGAGACAAACTCTCTCTTTTTTTCTTCCGATAAAGGATGACCGAAGCTCTTTTTATACCAAGCCAGGGCAGAATTTAATATCGATCTCGCCTTACTTAAGCGATATTTTTTCACAGCTGTTTCCACCATTTAGAATCTCCAAAAGAATAGGTAATCAAAAATAAACCATAGAGAAAGAAAAGGCAATCAGAAAAGTTAGTTCGCCATATGTTCACTTTTTAGGCAGTTTTTTCTCATTTATGTGCGAAAACTTGTGGAAAGTGCGTTGACAAACTGTCGAAAAATAGAACATCAAAGGGAATTGAAGCAGAAGATTTAGGCTAAGTGAGTTGCGTAACTTATTAAGAATTAGTTATTTATAAATTAACCCTCTAGCCAATAACCAGGACCCACCCATAGTGGGAGGTTTGTCGATAAATTGTCGAAAAACTCACCTCTTTAACCCCTTTCCAGAATCCACAATCCTCACTTTGGCGCTTCCCAGCATTCCCTGAACTTCCAGCCAATAGGGGAAATAAGATACATAGCCTTGATCAGAAGGCAGATAGACTTCAACTAACTTCCCAGATAAGTCACTACTATCGTGAGGCCAGCGAGCCCGCCAGCCATCAAAAGAGACCCCATCAATTTGATGCCCATCCATCATCAGACGCGGCTGCCAAACAGGCCTACGGTCCGCTATGCCTTGAGCAGGTTGTGGGCCAGCCCTTTTTCTTTCAGCCAGAGGAATTTTTTTGAAATCAAGCAGGATTAGCTTGGCCAGTAAGTTGTTTTCTTGAGAGAAAGTGATCGGACAATTTTGCGATAAAGAGAAAGCATTGGTAATTTGCCCAGAGTTGACATTAAGCTGGTAGCGAATCCAGCAAGTATTTCCTTTAGAACCATCTAAGAACCATTTTCCCCAATTAATATTGCTAGAGACCTTGTTTGAAGGCACAGATACCTCTTCAATAGAAAGTAGAGGACCCTCTTTAGCTACAAAAGCCAAAAGAGTAAAAGATTTATTTTGAGAGACAACAATAAAGTCACCAGGTTCAACTTTGAGGATATTATCCCGCAAAATCCTTTCCCCAAAAATAGGCAAACCCGTGCATACCAATATAAGAGTAACAATCAACCTGAGCATATTCATCATCACCTCACAATAGGACTAAAAGGCTACCTGAAAGCATTATATCTGTCACTAATAGAATTTTGTTGACCTGAACTCGCCACTTGAGTAATTTAACTGTCTCGCTTGGATGGTGGAATGGTAGACACTAGGGACTTAAAATCCCTTGCACTTTCGTGCGTGAGGGTTCGAGTCCCTCTCCGAGCATCTTTTATTATGAAAGGGCCCTCTATTACTGTACTTGCTTTCTGTACAATCTGACTGTCAAATTTTTGGAGAATTAAATTGACGTTAGTAAGATCTACTTTATATAACGGTTCTGATGGCTTACTTTTTGATGTTCCGGCAGGTAAACCTAACACAAAAGAAAACTACGATTTTGGAGCTCCTGAATCACGTAAACGTGTCTTTCAATCTGCTTATAAGGCAGGTGATAGTTGGCATTACGGATTAAATTTCTTACGCCATCGTGTAGGAAAAATGCACCCTCCTGAACTTAAAGAGGCGCGTCATATAGAGCTTCTTTTTAAGCAATGCAGAAAAGAGATCTGTGAGTCTATTAAAAGTGATCCTCTCCTTCGAGTCAAACCTTTTGTTTCTCAGGTACCTCGAGGGGTATTCTTTGAGATGGATAGCAATAAGATGAAGGCTGTTATTGCAATGTTTTCTAGTTGTCCTTATCCAGCTATACGGGAATCGCCATACCCTTCCTTCTTCACTAATGAAACCACTGCTCATTTTGC
>Ga0207072_1114_pt2 | contig 12826 bp, 14 predicted proteins | sample Alteio_BWMinHeat_68_FD_153570 | JGI IMG/M metagenome (GOLD analysis project Ga0207072, IMG submission 153570) | Enriched cells from forest soil in Barre Woods Harvard Forest LTER site, Petersham, Massachusetts, United States -... | ecosystem: Environmental > Terrestrial > Soil > Temperate forest >... | reverse complement strand
ACATAAAACACAACATGTGGAAAATGAAATGCATTGGAGGGGCATATGCATTTAGGAAAACTCAAAAATGAAGCTTTTATCAAAGCTTATAAACTATATGGCTTTTCTACAGTCACACAACTCATTGATGTTGCATGCGAAGAATTAAAGCGAAAAATTGCTCAAAAAAGACGAGCAAAATGGCGGGAAGAGGCTCATCAAGAATATGCGAAATCAAGTCCAAAATATATATGGAAGGATATAGATGGAGAAGACTTCTTTCATCATTGAAATAGGTGACATTGTTAGAGTTTGCTTGGATCCTACTATCGGCCACGAAAAGCAAAAAGAACGCTTTTGTTTAGTGATCATGTCAGTATTCTTCATCCCTATTAAGCACATGAAAAATCGCAAAAACTGGCAAGTTTAAATAAATGCCATGCGATATCCTAGTTGCAAAGGGAGTCAAAATGCATCATCCAGAAGACTATGTAAAAAGAATTTTAAAGGTGTTGGTCTATATCGAAGACCATATAGAAGAGGAAATCCTGCTAGATGACTTAGCCAAAGTAGCTTGTCATTCCCCTTATCATTTCCATCGGATATTTCACATGGTCGTTGGAGAAACAGTCTATAAGTATGTAAGAAGACTAAGATTAGATAAAGCGGCCATGAAATTACGCTACACTGATCAACCTATTACAGAAATAGCCTTAGATTCAAACTACGATACCCCCTCAGCCTTTACAAGGGCGTTTAAACAAGCTTTTGGAAGTATTCCAAGAAACTATCGCACACTATATAAAGAGGTTAATGCCATGACACGAAAAATCTCAGACTTGCCAAAAATTTCACCTGATAAGATTGAAGAAACAGAAGATCTCGATCTTTTATTCATTAGACGACGTGGGAAGTACACTGAATCCGCTACACAAGCATGGGAAGAGCTACATGCTTTCATCAATCAAAATCATTTAGATAAATCCAAACTACGCTATTTTGGCGTTGCTCACGACGATCCGACCGTGACAAGTGAAGATAAGCTACGCTACGATGCTTGCATAGTAGCCCCTAAAGGCATACAGCCAAAAGGAGAAGCTAGCAAACAAGTGCTGAAAGGTGGAAAATGTGCCATTTTCACTCATAATGGCTCCTATGAAAAACTCGTGGAAACATTTGATCGAATATTTCTAAAATGGCTTCCAGACAGCCAAGAAAGCTATGATGAGACTCGACCCTGCTTTGAGGAGTATTTTAACACCCAGTTCGTCAAAACAGACCCCACTAAGCTCGTCACAAAAATATACATACCTATCATGTAGCTACAGTAGCCGTGTCTAATGCAGGCACGGCCCCCTTCTTATCTCTTCCGCTAAAATCCAATGCTCGCAGAGAAATTAAGACCATCGAAACTCAAATCTCCATACCTACAGAATCGATTGTAATCAAAATAACGATGATGTTCTAAACCAAGTTGTAGAACTAGACGCAGACAATTACAAAAACACTTCCGCCAACGGATACCCAATTCAACGTCAGCACAAGCCAGACTTGCATTCAGACGTTTCCTTATCTTGCATATGTCCACCACATCGGAAGAAACAACACAATCCAAAAGTCGAACATCAAAACTTCCATACATCCACGAGAAGGAAGCACCAACAAATAAATCAATGTCGCATCCAACATTCCAGTCTACTTTAAGGCCCATTAAAGGACCTATCCCCATAAATTTTTCTTTATGATTCGTATGCGTTATAAGCATCTCGGTTTCAGGGGAAGAATCTATTTCACCAGAGAGCTCAGCAACGCGCGACTTTTGATCAATTCTTGAACCGCGTAAACCTCCAAATGGTTTTAAAGCAAAACATGGACTTAAATTGTACTCATAGCCTGCTACAAAATCTAGACAATCAAAATCTATGAGCCAACACACTCTATTTCCGTTGTTAACAGAACCATGTGCGCGGGAATGGAAATGGGTCCAGGATTCGGCAACATCCCAGTTATAGCATTCAAACGCACACCCCGCGCTTATGCGAAAACCTGGATTCCATCTAAAATGAAGATCTTCGTCAATGCCTTTAAATCGAGAAATTATTTTCCCATCCGACAATACTATGTCGGAAGTTTCACTGGTAACACAAGAGTCGAGTCCACTTTCAAAAGCTCTCCAATACAATAGATCTGCACTTATAAACCCTTGACCACAACAGACCGGCTGGCAACACATGCAATTATCGATTACTTCATAAGCTGAAGAACAGCCAACCTCTCCGAAGGCATAACTCATTGATGCTATCAACATGAGAGATATCACTATGCACACTCTGTTGAATAAATATATCATACAACCCTATGTTAAGAGGCTCACTGTAATTGCAGAATAGTTATAGAGGCATTCACATTTGCTTGCGTACCTCCAATCACACTCGCAAGCCCTACAGCTGCAGCTGAAGAGTGGTTTCGCAAAGTAAGCACATCTCCTGCACCTATTGCAAATATCGCTTGGCCAGTGTTTTGCTGCGTACCTGCACCAGAACCATATACCGTTCCTGCCACCGGATTTCCATTCAAAAATAAGGCGAATTGGTTAGGTTCGGTCCCTGAAACAGAAAACTCAACCTTATAAGTGCCGGCGTTCACCACCGTAATCGTCGTACCGCCTGCTACAAATATAAAACCTGCTGTCATTGCCCCAGCAGTATCGAAAGGAACATCTGCCTCTATAGGTATAGTTTCAGCAGTTAAATTATAAACATAGGCAAAGCCTGTTACCCCTGCAGCTCCAGTCGCTCCTGTAGCACCAGTAGCTCCCGTAGCTCCCGTGGCACCTGTGGCTCCCGTGGCACCTGTGGCTCCCGTGGCACCTGTGGCTCCCGTGGCACCCGTAGCTCCCGTAGCTCCTGTAAGACCTGTGTCCCCTGTAGCACCTGTAGCACCTGTGGCTCCCGTGGCTCCTGTAGCTCCTGTAGCACCTGTGGCTCCCGTGGCACCTGTGGCTCCCGTGGCACCTGTGGCTCCCGTGGCACCTGTGGCTCCCGTGGCACCTGTGGCTCCTGTAGCACCTGTGGCTCCCGTGGCACCTGTGGCTCCAGTAGCACCAGTAGCACCTGTGGCACCAGTAGCACCTGTGGCACCCGTGGCTCCAGTAGCACCTGTGGCACCCGTGGCTCCAGTAGCACCCGTGGCACCTGTAGCACCTGTAGCACCCGTGGCACCTGTTGCTCCCGTGGCACCTGTAGCACCTGTAGCTCCTGTGGCACCTGTAGCTCCTGTGGCACCTGTTGCTCCTGTGGCACCCGTAGCACCCGTAGCTCCTGTTGCACCTGTAGCTCCTGTAGCGCCCGTAGCTCCTGTGTCCCCTGTAGCACCTGTAGCACCTGTAGCACCCGTGGCTCCAGTAGCACCCGTGGCTCCTGTGGCACCTGTAGCACCTGTAGCTCCCGTCGCTCCTGTAGCTCCCGTCGCTCCTGTAGCTCCTGTGGCACCCGTGGCACCCGTAGCTCCTGTGGCACCACTAGGACCCGCCGGTCCAGTTGCACCAGTCGCACCACTAGGACCAGCCGGTCCAGGGATCCCAATCCCACTTCCAAGAATTTGTTCTAATTGTTGAATAAGTTGAGTTCGTAGTAGAGGTGACAGCAGCACATCACTATTTAGGATGGCTTGTACTGACAGGAATAATTCAGCCGAGGAAGGTTTTTTACGGCAGCTATCACAGTCTTTGCAACTTCTCATACCGGTAAGCAGTTCAACGCTGCTGGCAGGCATTCTATTTTCATGACTCGCTGACAAAGAAATTACAGAAGCTAACGCAAAGATCAGAAAACGAATGTACATTTTTTATACCCGTAGTCCATGTTCAGGGCTATACCGAGACCGTGTTTGAGAATGAAAGCGATTTTCTTAACACGTGCGTTTTCAAAACAGTTCTATACAAAATTCGGTATTAGATACGGTCTTTACTTTTCATGAATATTCCATAAACATGTGCAACCATATAATTATTTGAATTTTTATTTAAGAAAAAAATATAACCATATTAAATCTTGTCAATGAAAAAGCCCTGAATACAATACAATGACCTTCCAATGATCGGAGAATAAAGATGCATCTTATAAAAAACGCGGCATCCCTGCTTCTTTTCCTATTTCTGACGACTTATTGTGAGGCCTCTGCCCATGCTCAAAAAACTGTGTGTTTGAACATGATCGTTAAAAACGAAAGCAATGTGATCCAACGCTGCTTGACGTCCGTTTTACCCATTATCAATTACTGGGTCATTGTCGATACAGGATCAACAGATGGAACACAAAAAGTGATTACAGAACTCATGAATAAAAATCAGATTCCGGGAGAACTCCACGAACGTCCTTGGGTAAATTTTGCTCATAATCGCAATGAGGCACTAAAGTTGGCGCATGGCAAAAGTGACTACATCTGTTTCATCGATGCGGATGAATACTTAGCCTATGAATCCAACTTCAAATTGCCGGAATTAGATAAGGATTTTTACTATATAACGATTGTGCAGGGTCTTGTAAAATACAAAAGAATCGGAATGATCAAGGATCAACCGGAATGGGAATGGAAGGGCGTTTTGCATGAGACCCTTTGTCCAAAAACATCCTACACTTACGACACTTTGGCAAAAGTGGTGAAAAGTCCTACTGTAGGAGGAGCTAGAGATCGGGATCCAAAAAAATATGAAAAGGATGTTCAAGTGTTGGAAACTGCCTTAAAAGATGAACCAAATAACAGCCGTTATGTATTTTATTTAGCGAACAGTCATCGCGATGCAGGAAATCATGCAGAAGCCTTAAAGAACTATCTGAGGCGCGCTACCATGGGTGGATGGGATGAAGAGTTATATTCAACTTTATTGCAGATCGCCATCATGCAAGAAAAACTTAATAGACCCACGCGAGAGGTTACAGAAGCCTATTTGCGTGCATTTTCCTTCCGTCCTTCGCGCGCAGAACCCCTCTTTTATTTGGCCAATTACTATCGGAAGGCCAAGGAATTTGAAAAGGGATTTCAGGTATCAAAAGTAGCCATGACAATACCTATTCCGAATGAAATCTTATTTGTCGAATATTGGGCATATAATTATGGTATTCCCTTGGAATATTCTATCTGTGCCTATTGGACCGAACGCTATGAAGAGTGCATAAAAACAAGCACGGATATACTACAAAAGAACGATATCCCTGAAAATGTCCGCGAAACAGTACAGAGAAACCTAGGATTTGCCAGAGAAAAGATCATCGAAAAAATTAACCAAAGTACACATTAATAGCTTTAGATTCAATGCAGCTACACTAAAATGGCCATGCCTAATGCAGGCACTGTCCCTCGCATTATTCCAGTTTTTGTAATAGAGTGCATAAAAAGTGCGTAAAATCATCAAAGCGCTTGATGAGATTCTCTCAAGAACATGAAAATAGGCTCAATGGAGTGACTCATGTTATTTAGCGAAGCTGAGAAAATTCTGAAAACGCACAAAAAAGATCTTTTAAATCTAGGAGTGAATACGCTTGCCATTTTCGGTTCCATAGCGAGAAATGAAGGCAAGAAGAAGAGCGACATCGACATACTCATTGAATTTGACGCAAAAAAGGGGCTTTTTGGTTTTGTCCATCTTAAGGATTATCTTGAGAATCTCCTACATTGTGAGGTGGATTTGGTAACAAAAAAAGGCCTACGTCCAGCTCTAAAAGAGAGAATCGTCAGTGAATCGCGCAAAATCTTCTAGAAGTTGGTCCAAAAAATCAAATTGACATGTTCAACTAGTTAAATTATTTACTCGGATTCTTGAAAAGTCTACATTCTCGTATACTAAAGATATGAGGTAACTTATGGCTACACCAAAAAAAACAGTATCCTATCGTCCAAAAAAAATGGTTGTTTCTGCATCCCCTGAAGAGAAGTCATTAGAAGAGCTATACGAAAAAGATTTCTATAAATGGACATCAACACAGTCTAAATTGTTGCGAAGAGGAGAATATTCAAAGTTGGACATACAAAACCTGATAGAGGAGATCGAATCTTTGGGCAGGTCAGAAAAAAGAACATTAAGAAGCTATTTAACAAACCTTATGATGCACCTTCTTAAGATAAAATATCAGCCAAACAAGCACACTAAATCATGGGATCTTTCCGTACGAAATTCAAGAATTGAAGCAAAAAGACAACTTACAGAAAACCCAAGTCTTAAATCAAAGATAACAAAAATAGTTGAAGAAGCCTACTTATCTGCTGTCATTGCTGCGGCGTTTGAAACAGGTCTTGATGAAGAAATTTTTCCAAAAGAATGCCCCTGGAATATCAAGGATTTGATTTATTAAACGGTAAGATGGGTGCCAAGCCAGGCACCAATCACTTTTAGTGTTAGTCAGAAAAAGATACACAAATAAATCACAAACGATAATAATCATCTCCTAACAAACCATTAATCATCCAAAACAAAAGAATACTAAATGAAAAATAAAATTTTTACTTTAATTTTCGCTTTAATAATTCAGGTTTCTACTGCTTATTGTCAGCCCCTCATGAATGATGAATGCTATTCCGAGGCGTACGCCCAAACTTTTGCGAGCGATGATACATGCAGCGTACAGAATGGCTACCGCTATTTTTCAATAGGTGTGGGCCCCATTATTTTCATTCCTAATGTAGGTATTGGATATAAACAGCGCTACTCTCAGTTCGGTTGGGATACAGGTCTTAGCTTTTCATCCATAGGATATGTCCATCAGCTGAATGGGTATTTGGTAGGTCATTATTATCTTAGCCCTTTTCGGCAGAATTCTGCTTATCTTGGCCTTGGGGTGACAGGAAGCGGTGTTATTACCAATCACAGCGAAGGCGGGGGAACCTTATCACCTGATTTTGTATTTGGTAAAGAATTGGAAAGTAGTGATGCAAGCAGACATTTTATAGAAATGCATGTGGCCATACCCTCAATTTGGATCAATTCAAAACATACCAATGCGATGTATTTGCCTCTGATGTACATTAAGTACGGTATTTCTTTCTAAATTAGGAAATCCTTAGATATGATGAAAGAGCCGTTTTTGTCGAAGATGGAAAAGATTGATAGAGTATTTAAGTTATCAAATGTACAGGAAAAAAAATGATTAATAATATTACGAATTTTAGTTTTTATGATTCTGAAGATTGGAAGAATCATCCAATGGATATTCGATTCAAAAAAGCTGGAGTACAACTAGTTGTAGAGGAGAGATCTTTAGGGAATGATATTTGCAGTAAAATTCAATTTCTCGACTCTATTCAATTTTCTCAACGCAACCGGATTGCAATAAAAATTCAGCAGATGGCTCCTGGAACTTCTATGTATACGTTCCCTCCTTCATACTCACCCGATGCAGGGAACCATCTAATTGAAGCAAACAAAGCTAAACTCTTTTTTGCAGCTCTTATTCAGGAACAACAAGAGGACGAAAAAAGCTATGTCCCTTTACATCTTTTTGAAAAAATCTTGCGCAAACTGAAAAAGAAAGACTATTTGACAACAGCGGATGTGGAAGGCCTTCGTTCTACAGTTCGAGTAGGAGCCACAATTCAACGCAAGGAAGAATTTGAGGCTAACTTACAAAAAGTGATTGACCATCTTCAAACCAACGAGATTAACAAAGCTTTATATGCACTGCGACCGATATGCAATACTGGGTTTTCCTATAAACAAGCTATTGACTTAGAATCACTCTTTAAAAATATGCAGACACTTACTTGTGATGTTATTTTTGAGGAAGGCATGGGCCCTATTCTCAAAGAAGCCATTAACGCTAATACGATTACTGCAATCAAACTCTCTAAAGAATTCGTTGTCCACTATAAAGGGCTAGCTAAATTCTTAAGGGAGTCAACATCTATCACATCCATCGACTTAACGCCAGGGAAAAATAAGCGTAGTGGTAGTTTAGATCAGACAGATCTCGATCACTTGTCTTCCGCGTTAAAAGTAAATACTAGCCTTTTAGAGTTGAATTTGAACTATAGAATTCCCAAACATAATACAATCACACCTGCTCAAGCTCTACAAACTATTCTGACATCACTTAGACAAAATCCAAATGCAAAGTTGCAGACTATTCACTTGCTCTAAGAACATTTGAAGGCAGCATTTGAATAAAGCCATTCTTCGAGGAGACGTACTCCGAATCCTGTGACGCCTTTATGGGCCAAAGGAAGATCTTCTTTGGTCCAGGATGTTCCTGCGATGTCGATGTGTGCCCAAGATGTTTCTTGAACGAAGCGTTTTAAAAATTCGGCAGCAGCTCCATTTTCTCCATTCAGATCCAATCCCACATTCTTCATATCCGCAACAGGGGATTCTATTTGTTTTGCAAAGAAGGGTCCCATAGGAAGCTCCCATAACCAGTCTCCAGATTGATGTCCAGCCTCTTTCAATGCCTGAGCTAGAGAAGTATCATTGCAATAAAGTCCAGCATAAACAGAACCCAGTGAAGCCATGGTTTCTACTGTTAATGTTCCCAAATCGACCAGTACGCGAGGTTTAAATTTTTGCTGTGCATACCATAAGCAATCTGCTAGGACTAGCCGTCCCTCTGCATCTGTGTCGGCTATTTCGACAGTTTGTCCAGACATGGTGCGTATGATATCTCCTGGTTTTGCAGCTGCACCATCGGGCATATTTTCGACTAAGCCAATCACACCGATTACGTTGACAGGTGCGTTAGAGAGAGCAAGTGCTTTAATTACTCCTGCTACAACTCCTGCTCCGGCTTTGTCCCATTTCATCGGGATCTGTTGTTCCTTTGGTTTGAGAAAAAGTCCTCCGGAATCAAAGCAGACTCCTTTTCCTACCAAGGCGATAGGGGAAATGTCTTTTTTTGTGCCATTCCATTTCAAAACCACTACGGACGAGGAATGAATGCTGCCTTGACCAACTGCTAAAAGAGCGGTCATCCCGATGGATTGGAGGGCATCTTCGTCGAGAATTTCCACTTCTACTCCCCATTCTTGGAGCGCAAGAAGGCTCTGTGCATAGGCTGTAGGGTAAAATAGGTTAGGAGGTTCTGAAGTGAGAGAACGAGCGAACAGCACCCCTTCTACACATGCTTTCATGCGTTGAAACTGCTTTTCAAGTTTTTTGGGTTGACTGCATACGATGATGAGTTTTTCAATGGGTGAACACTCACCAGGTTGAAATTGGGTACGATGGCTGTGAAATCTCCAGCAAGAAAGAAGCATTCCTGTAATAAGATCTAAACCTATAGCATCTAGTTCTTTGATATCTAGAATAAGAGTTTTGTCTATCCCTTCTGCTGCTTTTTTGATTAGGGCTGCTCCAGCCTCTTCACGTTCTTGTCGAGAGTATTGCTTATTGCAACGTACGATGAGAAGCCGTTGAGGAGAGGATTTCTGTGGAAGAAAAACTTCAACGATTTGGTCATGAGGCTTTCGTTTTAATACTTCTCTAGCGAGAGGAGGCAAAATACTGAATTGAGTCTCATCATTAATAGCTACAGCATATAAGGGAGCTTGTTGCGGTGCTTGTTTAACAAATTCAATTTTTAACATGGTATTAACACTGTTGTTCGTTTATTAATATATAATAGGATAAAGGCTAGCAGAAGCGCTGCAATACCTACTATGTTAAAACCTTCAGCATACACTGAAAGAGAGTTTTGTGCATCAGTGACTGCCATCATTTGACTGAGGAAACCACTGAAGAGATTCGCAAAGGAATATCCCAATGTGACAATTCCCATGGTAAACCCGTGAGCATGTTTAGGAGCTGCTGCTGAGGCTGCAGCATAGATCGTAGGTCCGATGAGAACTTCTCCCAATGCAATCAAAACAATACTGCCGATGGCGTAACCTAAGGATAGGGAATTAGATTCTGAATTAACTAGACATCCTCCATATAATACACAGAAGGCTGCACCTAAAAAGAGAAAGCTAATTCCTATCTTCGTTAGACTAGAAAGATTCCATTTTCCGATGAAGCGTGAAAGTAGGGGACCTGCGATCAGAATCGTTAGCGGATTGAATGTGATTAAAGAAGACGCTGGAATAATCCATGAGAAAAATGAACGCTCAATATGCCGTTCGGAGAACAGGACTAGAGATGATCCAAGCTGTTCTTCACATGCGTAGAATAAAATCAAAAAAAGAGTATATAACCCTAACATTTTGAGTTTTAACTTTTCTTCGTTTGTATAGTTTCTGGCCTGAAAACAGGCATACGCAATCAATGCGATGGCAATAATAGGAAGTAGAGAAGATATGCTATCCTGCTCCCGTAATATCCAACCAAATAGCGGCCCAGCAATAATCAGGCATACGATTCCTATTAAAGTTGATTTTGTTGATGAACCACCGGTTAATTCGCCCTTACCGGCAAGAATACGGTGTCCTGCGATTAAGGCAATGTTTCCCGCAAGCATTCCTAAGGCTGCTAAGCCAAATCCGAAGTGCCAACCCCAAACTTCTCCAGCGATGCCACAGATTAACCCGGCGAGAAATCCGCCTATATTGATTCCAGTATAATATAATGTATATCCTGCATCTCGCCTAGGGTCATTTTCTGTGTAGAATTCACCTAAAAAGGCTGCTACGTTTGAACGAAAAAGGCAGGTCCCTGCAATGATAAATCCTAAGCCTAAATAGAATGTCGATTTCGATTCAGGAAATGTTAAACAGAGGTGTCCTAGAGCTATGGTCCACCCTCCTAGAAGAATTGATCGTTTCAGACCGAGGAAACGATCGGCGATTAAGCCGCCGATCATTCCTCCTAATTCTCCCAGAGTAATGTATAGAGCATAAATACCAAAGGCTTCTGTATCGCCCAGTTGCATAGCCTGGACCATAAAGAGTACAAGAAGGGCTCGCATGCCATAATAGCTGAAGTACTCCCACATGGAGATAAAGTTTAAAAGATATAATGCTTTAGGCTGTGAATTCATCGCGCTCCTCCTTGACACTAGCACAGTAGATGTGTTCTAGTTCCATGACATCTCTTGCTTTTGGCATCTCTCTGTATTTTTGTAGATCTAGCTTTGCCTCTTCGTCATTGATTTCACTATCTTTAATGCCGGATGCATATTGATTAAGGATAGCACAATCCGCTCTAACAATATTCATCAGTCCGATCTCATTAATTTTTTCAATGAGAGGAGTATTGTTTTTGATATAGCACTCAATCACTATCAGCGGCTCACTAGGATCTAGCGCCTTTACCTCATCTGATGTTAACACTCTATTTTCGGATAACTTCATGTAAACTTGGATAGGTTCCGCATTATCTATGCGCTTTTTGTTCTCTTTGTCGCAAAGGAAGAGTTTATTTTTTATTAATACAGTCCCTTTGGACCCCTCTAGAGATGCCTCTATATTATAAACAAGAGGCACTGAAACAATGGAAGACCATTTTTCAGAAGGAGGGGTTGAACGCAAATAAGGTTTACTCAGAAGCTTTTGAACTAATTGACTGCGCGGAGTATTCAAACTTTTAGCGATCTCGCTTATGAATTCCACAGCATGTACAGATTCTTCACCCTGAATTCCATCGATGATTTTTTTAATGGGCAGTTTGGCATATTTCGTATTCATTTTGATGATAGCATTTGGATTGGTACTAGGCATTTCAATTTTTCGATTATCCTTTTCAACAGCGATATTCTGATTCACGATGGTAAGCAAACGGTAGCGAACAAGCTGTGCGAATTCTGGGGAGACGTCTAGATCGAATCCAGCTTTTTGAACATAGGAAACTGCATTCATTCCACCTATAGCAGGAGGGAACTTATTGCTTTTGAAAAGCGGTTCTATTTTTTTTAGATTTTCATTTGCAAGTGCCTGTATGCGTTCTGCCTCATCACAAATTTCTCTGATTTTCAAGAGTTCTTGATTTTTTAATGCAGTCATCTGACAACCGAAGTTTGGAATGAGAGCATCGAAATTTTTATAGTTCAGATTCAAAATAGCCTCTGCTGTTTCAGCTCCTAAAGCAAGAATGAGGTGAGCTAACAAAAGAGATTTTCTCTTTGATTCCAAACATCCTTTTTCGTAGGTATCCGAATTTCGGTTATGATCCAAACGAATAACCAAATTCTCATTACGAATTTCGTCACCTTCAATAGTACCTAAAGCAGGTAAAATTGAATTAATTAAAGATATACAATTAGTTGAGGACATAAAAATACTCCAAAATAAATAAATTAAACAAAAAAAAAAGTAAAATTGTACTTAGCGCAAATAAATTTGTATTAGTCTAACAAAACACAAAGCTTCGCGACTTTAAGTACTTCAAAAAAAAAATTAGTTAAAATAATGATAATGAGCGTGATAGCCCATCATAAAGAAAGGATAAAAGAAAGAAACAGAAGAAGAATTTTTAGATATACTTGTTAACCTATTGACGCTTTGCGTAATTATAGCGTCTTCAGCAAGCTGTGGCTGCATTTTAGACTCCTTTGTTGATGGCAAAAAATGCCGTGTTCAATCCATTTTAACATTTTCAATGTTGTTTGTCAATGGATGATTATTGACGTAGATCGTCAATAGAGAAGTTGATTAGTTAATTTCTTTGGAAAATTTAGGTTATTAAGTAACTCTTGAGCTCGACAAAAATATCGCCTAGCAAGGTGTTGCTCGGAGAGGGACTCGAACCCTCACGCACGAAAGTGCAAGGGATTTTAAGTCGCTTGAGATATACTGTCGGACTAAATTTCTTAATATGAGAAGACTAAAAATCTGGACAATCTTCTGGGAGAATTGGCAAATCAGGAGAATTATCAACCAAGATCCAATTCAAATATGACAAGCAACGAATGAGAGAACCTATTTTTTTTGG
>Ga0207072_1136_pt1 | contig 12953 bp, 10 predicted proteins | sample Alteio_BWMinHeat_68_FD_153570 | JGI IMG/M metagenome (GOLD analysis project Ga0207072, IMG submission 153570) | Enriched cells from forest soil in Barre Woods Harvard Forest LTER site, Petersham, Massachusetts, United States -... | ecosystem: Environmental > Terrestrial > Soil > Temperate forest >... | reverse complement strand
ATCCTCTTCATCACAAATTTTGTGCGCAAATCAATTAAATCCGCCGTTTAAGCTTTGTGAGATTGAAAAATGGAACTGGCCCTTATTTGCAGCCGGTATCCCCGGTATTTTATCAAACCCATATCCATAATCAAGCCCCAGCAAACCAAAAATAGGCAAAAATATCCTTGCACCTATACCTACCGAACGTTTCACGTTGAACGGGTCAAATTTATCAAAACTATTCCAAACATTGCCCCCCTCAGCAAAAGTCAGCAAAAATATCGTTGCCGATTGGCTTTGTATAACCGGATGTCTCAATTCGAAAGTATATTTGTTGTAGATCGTGCTTCCCGGATTGGTATCAACCGTATAATTTGTTCCCGCAGGGATAATAGAGAAATTCTGGTATCCCCTTAACCCGATGATATCGCTTCCCTGTAAAAACTGGTAGCTCTGCATACCGTCGCCGCCAAGCTTAAACCTTTCGAACGGCGACGCACCGACCTCCGAGTTGTACTGGCCCAGGAATCCAAACCGAACCTGCGACATCAGCACCAGCTTACCAGTTATCCGCTGGAACCATTGGGCATCATATTTGAATTTATAGTATTCAACAAAATGATACCGCTCTTCGGGGGTAGCAATCTTATAATCTATGTTGTTAAACAACGAATATGGTGGCGTGCCCTGTGCAGTAAACTTAATATTTGAGCCGCTTGTAGGATAAATAGGCACATCAAGAGAGTTACGTTGAAGCTCCTGCGTTAACTTGATGTTGTACGAGGTACCATTCTGGAACAAATAGCCGGTATAATTATCCAGGTTATAGTGGTCCACGTTCAGGGAATAATTCAGCTGGAAAAAGTTATCCGGCCAGTTCAATCTTTTACCCAGGGTAATACCAACACCATTGATACGCAGTTTATTGTAAAGCGGACTGGTTGTTGGGTAATACTGCCCTGTCGAGCTTAACTGCGTATAAGCCGATAACGCAAAATAAATAGGTTTTTTACCACCCAGCCAGGGATCCGAAAAGGTAAACGAAAAGTTCTGGTACGTTCTCCCACTTGACTGCCCTCTTAGGCTTAGTTTCTGTCCGTCGCCTTTTGGTAAGGGCTTATAAGCTTTTAAATTGAAAATATTTCGTAATGAAAAGTTATTGAACGTTAATCCCAGTGTACCCACCAACTGACCGCCGCCAAAACCGCCCGAAAGCTCGATTTGATCCGAAGGTTTTTCAACCACGTTGTATATGATGTCAACGGTACCGTCCTGGGGGTTAATATTGGTAGGCTTTGGTTCGGTTTTTTGCTCGTCAAAATTGCCAAGCTGGCCAATTTCACGGGTACTGCGGATCAATAATTCTTTATTGAATTTTTGGCCAGGTTTCGTCCTTATCTCGCGCATAACCACTTTGTCGTTGGTTACATCGTTACCTTTAAGAATAACCCGGTTAATGGTGTATTGCGGCCCCTCATATACCCTGATATCTATATCTACGGTATCATTGTATATTTTTGTTTGAACAGGATCGGCGTTGTAGGTTAAATAGCCGTCATTCAAATAAAACGACGAAACATCATCGTTATTTGGCGTTGGTCCGGCTAACCGTTTGTTTAATTCTTCCTCGCTGAATACGTCGCCCTTTTTAATTTTTAAAATTTTTGTCAGTATCTCGGTAGGATATTTTGCATTGCCCGACCATTTTAAGTTACCAAAATAATATTTGTGCCCCTCGAACAGCTTGATCTTTACTCCAACGGTATTTTCACCCGTTTTAAAAACAGTGTCGCTCAATAATTCAGCATCGCGATAGCCTTTGGCCTGCATTTTTTCGACCAGGTTTTGTTTGTCCTCATCGTATTTGTCCTGTTTAAACTTCCTCGAACCGAATACGTTATAAAACTTCATTGTCCGCGTTTTTGATAAATAGCCTCTGAGTTTCTTTTGTGAGAAATCTTTATTGCCCTCAAAAGTGACCGACGTAATCATCACTTTCTTCTTTTTATCAACTATCACGTCCAATATAACACTGTTAGCGTCGCCCGGATCTTTACGCTGTTTAATGGTCACCGTGGCGTTTAAAAACCCTTTTTCGTTATAATGTTTTTTGATTATGGCGGTTGTGGTACTTAACAGGTTCTCATTGACGATTTTCCCGGTCTTGTCCGATAATTTTTTCTGCACATCCTCTATCTCACCTTTACGGATACCTGTTATATGCATTCGCGATAACCGGGGCCGCTCCACTATTGCGATTTCAAGATAAATAGTATCAAGGTTAATCTTCGTAATATTTAACTGAACGTCATCAAACAGTCCCTGTGCATATAAATTTTTAACCACGTTTGCATTCGCCTCGCCCGGCAGGTTGATTTTGTCGCCCTTATTTAACTTCGATATCGTAAGCAACACATCCTTGTCAAGGTTTTTTACACCTTTTATAGTAACCCCGCCAATAATATAGTCCTTGGGCTCAAGATAACTCAAACTATCAGCAGGAAGCGTCGATTTTATAAGAGAACTTCGTGGCTGGTTAGTAACCTGGGCCAAAGCAGCGGAACTTATTACAGAGAAAAGTATAGCAAAAAGTAATTTATTCATTCGAATATTTTAGTGGGCTAAAAATAATTTATACAGTTGTTAAAAAGTGTTAAAAGAAAAAATTTAGTTCACCTGCTCGCTGGTCAACCCGAAACGACGTTCGCGTTTCTGGTAATCAAGTATAGCTGCATACAGGTCTTCCTTGCGGAAATCAGGCCATAATTTTGGCGTGAAGTAAAGTTCGGCATACGCTATTTGCCACAGCAGGTAATTGCTTATCCGGTACTCCCCGCTCGTCCTGATCAGCAATTCGGGGTTGGGCATGCCTTTGGTGTATAAATTATCTTCAAATATTTCTTCATTAATGTCTTCGATTTTCAATTTTTCCTTTTGCACTTTGCCTGCAATTTCTTTAACAGCCCGCAAAATCTCCCTGCGGGAGCTGTAGCTTAAAGCCAGGGTAAGCACAAGCCCGGTATTTTTGGCCGTCTTATTGATCGCTCCCGCTAACTCTTCATGACATTTTTCTGGTAGCATATCAAGGTCGCCGATAGCCTTTAAACATACATTATTTTTCATTAACCGGTCAATCTCCTTATGTATGGTACTAACCATAAGCTCCATAATAGCCATCACCTCCAGCTTTGGCCGGTTCCAGTTTTCCGAGGAAAAAGTATATAAGGTAAGATACCCCACACCCAGTTCAGCGGCACCCTCCACAACATCCCTAACCGACAATACACCATTATGATGCCCGAATATCCTCAATTTGCCTTTGTCTTTTGCCCACCGCCCGTTGCCATCCATAATAATAGCAATGTGTTTCGGCAATTTCAACAAATCGATCTTTTCCTTATATCCCATGGCGGTTCACCGGTTCATCTCCAACAGCTAACGGCATTTTGTTAGTTCATTCATATCATTAACGAATAAACCCTTAACTCAGCCCATGTATACGCTCGCTTATAACACGTCGTATTTCAGCTAACTATTAAATTCCCCTGATTTTTTTCAGGGGACAAAGGTAAAACTTAATTGCGTTTTTTTTAGTATGGGAGAGAAAAGAAAATGGCGGTTGCCGAAAAGAGATTAGAGATCGGAGATTAGCGGTTAGTTATAGCAAGTTTTGATTCTGATCTCTGATCTCTAAGCACTAACCTCTACTAATGATAATAACACTTCTGTGTAACAAAGGTGTACGATATCGTTATCTGTGTGAAGAAATAGGTATCGCGTGGGTTCAGGTCACCTCTTTGTGAGCCGGGTGTGCCGATGTAAACGCCGGTCTTTTCACCCGACCTGTCGGATAATACCGAACCGGTAAAGCTCAGCTTGCTTTTATCGGGGTAAACGCCGCTTACATCATCGAGATAGTCAGTGTTTGGGTGCCGGTAACCTATATCGGCGGCCAGTGTCCATTTACCCATAATATTATACTTGATACCTGCACCGTAAGGTATAGAAAATGCATAAGGTGAGTAGGGCTTTTTTTGACCCTCGGTTTGGAAATCATCCAATGCGTACCAGCGGCCGTTATATATCGTCCCCGGCCAGAAATTGAGGCCGGCCACGCCCGCGTAAATGTAGGGTGTGAATTTATTTTTGCCGGCTTCCGGTATGTAGTGCATAAAGTTAAATTCAGCAATTAAGCTAATCTCGCTTAAAGGGGTTGTAAAGCTGAGGTTACGGTTACGGAATTGCGGGTCGCTTGAAGTGCTGTCCGCAGCACTGATACGGCCATAGGTATAATTGAGCTTTGCCGACAAATAGCCGCTAAAATTTCGTTTTACAAAACCACCGACCGAAATGCCGCTCACCTTAACCGGGTTATTCGCGTTTAAATCCCCCATATAACCCGCGCCGCCGAAAGCCGCTCCCAATTCCCAGGTTTGCGCCTTTAAACTATACGATATAAGGATCAGAAATATAAAAAGTATAAATTTCGGCATGCGTTAATTTGAGTCGTGAGCCTGGGGTTTTTAGTCGTGTGTCATTTACCTTCTTAAGACTATGGACTTAAGCTTACGATTTACGTTAATAATTACGGGCATCCAATCCCCACAACAATTTGTTCCTTAACGTTGATAAATAGCTTTCATTATTTAAGCGAACAAGATTCAACCGGAACCCCGCCTTTTTTAGAGTGAACCGCATGGTTTTATCAATTACCGCTGTTCGCGAATCGCACGAAACCAGGTAATTGGAACTGCGGCATTCCACTTCGATAGATAACGTACTGGTGTCAGGCAATACAACAGGCCTCACATTCAGGTTATGCGGGGAGACGGGCGTTACTACGATGCTGTTTGATTGAGGAAAGATGATCGGGCCGCCGCAGCTCAACGAATACGCGGTTGACCCGGTTGATGTAGAAATAATTATGCCATCGCCCCAATATGAGTTTAAAAACTCATCTTCCAGGAAAACATGGGTAGTGATCATGGCCGAATCATCCCGTTTATGGATGGTAATATCGTTGAGGGCAAAATTATCCTTACCAAATATTCCCAATTCCGAATGGATGCAAATCAGCTCACGGCTATCTAATGTAAATTGTTTATTTACAACAGCGTGTATGGCGGCGGCAATGTCGTTTTTATTGATGCTTGCTAAGAAGCCCAACCGGCCAAAGTTGATGCCGATAACCGGTATCCCGGTATCCCCTATCATGGTAACCGTATCGAGTAATGTCCCGTCGCCGCCCAGTGTAAGGAAAAGATCAATAAATCCCTTTATTTTATCGCCGGACTCCAGCACTTTATAATGTATAGTGCTGATATTGCCCTTCAAATGGTCATTGAGTTCCCTATGCACGTATATTTCCACCCCATGCTGCTCAAGGTTGTCAAATACCTGCTGTATACTCGGAAATACTGCCGGGTCGTTAAATTGTCTGCCGTAAATTGCTATCCTCATGCTTTATGGTTCATACTTCATCGTATGACTATTCAAAAATTATCCCGGTTACCCGCCCAACCTGGCCGTCCTCCAGCCGCACTTTGATCCCGCGTGAATGATAAGACGAGCTGGTCAGCAGATCCTTAACTATGCCCCGCGTCCGCTTACCTGATCGCTGATCTTTTTTAAGTATGATGTCGACCTCCAGACCCGGATAAATATCGCTCCTGTTTTGCCCGTTCATTGTTGCTTGATGGTGAATTTGGTTGACACGAATTAAGAGATCAATTTGTTGATCGCCTCATCAACCTTTTCGAAATTAAAGCTTTTTAACATTAAATCCATGGCAGACACTATTTGTTGGTTACCCAAATTGCCGATGCTGCCCTCATGCGTATGATTAACTTTTTTATCGGGTTTAAATTCCCCTTTCTCGATCGACAGCCCTACCTGCTTATACGCATCACGGAATGGCACCCCGCCAAGTACAAGCCGGTTAACTTCGTCGACGCTAAAAAGGTAAGCATATTTCGGGTCGTTTAATATATCGGCGTTAACCGTAATATTTTGCAGCATAAACGCGGCCATTTGAAGGCAATCCTTTAAATCGCTGAAAGCCGGGAAAAGCAATTCTTTTAACAGTTGCAGTTCGCGATGGTACCCCGAAGGCAGGTTTGTGGTCATCATTGCCACATCATTGGGCAAAGCTTGCAGGCGGTTACATTTGCCACGCATTATCTCCCACACATCCGGGTTTTTTTTGTGCGGCATAATGCTGCTGCCCGTCGTCAGCGCATCCGGGTAGCTTACAAAAGCAAAATTCTGGCTTAGGTAAAGCGACTGGTCCATCGCCATTTTTGCCAGTGTTGCCGCTATTGAGGATAATGCCTGTGCTATAACCCGTTCCGTTTTGCCGCGGCCCATTTGCGCATAGACAACGTTATAATTGAGGCTATCGAAACCCAATAATTCGGTCGTCAAAGACCTGTTTAGCGGGAAAGATGATCCATACCCAGCCGCTGAGCCGAGAGGATTTTTATTGGTGATCTTATAAGCGGCCAGCACCATTTCAAGATCGTCGACCAGGCTTTCGGCATAGGCGCCGAACCACAAACCGAACGAAGACGGCATGGCCACCTGCAAATGGGTGTACCCAGGCAGCAGCACATCCTTGTGTTTTTCGCTCAATTCGATGAGCAGCCGAAAAAGTTTTTTAGTTTCCCGAACCACTTGCTGCAGCTCGTTACGGAAAAAAAGTTTTAGATCAACCAGCACCTGGTCATTGCGTGAGCGACCGCTATGAATTTTTTTGCCGGCATCACCGATACGTTGAGTAAGCAGCATCTCAACCTGTGAATGTACGTCTTCTACCTCTGCGGCGATCGCAAACCTTCCGCTTTCAACTTCTTTATAGATTTCTTTAAGCTCCTTTTGAACCAATTGCAAGTCATCCGCGCTCATTAAACCGATACTTTGCAGCATGCGCGTATGTGCCAGTGAGCCTATGATATCAAAGGCCGCCATCTGCAAGTCGAACTCACGATCGCGACCGACGGTGAAGTCTTCGACCCGCTGGTTTATAGTGGTACTTTTTTGCCACAGCTTACTCATAGTGCAAATATGGTATAAAAATTTTATTGCGTCTAAATCTGGTAGCAGTTAACAAACTTCTGGATGTTGTACCGGCAATGACGATAAGGTATATCAAACGATGGATTCAAGCATCTTGATGTATAACTCAATTCCTTCCCTAATTTCATTAATATAAATAAACTCATCCGCCATATGTGACCTCGCTGAATCACCTGGGCCTATCTTAAGCGAAGGAATTGTTAATAAAGCCTGGTCTGATGTTGTCGGCGAGCCATACGTTGTTCGTCCCAGCGCGATGCCGGCCTTTACGATCGGATGATCTTTATCAATTTTTGATGGCTTAAGGCGTATTGACCGGGGATTTACATCGCAACTTACATGCTTGCGGATAATTTCCAACACTTCTTCATTCTGGTATGCATCAGTAACGCGCACATCAACCGTAAATGTACAGGTCGCAGGTACCACGTTATGCTGCGAGCCGGCATTAATAATGGTAACCGACATTTTCACCGGGCCGAAAGCTTCGGATTCTTTGGGGAATTTAAATGTTCGGAACCACTCGATATCCGGCAGGGCATTATAAATAGCGTTGCTGCCTTCGTCCCGCCCCGCATGGCCGGCTTTCCCGAGTGCAACACAATCGAGCACCATCAAACCCCGCTCGGCAATGGCGAGCTGCATCCCGGTTGGTTCGCCAACGATCGCAAAATCAAGTTCACCTAATTCCTGCAGGATCGATTCTATACCATTCAAACCCGATATTTCTTCTTCAGCCGTTGCGGCCATACAGAAATTATATTTGAGATCGCTTTTATCATAAAAGTAAAGAAAAACCGCCAGCAACGACACCAAACACCCTCCGGCATCATTGCTGCCAAGCCCGAACAGCTTACCATCTTCTGTTTTAGCATCAAACGGATCGCGGGTATAACCGGAATTCGGCCTTACGGTGTCATGATGTGAATTGAGCAGGATCGTAGGTTTGGCCGGGTCGAAATGCAGGTTGCTGGCCCATATGTTATTGCCTTTGCGCTGTGTGTTAACACCTTGTTCCAGCAAAAACTTTTCAATGTGCGCCGCTGTGCCCTCCTCCTCTTTACTGAAAGAAGGCGTTGCGATCAACCGCTTTAGTAGATCGACTGCCTGCCGCGAAAGTGTATCGATGTCTGTCATACCCGGCGTAAAAATAGTGTTTTTGAGCGAAGTAGCCGGATTGCTACATTTCAATCCGAACTCATTTCCTATCCGTTAGATCAATCGCCATCTTTACGGCGTTATAGGCGTTTAAAATGCCGCCTGTAGCAGACAAGCTGCTGAATGGTACTTTTTGCTTTGAATGCGGCCTGTTTACCATTATCGCCGGCTTATACGTTGAGCTTAGGATTATATCCTTAACCTGTTCCATCGAAAGTTGCGGGAAATATGAAAAGAGCAAAGCTGCAACACCTGTGACGCACGGTGCAGACATGCTTGATCCTGACTTGTAATTATAGCCGTCGCCGGGCACGGTGGAAAAGATGTCGCTGCCGGGCGCAAAAAGATCAACGTTCTTTTTGCCGTATCCTGAATTTGGGTGTGCTAACCGCTCATTGAACAACGGCCTGCTCCATCCCACGTTAATAAAGTTCGATGCCTTTTTTCCATCGCTGTAGCGCGCGACCGGGTAGTAATTTAAGCTGTCGTCATTATTCCCGTCGTTGCCCGCCGTATGAACGATCAAAACATGTTTCTCTTCAGCAAAGCGGATCGCCTCATCCACTAATTTTTTATCAGTAGAATATCTTTTTGAAAAACTCATATTGATCACCCGGGCGCCATTATTTACCGCATATTTTATGGCATTTGCTATATCCTTATCCCGTTCGTCCCCGGCACCGGTCGTAGCTACAATAGGCATTATCCGCACATTGTCGGCTATGCCATCAATTCCTTTTTGATTATTTCTTTCAGCGCCAATAATACCCGCCACATGCGTGCCATGGCTTAAATTTGAATTGAATTTAATGAAGGGACTACCATAAACCTGTTGCGGGTGCATCGGATCATCACCGATAAGCCTGCCGGAGTTATAGTTTACATTGTATGCATATTTAAATTCTGTCGAATCCGTGCCGCTTTTCACTTTATCTAAATACTCGGTTTTGGCGGCCTTATAAACAGCATAATTCGCTTTCTCGGCCCCTGTAAAATTGCTGGTGTCGGCGTGGTCATATTTATCCTTAAATGCAGTATATACCTGCGTGGCGCCCGACCGCTCATTTTCAACAAGCATACCCTTTTTATTACTTCTGAAGTTCCAGCCATGAATGTCATCAATATATCCGTTGTTATCATCATCGATGCCGTTGCCCGGAATTTCGCTGGTATTTATCCAGATCACGTTCCGGAGATCCTCGTGGTTAAGGTCGAACCCATTGTCTATCACGGCCACGATGACGGGTTTCGATTTCCTGCCCTCCAGCAATTGATAAGCTTTATATAAGCTTATCCCTGCCACCGAGTCGGTAGCAGGATCAAGTTGCAGCCAATCTCTTGGTGCGCTATTTTTTTCGGGAATATAGTTAAAAGGCAACTTGCTGTTAAATAAGCTCCTTCGATGGTCACACGTTTCCTTAATGACTCTCAGAAAAAGCTGCTGCCCGCTATTCTGGTAGATAATCCGGTAAAAACCGGTATCGCGATAACAATTTTGCTTGCCTGGCATACCAAAAACGGTTAACAGGTTTCCTTTCTGGTTAAAAGCCACGGTATTGGTACGGTTCCCGCTCAACACGCTTATATATAGTGTGTCATTCGCGAATTTCAGTATATGATCCTGTCGTGTCAAACTCCAGGATGTATGGTTCAGCATTAGCTGGCCAAATGACTTACTATTGAAAACAACGACCACGTGAATGACAATAACGATTTTATAAACGGCACGCCTGTAAATCGTTCGCCGCCTTTTGGCAATTTTATGGGTTATCATTATAGTTTATTGCGTTTGTGCCGCTCCATTCATTTCATAATGGATAAATATAGAGAACGCTGCTGCATTGAAGAAATATTTTAGGAACATCTACCCCGAATTATGAGCGCGGATAACCATAGGATCACGCTAAAAGCGAAATATAGGAAACTTTCGGCCTGTTGAATTGTTAGTTAAGCTAACGATGACTATAAATGGATTATAATCATCGCATAAATAAGGAATCGTTATGAAAATTAAATTTTTGTTCCCGTTAATAGTATTAGCTGCAGCCGTTACACAGGGTTGTGTCAGCAATAAGAAATATGCTGAACTGCAATCCCGTTATGATCGGTCGGTCGACACTAACCGGAATCTAAAGCAAAGCTGGCAGGTCACCCAGCAGGAACTTGCCGGTTCGCGCGGACAGGTGCAAAGTCTGCAGGATCAGATAGCCCAGGCAAAATCGAATGCCGCCGCGTTACAGGATGCGCTAAACAAATGTTTGGCCGGTAACAACCAGGGAAACGTAAACATTGCCAAACTGGCTGACCAGATAAATGCATCGGACAAATACATCCAGCACCTGGTTGATCTTAAAAACAAAAGTGACTCGCTCAACCAGATATTAACCGCCAACCTTACCCGGTCATTGAGCCCGGATGAAATGAGGGATGTAGATGTTAAGGTGTTAAAAGGCGTTGTTTATATCTCGCTTTCGGATAACATGCTTTATAAATCGGGCAGCTATCAAATTTCCGACCGCGCAGGGGCTACATTAGGCAAAATTGCCAAAATCATTAATGATTACTCAAATTACGACGTGCTGATCGAGGGTAATACCGACAATGTGCCTATCTCGCAGGTGAATATCCGCAATAACTGGGATTTGAGCGCGCTCAGGGCGTCGTCTGTGGTACAGGCACTGCAAAATACTTATCGCGTCGATCCAAAACGTTTAACCGCCGGTGGGCGTGGCGAGTATAACCCGGTTGCAGATAATGGAACTGATTCAGGTAAATCAAAAAACAGGCGTACAGAGATCATTATCACGCCAAAGCTCGACCAGTTTATGTCCCTTATCGGAAAGCCCGAACCGTCACATTAAAAACCCGTCGATTTGCAGTTAACAAAAATGCCCTGGTTTTGCCAGGGCATTTTTGTTATACACCAATAGGGAAATCAGGCGGGCAAACTCTGCAGCGGCCGCTGTAACAATCGGGATATTAATATCGTCCAATTGTTAAAAACCCTGATAAGCAGCTTGCTCTGAACCCACACTAAAAGGTGTATATCCCCTTTAGACACTTGTAGTAGTTTTAAATTAGCTGTACATTTACTGTATGGCTAAGGTTAAAAAGAAAAGAAAGGCTGAAAGGGTGTATGAGGATGACCCGGAGGGCGAAGCATTATTGCCCGCTCGTAAGACTAAAGAAATAGCTGAAACTCACCTTAAATCCAAACGCAACGAATTAGAGCAGGGAAAAATGGATAGGCTGGGGGAAAATGAGCAGGGGAAAGAGATGTTTGACTTTGTTCTTAAAGGAATGGTTTCTCCTGATAAGAAATAAGCCTTAATACTAAGCATCCAAACATATCCACATCTTTAAATCGGTGGTTGTATCTAAACACGGCTTCATCGACATATTTTTGTAAGTGCTGACCCGACACGTGCAAGTGTGTGCCACCTATCATGCGCTTTAGCTGACCGAAAAAACCCTCTATTGTATTGGTAGACACGCTTCCACGCCTGTATTCTTCCATGCCGTGATTGATAGTTTCGTGGTTGATATAGCCTAAATTTTTAAGGTTTTTGTAAAGATGAAACTCATCGGTGCTTACGTGCGCGTCCTTATCAACATTGGTTTCAATATAAGGATGTGAATTAGCAATTTTTATATCTTCCATAACAGTTGCCCTCACTTCGCCCATCCGCTCCACTATACCAAAAACCGGCTTTTTAGTTAGATTATTTCTGCCTGTTTCCCCTGGTTTTTGCTTACCAATATTTACGTATGTTTCGTCGATTTCGACATGACCCCTCAACTTGCTATACCGTTGCTCCTGCATGAGTTTACGAATTTGTGTAGTCATCTTGTGGGCGGTTTTATAAGTAACACCCAGCGCCCTTTGAACTTCTTTAGAGGCCACGCCATTGCGTGTAGTGGTCATTATGTACATTACGTAGAACCAATAGTTTAAAGGTGTCCGTGTCTTGTTAAACGGCGTATTGGCACATGGGTACAATTGGTGATAGCAAAGGCGGCATTGATACGATCTGCGGGTAACTACACGTCTAAAGGTTGTTTCCTTATTACAGCAAGGGCAAACACGCTGCATATCTCCAAACCTTAGTTTAAACACTTTGTCTAAGCAAGCGGCATCGTTTGGGTATTCTTTTAAAAACTCTTGTAGTGTGTACTTCATTGCTGTAAGTATTAATGTGACAAAAATTTGTCATTACAAATTATTATTACTTACCTTTGAAGTAAGTAATGGTGGACTATGAGGGAGTTGAACCCTCCTGCTTAGGGTGGGAAGCCGGTAGCAGTCGCACGAATAGCCCGTTATTATTTATTAAAATAGAAATATTTAAACCGCTAATCTCCGTGTCCAAAACATCGATTAGCGGTTTTTTTATGCTGCTGTACTTAATCTATAAGTACTTCCTGAATTACCTATTCCTTCTTCAACTACCTCTATTTTTTTACCCTTTAGTGCAGAGATATGAAACCGTGCGTCGGTTAAAGCCTTATGCGGGTCTTTCTGATATTCAGGGAATAACTCCACCATTTTAGCGGCAACGTCTTTTGTTTTACCAACTCCAATAGCCTCTAATGCTTTTAATACCTTAACCGGGATTGAAATTTTAGATTTGCCTTTTTTAACCGCCTTTTTTCTAACTGCTTTAGCTTTGATTGCCCGCTCTTGTGCCAATGGCATATTTTGAGCGGCTATCATAGCTTCAATCTCTTGTTCTTCTACG
>Ga0207072_1135_pt1 | contig 13065 bp, 15 predicted proteins | sample Alteio_BWMinHeat_68_FD_153570 | JGI IMG/M metagenome (GOLD analysis project Ga0207072, IMG submission 153570) | Enriched cells from forest soil in Barre Woods Harvard Forest LTER site, Petersham, Massachusetts, United States -... | ecosystem: Environmental > Terrestrial > Soil > Temperate forest >... | reverse complement strand
ACCGCACCCACGATCAGAAAAGCCTCATCTCCCTTCACCACCGCCTCCGGCAACAGAGCATCCATCCCAGCAAACGAAAGATCCTCTTCAGAAGCAAAGAATCGCATAAACGCCCGCCGCTCGCCCTTCTCGTGATCTCGAATCGTCCCCCGCAGCATCGGGTACCGTGCCTCCAGCACATCCAGCACCGCACGCGGCGTGGCCGGAGCAGCAACCTCCAGCAGCAGTTCACCAGAAATTCCAGCCAGCCTGCGCAAATGTCCCGGCAACTCCACTCGTATCACGATAGCGTCTGCACCTCGACAGACAGCACTGCCGGCAGGTCCCGCACAATCGGAGCCCAGCTATCTCCCGCGTCCGCCGAGCAATAAACCTGCCCACCCGTGGTCCCGAAGTACACTCCGCACTTGTCCAATGAGTCCACAGCCATCGCATCCCTCAGCACATTCACATAGCAGTCACTCTGCGGCAGCCCCTTCGTCAGCGGCTCCCACTCATTCCCACCCGACCGGCTCCGAAACACCTGCAACTTCCCATCGAGCGGAAAGTGCTCCCCATCGCTCTTGATTGGCACGACGTAGATCGTCTCGGGCTCATGCGCATGCACATCGATGCAGAACCCGAAGTCCGTAGGCAGATTCCCACTCACCTCGGTCCAGTTATCGCCCGCGTCATCACTCCGCATCACATCCCAGTGCTTCTGCATAAACAACACGCCCGGCTTCGCCGGATGCATCGCAATATGATGAACACAGTGCCCCACCTCCGCCACCGGATCAGGAATGTGTAACGATCGCAGTCCCTTATTAATCGGTTTCCACGAAGCCCCACCATCATCTGTCCGAAACGCGCCCGCAGCCGAAATCGCAATAAACATCCGCTTCTCATCGCCAGGGTCCAGCAAGATCGTGTGCAGACACATGCCGCCTGCACCCGGAGCCCAGTGCGGCCCCGAGCCATGCCCCCGCAGCCCCGAAAGCTCCGTCCAGTTCTGCCCTCCATCCGCCGACCGGAATAGCGCCGCATCTTCAATACCCGCATACACCGTATCCACATCCGTCAACGAAGGCTCAATGTGCCACACCCGCTTAAACTCCCACGGATGCGGAGTCCCGTCGTACCACTGATGCGTCCCCGGCACGCCGTCATACGCAAACTTGTTCCCCACCGCCGCCCACGTCTCACCTCCATCATCCGACCGCTGCATCACCTGCCCAGACCAGCTGCTCGACTGCGAAGCATAAATACGGTTCTGATCAACCGGAGATCCCTTCACGTGATAAATCTCCCATCCGGCAAAGTGCGGCCCACTAACCTCCCACTTCTCGCGCTTCCCATCCGAAGTCAGCACAAACGCGCCCTTCTTCGTCCCAACTAACACGCGTACTTTGCTCATGTCTCTCCTCCATTTCGTTATCTATAGATCGAACGTTCCTGCCAAAGTATCATCCGCAATCGAAACCGCAAACCTCATCGACACCTTCAAGCAGCCAGCTTCAAATAATCCGGCTCATCCGCAATCGTCTTATAGCGAAACCGCCGCACAATCTTCGCGCCCTTCAAGAAGAAGATACCCTGCATCTGGTATCCATCTTCCTTGATCGCCCCGATTCCATGCTTGAACAGCGCCCCCTTCAGCCATCCCATCCACACCGCTGGTTGAAACAGCGTCCGCCACGGATTGATCCGTGACAATTGAAACACCGGATGCCGATACACGGTCGCATTAGGATCGCTCACCCGCTCCACATCCCCAATCCCGTAGTAATCGAAGAACGGCTTCGCCCGCTCCGGTGTCCCCAGATGCACAAACACCGGTCGCACTCCCCGACGATCCAGTTCGCCCTGCAGATCAGCCACATCGCTGATCGCCTGCCTGCAAGACGAACACCCAAAGTGCCTCAAGAAGATCAGCAGCACCGGCGAAGCCTCAGCCAGTGCCAGCAGATTCGCACCCGACTCCGTATCAATCGAAGCCAGCGTCCCCGCAACATCATCAGGAGAATCGCTACCCACACACACCGCCACAATCCATCATCACTACCTCGCCTAAGCAAACCTGGGACGCAATCATTCGTACTGAGCCGTGAGTTGAAAGTGTAAGCTCGCATCTCCGCCTTCGCAATCCAATCCATCACAAAAGAAAGTCCCGCGAACTGACACCATCCCTCAACCAAATCGCTAAACTAATCCAGATGAACGACCTGTTCCAGCAAGCCCAATCCGCAGCCGACCACATCCGCGCCCAGACCTCGCTCAAGCCCATCCTCGGCATCATCCTCGGCTCCGGTCTCGGCAACTTCGCCACCCAGGTCGAGTCCCCCACCATCATCTCCTACGCCGACATCCCCAACTGGCCTCTCTCCACCGTCGTCGGCCACTCCGGCAAGCTAATCCTCGGCACCATCGGCGGCGTCCCCGTAGCCGTCATGCAGGGCCGCGTTCACGCCTACGAAGGCTACCCACTCTCGCAGGTCACCTTCCCCACTCGCGTCCTCGGCCTGCTCGGCTGCACCACCCTCATCGTCACCAACGCCGCCGGCGGGATCCGCAACGACATCCCCCAAGGCTCACTCGTCGCCATCTCCGACCACATCAACCTCACCGGAACAAACGCAGCCCTCGGCCCTAACGAATCGCGTTTTGCGATTCGCCCGGGAACAGCCGAGCGCTTCTTCGACATGTCCTCCGCCTACTCGCCGCGGCTCCGAGCCCTCGCCATCGCCGAAGCGAAGAAGCAAGGCTTCACCCTAACCGAAGGCGTCTACCTCGCCGTCCTCGGTCCATCCTTCGAAACCCCCGCCGAGATCCGCGCCTTCCGCACCCTCGGCGCCGACCTCGTCGGCATGTCCACCGTCCACGAGGTCATCATCGCCCGCCACATGGGCATCGAAGTCCTCGGCATCTCTCTTGTCACCAACATGGCCGCCGGACTCATCAGCCTCGGCCAGCAAGCAGCCGAAACCATCCATCACGAAGACGTCATCGAAATCGGTCGCCGCGTAGAACGCCAGTTCACCACCCTCCTCATCGCCCTCATCCCACAAATCGCTCAGGCAGGTCACCAATGAAACGTCTCGCCCTCGCTCTGTGTCTCGCCGCAACATCCACGCTCCTCGCTCAGTCCCAACCCGCACCGCAAATCCCCTTCGACTCCGTCCCCAACTTCCTGAAGCTCCCGCCGAACATCTACCTCGGCGAAGCCGCCGGCGTAGCCGTCAACTCCAAGGGCCACGTCTTCGTCTTCTCCCGCGGAAACTCCATCGGCCCCGCCTACGGTGCAGCCGCCGCACAACTCCTCGAGTTCGCCCCCGATGGCACCTACCTCCGCGAGATCGGCCACAACCTCTACGCCTGGTCCTTCGCCCACGCCGTCCGTGTCGATAAAGAAGACAACATCTGGGTCACCGACAAAGGCTCAGACATGGTCATAAAGTTCAACCCCGCCGGCCAGGTGGTCATGGTGTTCGGCCGCAAACAAGAAGCCTCCGACGAAGGCACCGGCCCACTGAAACACCCACGCCCGCCACTCCCGCCCATCGACGGCCAGTTCCGCCAGGTGACCGACATGACCTGGGACGCCGCCGGCAACACCTACATCAGCGACGGCTACATCAACTCACGCGTCGCCAAGGTCGACAAAAACGGCAAGTGGCTCATGTCCTTCGGCGAGCCCGGCGACCAGCCCGGCCAATTCAACACCCCGCATAGCATCGCCGCCGACGCTCAAGGCAACATCTACGTAGCAGACCGCGGCAACCGCCGCATCCAGGTCTTCAACGGCAACGGAAAATTCCTCCGCCAGATCACCATCGACGTCCCCTTCGACTACGCCAGCGCAACTCCAGCCATCGGCCGCAAACCCGCACCAGACGCCACCGGCACCCAATCCTCCGGCGCCCCGTGGACCGTCTGCATCACCCCCGGCCCCAACCAGGTCCTCTACGCCTCCGACGCCTTCCCCGGCCGCATCTACAAACTCTCGCTCGACGGAAAAGTCCTCGGAGTCCTCGGCGAATCGGGCAAGCAGCTCAAACAATTCGGCTGGATCCACGAGATAGCCTGCCCCTCCGAAAACGTTCTCTTCGTCGCCGAACTGCTCAACTGGCGCGTCCAAAAACTAATCCTGCATCCGACGAAATAGATATGACGAAACACCGATCATTCTCAATGGCCGCTCTCGCAGTCCTGCTCATAGCATCTCTCGCACAGGGCCAGGACAAACAGGACAAACAGGACAAACCTCTTCGACTCACCTTTGACGTCGCATCCATCAGACCCTCTCAACCGGGTGCGGCCGGCGGAATGATAAAGCCTCTCGACGGAGGACACGGCTATTCAGTAAAGAACATCCCCGTAAAGCTGATGATCAGCCTGATGTACAAGGTGCCGATGCGCCAGATCTCAGGCGGCCCAGACTGGCTCGCAACCGACCCCTACGATATCGAAGCCAGAACCGATCGTCCCTACGGCCTTGACGACCTCCACGTAATGTTTCAGAACCTGCTGGCGGATAGATTCAACCTGAAACTCCATAAGGAGATAAAGGAGGGTCCCGTCTATGTACTGACGGTCGACAAATCGGGACCAAAGATGAAGCTCAACGAAAGCGAGCAGGACTACAACATCCCAATCACCTTTGGCCAGAATAACGTCTTCATTGGCAAGAGAGTCTCCATGCAATATTTCTCCTGGTGGCTTGGACAACAGCTCCAGCGCGATCAAAGGCCCGTAATTGACAAGACCGGCCTCGACAAGAACTACGACTTCACGCTCATATTTGCGCCGGATCTCCCACCCGATATTCCGAAAGAAAATCTACCTCCCGGACTTCTCGATCGCCCCACGATCTTCGACGCACTGAAAGACCAGCTCGGCCTGAAACTACAGGCTCAGCCCGGCCCGGTAGACTATTACGTTATCGACCATATCGATAAGCCATCCGAAAACTAAAGCGCGATTCGTCGTGGAGAGCACTCGCATCAATGCATTCATCTGAACAGTCTGGCCATCCCACCAAACCCCTCGTCATAGGCATAGCCGGCTGCTCCGGCTCCGGCAAGACCACCCTCGCCCGCGAGCTCACCACCCAGCTCGACGCCACGCTCTTCCCGCTCGACCTCTACTACCGCGACCTCTCGCAATTCCCCCTCGACAGCCGCCACAAGCTCAACTTCGACCACCCCGACTCACTCGAATCCGAGCTCATCATCGAGCACGTCCGCGGCCTCGCCTCCGGCCAGCCCATCAACCGCCCCGTCTACGACTTCAAGACCCACTCCCGCGTCATCGGCAGCTTCGATACCATCACGCCCGCCTCCGTCGTCATCGTCGAAGGCATCCTCGCCCTCCACTACCCCGAGCTGCTCCCGCTCTATCACTTCAGCATCTACGTCAACGCCCCCAACGAGATCTGCCTCAACCGCCGCATCTACCGCGACATGCTCGAGCGCGGCCGCACCGAAGAGAGCGTCCGCGCTCAATTCGAAGCCACCGCCAAACCCATGGCCGACCTCTACGTCCTGCCCTCCGCCGCCCACGCCACCATCACCGTCGAAGGCACCGACTCCCTCGACTGGTCCGTCGAACAAATCCTTCAGCGTTTAAACCGACTCCACCTCACACCGTCTCGCTGACCGGCGCCTCCGCCGGTATTCCCTCAGGCGCCAGCTCCAGCAAAGCCTCCCTCGCCTCCACCGCCACTTGCTTCCGGTGCATTACGTCGCTCGAGAAAGCAATCGGCCCATCCGCAAACCGCACCTTGGCCCGCACATTCCGCAGCCCCACAAATCTCCACATATGCGGCCACATCGTCTGGTCGCCCCAGAACGCAACATCGTCCGCAACACTAGCCCCAGGCGCATTTCCCTCTCCCAGCGAGTACTGTATATAGCCCGCCGTCACCGGCTCATCCACCAGCATCGCCTGCGCCAGAATCCCCGAGTGGAACTTCAGCACCTGCTCTCCATTCGTCGTCGTTCCCTCAGGAAAGAACACCACCGTCAACCCCGCATCCGCTACTTCCTGCATCCCTGCGCGCGCCCGATCTGCCGAGCCGCCGCGGCCGCGATGCACATACACCGTCCCCGCCATGGTCGTCATCCATCCCACCACCGGCCACTTCTCAATCTCCGCCTTCGACACAAAGACACAAGGATGCAGCGCCGCCAACACCAGGATGTCGATGTAGCCCTGATGATTCGTAATTAACGCGCCCCGCTCAGGAAAATTCCCCACCGCGCTAAGGTCAATCCCGAACCGTTTCACCATCCCCTTGCAGAACCGATGCAGCCAATCCGCCCGCAACTCTCGCGTCGCAGGACGAGTAATCAGCAGCTCCAAAAACCCCATAGCAAACGTCCATACCACCAGGACAATCCGCCACACAGACCTGAAAAAAATCACCAATCCAACCTCCACGCCCCTTGCCTCGCAACGCAGGAGGTCGTCAGACCATCTCCCGCAGTCTATCCTCTTATATGTGACGCTGGTTCAAACAATTCCGAAGCACAACTGGGCATACCGCCGCATTGCCCTCCCCGTCCTCGCTCTCCTCCGCCGCGGAGCCTCGCTCCAAAGACTCGCCTGGAGCCTCGCCGCCGGCATCCTCATCGGAATCAACCCCATCCTCGGCTCCACCACCGTCCTCTGCCTCGCCCTGGCCTTCATCTTCCGGCTCAACATCGCCGCCTCGCAGCTCACCAACCACCTCGCCTACCCACTCCAACTCATCCTGGTCATCCCCTTCATCCGCCTCGGCAGCCGCGTCTTCCACACCGCCCCCATGCCCCTCGACGCAAAAGAGCTCATCCACGCCGCCCGCGAAGCCCCCCTCGCGCTCATCCGTCAGCTCTGGCTATGGGAGCGCCACGCCCTCATCCTCTGGGCCATCCTAGCCACCATCCTCACCCCCATCCTCGCCCTCGCCCTAACCCCAATCCTCCGCAAACTCTTAGTCCGAGTCCAACACCACCAATACCCCCTCATCCCCAACGCCTGATGCGGAAAGTCTAGAAGGGAGTTGCTTTTGTTCTAGCTGACAGCTATCGCTGACTATCTAAACCGCTGTTGTTTGTTCTTTGCCCATCCCGCCTTATCCCGCTCTTATCCCGCCTTCATCCCCGTTCCTGTTTTACAACTTTCGCACTTCCAAATCCTGTCAAGCAAAAATGTCTAAACCACACCAAATCAGCAGCATGCAAACATCACTAAGCCCCACCCGCCTGCTATAATAGAAGATTAGGCGAAAACCCACCGCCCAGGCGGATCAGCACTACCGGAGTCTTTGACAACCCAGCCAGCCAAATCTAATAAACCTAAATTTATGAATACTTTGCAGCCTTAAGCCCAACTTTATAAGACTTTTTGCACCTACGCGCACCGAAGTCCGGACCTAAAGCTCCTACTTTGAATACTTTGCACCATTAAGATAGGGGAGGGGGATCCCCCTCCATCCCGTCAAGGCTTATACGGCGGCACCGGATCCGCACTCCTAACCCACGCCGTATAAATCATGTCCCGCAGCTCCGTAGCTCCCGCAGCCAGCCGCTCATCCACAAACGCCTTGCCCTCCGGAGTCCCCGCACCTGTAAACGCACCCGCCTTCTCCAACTGGTACGTCTTCTCAACCAGCGAGTTCGAGTGCCGCAGATACTTCATATAATCGTCGAACACATCCCCCATCACCAGCGGCTCCTTCGCCACCAGCGGCCGCACATCACCAATCTTCACGTCATCCTTCACAAACACGCTCTCGAACTGCGAATGAATCTTGTGCAGCGTCGTATATCTGTTCGGATTCGCCCCCGTCCACCCGTTGTACTGGATCGAAGTATGCAGCGGCATCGACCCATCCCCCACATAGTGCCCCATCCACCCCGCCAGAAACACGATCTCCGCCTCCGTCGGCTTCGTATCCTGCTTCGCAGCCGATAGCGTCCGGTACTGCCGCATCGCCACCTTCAGCCGCTGCCACAACTCCATCGTCACATACGGCTGCAACCCCACCTTTTCCGGAGTCAGCGTAAGCTCCGGATGCGCCTTCTGCGCCTCCGCCAGCGCCCGCACAAAGTCATACCGCTTCCGCGGCAGCGTCCCCACCAGGTCCGCCCACTCTAGGTCGATAAAGTGCTCCGGAGCCTGCGCCGCATTCAACTCCGGCTCCGACGACTCCCGCCACCGGTCCGGATCCGGCCCATAATACTCCAGCGCATTCACCGCCGCCGGAGACCGCAAAAACTCCGGAACGTCCTTCGGCAGCGCCTCACCCGCCAGCCGGTTCACCATCATGTGGCCATCCAGCCCCCACGCAAAACTCTGCTGCACGAGCATCACAGGCACCAGCGCAACAGCCGCCGCCACACGCACCAACCCAGCAATCTTTTTCATGCCAAAAGTATAACCACTCCGGCCCATCGGACTCGCTGCCAACCAGCAACCAGCAACTGCCCTTAAACCAGCACCTCAGCCCCCACCACCACCGCACTCCCAAACACCCGCCGATACCGCTCAATCTCCTCCGCCGGCCCCGTAGACTTCCGAGCATTGTCACTCAACTTCACCGCCGGCCTCCCCTCCACAGTCATCAGCTTGCAAACCAGACTGATGGGCTCCAGCGTATCCTCCCCCCGCGGATGGCACCCACGAAAATCATTCGTCAGCAAAGTCCCCCAGCCAGCACTGAACCGTATCCGCCCGCGAAAATAATCGTGCAGGCCCACAATGTCCTCGACATCCAGCCCATCCGAAGCGATAAGCCGCTTCTTCCTCGGATCGCGCTCCCTGTGCATCAGCCAACCGATATACTCATCCCCCGCCACCCGCGGGTCCTTGCTATCGATCCTCTGCCCCGTCCAATCCGCCACCCAATCCGGAGCCCCCTCCAGAAACTGCGTAGTCCCAAAAGTATCTGGCAGCATAATCAGCAACGCCCCACCATAGCTCTGCTGCCAAAGCTCCAGCACCCTGTACTGCGAAGCCCGCAGCTCTTCATCCGTCCCTCGCGAAGCCATCGCCGCCAGCGCCATAGGCAGCTCATGCGCATTCGTTCCAATCGCCTCCAGGTCATGCTTATAAGCCAGCGCCGTATTTGAAGTCCCCGTAAACCGCGCCGTCTCTCTGTAACCAGCCCCGTTCTGGTTCAGACTCAACCGCATCGCATCGACGCAGTACTCCTGCCACAGAAAGCTATGCCGCCGCCGCGTCCCAAAGTCCGAGACCTGCAGCCCCTCCACCCCACGCAGCCTCTCAATCTTGTTCCACAGCCGAGTCTTTGCCCGCGCATACAACACATCCAGTTCAATCTCGCTCAACTGCCCCAGCGCAAACCGCGTCTTCAACTCGCTCACAATCGCCAGCGAGTACACCTCCCACATCGTCACCTCAGACCACAGCCCGCTGAACCGAAGCGTCAACTGCCCGTCGTGCTCCAGCACCTCGTAGTCGCTCAGCCGGAAATCCTTCTCCAGCCAATCCAGAAACGCCGGCTCAAAGATGCTCCGCACTCCATAAAACGTATTACCCGCCAGCCAAACCAGCTCCGACCGCCGAAACCGCAACTCCCGCACATGCTCCATCTGATCAATCAGCGCCGCCGCGCTCACCCGCTCCGCCAGCCGAACCTCCACCGTCCGGTTCACCACCTCACTCGTCACATGCACCGCAGGAAAGTTCTTCCAGATGAACTGCAGCATTAGCAGCTTATAAAAATCCGTGTCCAGCAACGACCGCACAATCGGGTCCAGCTTCCAGTTATGGTTATGCGCCCGCTCTGCAAAGTTCACATTCATAGAAACGATTGTCGCCTCTTGCTCGCCACTAAACAACTATGCGATGCACATCCCAGAGTGAATGAACCCTCTATTCGAAGTTGCCTCTCTCGAAGTACCCTTTATCAATGATTCAATATTTGAAGATGTCACGGTTGTTCGTGGCATCTGTCCTTCTCGGCACCTTCCTATGCGCGCAAAATACGCCCCTCACAAAACGCACCATCTCTTTTCAAGGCCTCAAGCCTTCCCCCACCCATTGTCTAAACCTTAGAGCTCAATTCCTCGACGACAATACCCTGCTGATCTCTAACCCTATCTGCGCCAAGAACGGCGTCGAATCCAGTCATCAACACGCTCTCGCGAATCTTGATGGCAACGTCCAAAGCTCCGTCGAGCTTGGCCAAGGGTCCAGATATGCATATATCGGTCCGCCCGGATACCTCTTCTTTCCAGCCGACCACCAAGGCTGGCTCATCTACGACACAGCCTTGCAACCGAAATGGAACGTCCCCATACCACCCGGCGAGTTCCCAGGAAGAATAGCCCTCTCGCCATCGCGCACCGCCGTCGCTCTATCTTCCCGAACTAACGGCCCGTACCACTGGCAACTTTTCGCTGGAAATCCACTCACGAAGGTAGGCGAATTCACCGGGTCGCTGCCATTCCCCGGCATCACCGACACCGGGACAGTCAAATCTGAACACCCCGGCAAACCCAACCTCGACAGCGTAGAGCCTACCCCGGGCGAGCTTTGGTTCTTCGATGCGCACTACCAGCTCACCCGTCAATCCAACACGGGAACCGACTCTCTCCTGCCAGAAGCTGCGTGGCTGGCTCCGGAAGACAAAGAAGGTTGGTGCTCAGAAGAACTTTCCGCTTCCCACCCGAGTCATATCCTCGCTTACTGCATGACGTCGCACTACCTCCCGCGGGCGGTCGGCGGCTTCGTCACTCATGGCCTGCCTCTCTACCGTCTCCGCTACGTCGTCTACGATGCAACCGGGAACATTTTGATCAAAGGGACTTATCCCTTCGACTCCCCACCATCGCTCTCCCCAAATGGCCACCTTTTGGCCGTTACGCAGGGAAAGGGTGTCATCCTTTACAACCTGCCCTAGAAGAGATTCAAAAGCTAATCCAGCAGTCGTCGGTCACATCGGACTGACGGTCGCCACTCAGTTAAAATAAAAATGACAAGCACCCTTGACAAATTTCGGAGCCTTATGTAAAGTTAGCTTGTCACTAAGTAAAGGACACCAATCATGAACTGCTTCCCACAAAACAAAGCTCAGCGCCGCTACATGGCCCGCTTCTGGGTGATGATGAGCCTCTACGTCGTTAGCCTCCTCTCCGTCACCTGGCTCTTCAAGCACCACCCGCCCACCGGGCTCCTGGCATACGTCCTCGCCGCCCTCCCCTCGCTTCCCATCATCGGAGTCCTCGCCATAATCGGCCTCTACATCGCCGAGGAGACCGATGAGTTCGAGCGCTCCATCCTCATCCAGTCCCAGCTCTGGGGCATGGGAGCGACCCTCGCCATCACCAGCTTCTGGGGCTTCCTCGAATTGTTCGTCCCCGTCTCCCACCTGCCCGCGTACGTAATCGCGGTCATTTACTGGACCTGCGTCGGCCTCGCCACCCCCTTTATTCGCCTGAGGTACAGATGAACAACCGTCTCCGCATCCTCCGCGCCGAACGCAACTGGTCCCAGGCCGACCTCGCCCAGAAACTCGAAGTCTCCCGTCAATCCGTCAACGCCATCGAGACTGGCAAGTACGACCCCAGTCTCCCCCTGGCCTTCAAACTAGCCCGCATCTTCAGCACCACCATCGAGCAGATCTTCACCGACGAATAGCGCTCCCGAATCAGTCGCCCATCCACCAGCCCGTGACATCTGTCATTCCCGTTCAATGACGATCCCCACTGGCCTCAACCCCTCACGCGCCTCAAACTCGTATCAAGTGGCCACAAGCCAAAAGGAGTTCAACCATGTCTCCCTACCGCATCATCTTCCGCATCGCCGCCGCCCTGGCCCTGATTCTCTTCTTCCTCATGACCTACGAACCAGCCCGCTGCCAGACCCCACACTCAACATCTTCCGTTCAGGCAGCGCACCGCTAATTCTCCGAGGGCTTCTCCACATGGTCCACCACCATCACTTCCACCATCGCCTTCTCCGCTTCCAGCTTCAGGCCAAGTTCGCCCTGCAACGCCGCCATCATCACACTCCCCACATTCGGCCTCACGGTCTTATCCTCCGGAAGATAGTTCGTAAAGTCGATTGCGAAATCATACTTACCAGTCAGCCCGGTCTTATCCACCACCGGAGTCTGCAGCGGCCCCGAGAGCATATCACCCAACTCCCGCATCGTAGTCGACTTCGCAACCGTACCCACCTCCGAATTCTGCATCGACCCCTTACTCTCGTCATCAGCGGCCTCATGCAGCTTCGGCCCACCCTTCGCCACCATAAGGGCAAACGCCTTCAACTCTCTCTCCTGGCGATGAAAGCTAAGTTTGAATCGCTCCGCCAGCAGCGTCCGCATCATCAGCTTCATCTGCTCCTCCCCCACCGGCCCATCCGCCTTCGCATTAATGTCGAAATGGTCCGCCTGCATCCACACCGGCCCCGAGATCTGGCTATCCTGAACCCCGTACGCCCACTTGATACAAGTGCTCACCGTAACGTCCCGCATCCGCAGCGTCCCCGGCGAGGTCTCTGTCCTGCCGTCATGCTCAAACTTCACCGCCTCAGCGCTCGGACGAATCGTCGCCACCGCAAACGCCTGCGCCTCGCCGGCGCGTCCCAAAATCCCGCTCGCCAGCACCAGCACACCAAGACACACCTTCGGCACAGTCAGTCTCATTGTCTTCTCCCGATTCCAAATGTGGCACTATCAAGCGTCGCGCTACATCGCCTCTGGAGTCATACGGCGAAACAGTGCAGCATGTTCCCTTCGAATCCCCCACCCGTAAAACCCGTTACATCCACCTCACCCTTTAACCACCCCTAAATTCGCAGCCTCCCAAGCCGTAATCCCACCCGCCAATTCCATCAGGTCCGTAAATCCCTGCCGCCTCAGAAGGCTCGCCGCTATCGAAGACCGGTACCCTCCCGCACAGTGCACCGCAACTCTGCGGCCACGCGGAACCTCTCCAATCCGCTCCTGCAACTGACTCAGCGGCAGGTTCACGCTATCGGCGATATGTGACGCGCTCCATTCATGAGGCGTCCGAATATCAATCACCACCGGAGGACCCCCCGACCCCAACTCCTCCGCCAGCATCACAGCGC
>Ga0207072_1133_pt1 | contig 13136 bp, 10 predicted proteins | sample Alteio_BWMinHeat_68_FD_153570 | JGI IMG/M metagenome (GOLD analysis project Ga0207072, IMG submission 153570) | Enriched cells from forest soil in Barre Woods Harvard Forest LTER site, Petersham, Massachusetts, United States -... | ecosystem: Environmental > Terrestrial > Soil > Temperate forest >... | reverse complement strand
ACAAAGTCGAGTGAAAACATTGAAAGAAAATAAGAATTTATGAAATTCTTTTTTTCAAGTGGAGTTGGATTTATGAGTCAAAAGAAGCGAGTTTTATTGATCGAAGACGAAGAAGACATTGCGGCCCTGATCAAACTCCAAGCTGAGCTTTCTGGATATAAGCTGCATGTTGAAGTGGATGGGATCAACGGATATCGTGCGATTGAACGGGAAAAGCCAGACTTAGTCATTCTCGACATCATGCTTCCCGGAGAGAACGGCCTGGATGTCTGCCGCCGGATGAAAAGTAATCCTGAATTGAAAAACATCCCGGTCATCATCCTTTCTGCAAAGGGAGAAGAGCTCGATATCGTCTTGGGGCTGGAACTCGGCGCCGATGATTATGTGCAAAAGCCATTTTCTCCCAAAATCCTCTTTTCTCGAATCAAAGCGATCTTACGCCGCGGGAAAGAGCCAGATAAATCAGTTAAAACAGTGAAATTCAGCGACTTTATCCTCGATGTAGAGCGCTATATATTGCGTAAAGGAGATAAAGTGATTCCCCTCACCCTCTCTGAATTTGGAATTTTGCGCCGATTGGTGAGCAATCGAGGCAAAGTTCTCACTCGCAACCAACTCCTCGATGACATCAATAACGACGATGCTTTTATCGTCGACCGAAACATCGATGTCCATATCGCATCGCTGCGCAAGAAGCTAGGGCCTACCTTTGACTGGATCGAAACAGTCCGGGGGGTCGGCTATCGCTTTCGCGATGATCCAGCTATGGCTGGCTGAAAAATAATAGACAATAATTGCCTCCGAGACTAACTCAAGATTAAGAGGCGGTCTAAAAGGCTTTCATGAGATATTTTGCTATTTCGATGACACTTATTTTAGGAAGCTGTGCTTGCAACACGGGAACAGGTGTTATGGCCGGAGGGATGATTGGCGCCAGCGCAGGAGGGATAACTGGCGGTGGGAAGGGGGCTCTCATTGCAGGTGCTGCAGGAGCGATCGCAGGGGGGCTTATGGGGGCAGCTTTGGATGAGCAAGATCGGCGCGTCATGGAGCGAAGCAGTCCCAGGACAGTGGACCGGATGGACCGAAGAGAGCCGCTGACCATCAATGATGTCATTAAATTGAGCCAGGGGGGCGTGAGTGATGATACAATTCTCCGTTATATGCGCGAAACAACAAGCTCTTATAGTTTAAGCCAAGCGCAAATCCGCCGTCTGCAGGATGCTGGAGTGAGCCAACGGATCATCCATGACATGATCGATTCAGGGAGATAATTTGCTCCAATCTCGAAAAATATTGATCAAAAAGGGAGAAAAGCGTACACGGTATGGATCTACAAGCCCCTTTAACCTGGCGAAAAACCCGATGTCTACGCAATTAGAAAATGACCGCGCCTTTGACGATGCATTCTTTCAGCATAATCTGCCTCAATATTACCGAGCGATTTTGTGCGAGTTCAGGCGAATCACCCACTCTTTTGTTTCGTTCAATCTCCTCTTTTTGGTCCTTTTTTCCAGTGAGTTATTTCTCTTTTTCTTCTTTTTTCCCTTCTTAACAAGATCCGCTGTTTTTGCTTTTGCTCTTGGCGCCCTTTTTCTCACTTGTTTTTCTTATTTTGTTCTTTTTTTTTATTTTCAGGCCAAAAAACCAGAGCAATTGATTCAACTGAGAGATCGGTTTCTCCAATCGTGCCGCCAAGTGTTTCCCGTTCCTCCTGGAGATGTACAACACCATCTCTCTTTGGCAGAGGCCCTTTCCAAATTATCGGCGTATCTTCACGAATTCGAATGGAATTTCTATAAAGTTCCGAAAGTTCTCCAAGTCTTTTCAAAGGCCATTTCCCGATTTTCTGCCTATTGCTATGGAGAAGACGTCTTTAAATGGAGACTCCTTCTGCTTCAGGCAGCTGTCGACGAGCATCTCGAACAAATTCGCGCCACTCCCACAGACCTAGAGGTCCATGCGTCGCTTGCCAATACATATGTCGCCCTTTCCAAAATTTATCAAGGGCCCCTTTTCGAAGAAAGATACCGAGTTTCTGCCCGCCTTGCTGTGGAGGAATTTTGTATCTTGAGCCATTATGCGCCCAACGACCCTTGGGTTCACGAACAACTCGCTCTGGGCTATCGCGATCTCGGTATGCCTGAAGAGGAAATGCGCGAAGTAGAGACTCTCTTAAAACTTCGCTCTCAAGACAAAGAAATTCTTTACCGCTTGGGCGTCCTCTACTTCAAGCAGGGGATGAATGCCAAGGGGCTTCAAGTATACGAAGAACTAAAAAGGGGGAATTTCAAAAAAGCGGAAGATCTCATCGGCTTTTATGGCAGCAATGCTAGCTGAGAGACTACCTGAAAAAATTCCTCTTTTTTAAATATCGGCATGATTCTAACCTTATTATTTTTAAAAAGACGTTAGCATGCTACGGAAACAAACTCACTCCCTCCTTACTCTCTACTTCGCCTACTTTGCCGATTACTTCAGTTGGGGTGCGGCAATCGCTTTTCTCGCCGTTTATATTACGACCGATACCACCCCTTTCTACAATCTCTTTTGGGGACCGCAGATCTCTTTAGGCTTCGCCTTTGCCGCTTTCCCGATCGGGGAAGTGATTGGGGCCCCTATTTTAGGGGATTTATCTGATTGGATCGGAAGGAAAAAAGTTTTGATTTGGGGGTTTTGGGGATCTGTTTTCAGTATGGCTTTTTGCGCATTCTCTTTATGGGTAGGCAATTTCGCTCTCTTTTTAGTGGGACAACTGCTCGTCGGTTTTTTTGCTGGGAAGCAAGCGATGGCGCAAGCGGCGATCGTCGAGATTCAGGCGGGCACCAAAGGCCAAAAATTGGCATTTCTCTCCGTTTTAGGAGGGGTAGCTTGGATTTTAGGCCCTCTTTTAGGATCGGTTCTCCTGGAAAAACCCTTTATCTCTTACGGCGGATATATTTGGCCAAATATCCTCGCCTGTATCGTTTACCTTTGCTCCCTGATTTGCACCCAACTCTTCTTTATCGATATCTATGAGCCCGCCCCTCGGTCTCTTACAACTGCGAAATTCCTTCATAGCGTAGGGGACATTTTCGTTTTAACCTGGAAAGAGAGGCTCTTCTTTATCTTTCTTCTGAACCTACTCGGCTGGTACCTCCTCATTGTCTCTCTATCGGACTTTCTCATTGTCCGATTCCACCTTACAAACGCAGAGATCGGTATCTATAATAGTTATTTCAGCCTCTCTTTCACTCTGGGAGGGGTGGTTGGAACAGCATGGATCCTCCATCGCTGGAAGGCAAAAAATATTCTCTTTTGGTCTTTGCTCGTCGGCTCCGTTGGACTCTTTCTCCTTTTCGGCGCGGATCGAGTGATCGAGTTGTGGACCTATTTGGCGATTCCCACCTTCACCGAAGCGTGGATTTATCCCGCTTATCAGACCGTTCTCTCCGATCAGACGAGCGAAAAAAACCAGGGAAAACTTTTTGGCCTTATTGGCGCCACCAATGGAGCCTGCCAGTTTGTGGCCTCTCTCATTCTAGGTGGGATCACAAGCACTTATTCGATTCTGATTGCAGCCCTTCTGTTTTTGAGCAGCGCCGCCCTCTTCCCCGCCTTGATGCGCAAAAAAAAGGTACAAAGTCGAGCTTGACCTTCTGTCTGTAAAAATTTATGATTGCATTCCTTAGTGAGGTACACAGTGCGAGTATTATTTTTTCTCTGGATTCTTCAAGGATATGCGGCCTTTAACCTGACTTGGGGGACCCCCGCTGTCAATCTCGACAGCAACCCTCCTGTCGGCGATACCGATGGGAACGCGGCAATCGCTATCGATCCCCTGGGCAACGCAATAGCTACTTGGGGTCGTACCACAGGCAGCAAAGCAAGTGAAGACATTTGGGCGGCCATATACAACCACTCTCTCAGAGTTTGGACTGGCGCAGTGAAAATTTCAGGAGGCGGAAATGCATCCAATTCCCGCGTGGCGATAGATGGAGCGGGCAATGCGGTATTCGTCTGGGACGAAGGATTTCCCACCCAAATCCTGTCTCGCACTTTGACAGCTCAAGGCGTTTGGGCCCCAGATCTCGGAATGCCACCTACACAGATTCATGAATCTAAAAATGCACAAATCTCTCCTCAAATTGGAGTCGATTCATCTGGCAATGCGGTTGCAATATGGATGGAGTTTTATAAAGGGAACTATCATATTCAATCTGCCCAAAAACCCTTTGGATTGCCATGGATCGGGCTCGGTAAAATTTCCTCAGGGGTAAATAACGCAGCCCTCATTGCGACTAAGGCGCTTGCTGTCAACGAAGCGGGCGATGCGATTGCAGTCTGGCAGGAGGGAAAGGATCTTTTCTCTGAAATTCATGGAGCGCGGTATGTGAAAGGAGAATGGATGCCTCCGATGGCCATTTTTGCACAGAAGGGAGAACCCGCTCAATTTCCATCGGCAGGTATAGATGCAGCCGGCAATGCAGTCATTGTTTGGAGCCAGGGGAATGCCATCCAATCGAAAACCCTGATCGATGGGATCTTATCTGAAACGCCACTCATCGCCTCGAACCCCGCCTATATCGCACTCCACCCTGATGTGGGAGTCGATGCAGCAGGCAATGCGGTGGTCGTATTTGAACGCTACAATGCCATGCATAAATTCATCGCTGGAGCCTCGTTGCCCTTCAAAGGCGCTGCTTGGTCTCTTCCCGTAGAAATCTCTGGGCCGAGCTCTTCCGCGGCGGATATTGCAGGATACCCTGTATTGTCTCTCAATGCCATTGGAGATGGCGCCGTCCTTTGGAAGGAGCATACAGGAACGCATATCGCCATTCAAGCAGCCGGATATTCGCTAGGAACTTGGTCTTTGAGCAAGCCACTCTCTTCAGCGAACGGCAACGCAGGAGCTCCTGTTCCCGCTTATGATATGGCCGTATCTGTCAATCTTGCGGGCAACATGATGGCAGTATGGCCTGAAGACCCAGCTGGCAATGGAACGCTGCAGATCAAAGCTACAGCAGGAGTCGGCTTAGCCAATGCGGGCCCCCTTCCTCCTCTCGCCGATCCGGTCAATATTCTTAGCGGGGTCGCATTTGGGAAGCAGGTCCTTCACCGATTCCCTGCACACGCAGATCTGATCAACATACTCACCTGGACCTCTCCCGGAGGAGGAGTCGCTTATTATAAAATCTATCGGGGCAGTCTTTCGGCATTGGTGGGCACCTCTGGAAATGGGTATTATGAAGACCATCAGAGAATTCCAAAGCAGCAGGAAACGTACTTAATTACTTCGGTGGACGGCAATCATCAAGAGAGCGGGCCGATGACGATCGTCGTTTCTCCTCTTTAAAACCGCACTCCGACCCCAAAGCCTGCTGTAAGGCTACCCAGATCTACATCGGAATCATCGCTGCTGATTTCATCGGGGTCGACTTTCATTTTTTTCCAGGAATAATCGCCGAATAGATCAAAGAAGATATTCGGGCATTGGGGAATGGGGAAAAACCACAATCCGCCGTCAAGTGCCGCTCCAATGCCAATTTCATTATCGTCTCCCCGGACAAAGGGAGAATCATTGTGCAGCATCATCATAAAAAGACGGGGAGCTCCCCCAACGTAAACGGCAATCCGCTCGTGGAAATAATAGATCATTTTCAATCCCAAAGTAATCGAGGCGAGCTTAATTTCCAATTCTTCGGACCCTCCGATCGCTTGTCCCTCTTTTTGGAAATATCCCCCATCTACCCATACGATGAATGGCCCCCACAACTTATACCCTGCCTCAGCCCTGAAAGTAAATCCGCCCTTGTTAAAGAACTTACGCATGTCCCCATCAGTGAAATACAAATAGCCTGGCTTTACTTCAAAATACCACCTTTTCTCAGGATCGCAGTAAGGGTCCGCATCAAAATGGAATTCCACACACGCTTCTTCTTCCGTCTTTTCTTGAGCGATACATCCAATAGGCAATAGAGCTACGAACAGGGGAATAAAAACTTTCCTCATCTTACAATCCTTTGAACCTATCCCAGTAAAATTTTTCGTCGAGTTTTTGGATGATTTTGGCCGCTTTTCGACTTCAAACTTGGGGGGCTATATACCTTGTGTTGATATTGCCCCCCAAGCCTTGAATCGAAAATCGGCTCAAAAGCACCGAAAAATCGACTGAAACTTTTTACTGGGATAGGTTCTTTTACAAAACTATGAAAGTCTAGGACAAATTTGTCAAATACCGAAAAATAATTTTTTAATTTTCAAAGAAATCGCCTCTTCTGTACAATCTACGCTTCAGTTTTTAAGGAATGGTGATATATGAGTGGTAGCCAAGAAGTAGGAATGTCTTTATTTGCTCGCAAATTATGCAATTATCAATCTGACTACGCGGCAGCGGCAGCGCAAGACAAAACCCCTTTGGGGAAAGTAAAAAGTTGTCTTGGTACAAGAGTTGTTGTAGTTGGAGTAGCTCTTGGTCTTCACGTGGATGCCCTTTGCAGATTGGTGTATTTCTGTTTTTTAAACATCAGAAACGTTTTTTCTCGAGTTGATGAAGGTTTATTAACAAACGAGAAAAACCAATGTGTTGCTACTTTTAAAGCAGGCTGCAAATCATTCGCTGCTATTTTCTATAGCAACGTCTTACCGAATTTGCCTGAACTTCCCCCTCAAGCGCCTCCTCAGCCAAAGGCTCCTCCCCAGCTCGCATATAACAATAGATTGCCCCTTGTTGAGACAGAGGCCGATTTAAACGGGATTTACTCACTACCGCGCGGCTCCGAATCAGTACCGCCTCCTATACCTGAACGAAATTCCCAAGAGGCTCTGCCGCCCTCTAGTTCAGCAGTTGTAAATGAGGGTGTTGGCCCAATCCCCGGGCCTCTCCCAGTCGTTCCACCACAAGAACAGATGGTTGAGGAGGGTCAAGAGCCCGTTCTTCCTCCGCCTCCACAAGTTGTGGCAGAAGCTGCGAATGCCGCTCTTCCTCCTGTCGATCCCGAGCCTGAGGAAAATCAACAGCCTGTTCTCGCTCCTGCTCCACAAGAAGTTGTTGAGCAAGCTCTCCAGCCTGAGAATCAACAGCCCGCTCCACGAGTTGAGAATCCCGCTCCTCCTGCTGATCTCCCTCCTCCTGATGATGACATGATGGAAGTGGAAGGCCCTGCAAAGTCGCTTTCTCCTCGTCAACAAAAAACTCTTCGTGATCTGGCGAGCATACCACGACCACTTGCCGCGACCCCCCAGGTTCAGGAACAACCTCCTAAGGGATTTTTGTACTCGCTTTTTTATACTTAGGCGGACAAGTCAACTCGCGCCGCGCCCCTACGCCTCCCTGTAGGGGAGCGAGTTTCACAGCTGGCTCCAAGCCCCTATTTTATTGCCGCAACAGCCTTTAACCCAGCAAGGCTGGTGACAACAGCATGAGAATCGGAACGAGCCGTACAGGTGTCGGAGTTTTCAAATCCTTTCACCAGGTGAGAATTCAATAAACGGATATTTTTCTCAACGACGGGAAGAATCCTTCCGTCGCAAAGATTCCGCTTGAAAAGCGAAATGAAGTCGCTCGATTCTTCCTGTATTTCAGTCGGCGCCGATTGGCTATCGAGTGCGTTGTCGAGGTAGCTATGGTAGAGATATTTGGAAAGGAGGTCCTCACTTTCTTTGCTATCTCGGTCTATACTTAAACTGCCGACAAGAAGGGAGGGCATAGCTGCTTTTTGCTTGGCCAATGTGTTCACAATCTGGGCCACCTGTTCCGTGCGCTTTTCTCTCGCTTCTTTTCCTGGCGTCAGTTGCGTTCCAATAATACGGGCACAAGGCATGAGATCAGTAGGGGAAGCCTTGATTTCGAGCACTTCAAAACCGCGATTGGTGTCCGCGTCATTATTGGCAAACGAAGTGTGGGAAAAATCGTGGACTGCGCATTTGGTGATGACCATGCAACCGCTTTCATCGCCCCAAGTATTTGGTCCTAAATGAATGTAAAAATGGGCGTATTGGTCTGCTAACTCGTCGACTAATGCTTCGAGCTGAGCTGTCTCGTAGGCGTTTTGCAATACAATGACATCGGGGTTTTCTTTTTGGATGTTGTCGATTATTTGCTCGATGTGTGAGCGCCAATGAAGCGCTCCATGAGCATAGTGAGCCCCGCCGCGCTGGTCTTGAACATTGCAGGTCATTATAGTGGCCTGGCCATTCACCAAAGTGATTTCAGGAGCCGTACCTCGAATGTGGGTAAATCCATTTTTTTGAAAATAAAATCCTACTCCTCGGAAAATTTTGCTTCCCACTCCTAAAACTACAGCTGTAAGAAGGATATAGGGGCTCGCAACCAAAACTCCAAGGGCGATGAGAATGCGAGTCCCTATTTCTTTTGCTTTGCTCGTCGCACTGTCAAATTGATTTGGATCAAGCGGTGTTATCAACCGACAAGCTATTCCGTAGCTCCAGCTGAAGAAACCGGCCATCGTAGCAGAGATGTTTAACAAGGAACGATCCAGCTCATCAAAACAAGATTCTTCGACCATCATACAAACCCCTTATGTTTTAAAATATGGAGTAGGATGCCTAAATTTTTTTTTAAAGTCGAGAATTTTCTATCAAAAACCGATTGCAGCGGCCACGGTTTTCCAATCAACCGTACCGACAATGAGGCCAAAAGCGGAGAGTTGGCAGGCGCGCCAGTTCACTTGCTCTTGGTACAGCGCCTGCCCCCAAACGTTCGTTAGGATGATCCCCACCACAGAAAAGAGGGGAAAAATCACCGCGTTTTCAAGAGGGATTGCCCTTTCAGTCGCCCAAAGGATAAAAAACGTGCAAAGGAGATTGGAAACGCCACCCACAGTTCCGTATAAGATTTCCCCCTTTTTTGGGCTTCTTTCCCCTGAGCGCAAGTAGATCAAGAGCTGCACCATTCCAGAGGCGAGGAACATACACGGAGTGAACCATTCGCTGCGGATTTGCTCCAATGTGAAGAAAGAAAGCATTTCTTCAGGATGGGGAAGATTCATGAGCATCGCGCGCCCTTGATAGAGGGCGAGTAAAAAGATGTGGAAAGTGAACATGACTGAAGAGAAAAAGAGCCATTTTTTCATTTCTTTCATCCCCTGTAGCCCTTTAGCGCCCCAAAAGAGGCCCATCAGTACGAGAAGCGAGCCGAGAGCGTGCCAGGAGTTATAGATAAAACCGAACGAAGCGCCAAAAAGGAGCGCCATCAATAACCCCGGCATCACGGTGGCTGAGTTCAAAATCGCAAAGGTAAAGCCTGGAGGCCCTTTTTCCACTGCGCGTCCTAAAGAAAAGAGCATGATGGAGAGAATCACTCCGGCAAGAGCTCCCAAAATTCCTACTGGGAAGGGAATCGAAAAATCTCCTGTGCGGATAGGGCCCATGATCAGGGCCAAAAGGAAAGAAGAGAGCATCTGAAAAACAAAATATCCTTTGGCACTTCCTCCAATATCAATGCTTTTCCGAATCGTTAAATTCGTGAGCGGAATGAACATTCCTGCAATGAAGGCGAGTAAGATTCCCATAGACGACCCTTTTAAACTGGGGTGTGACAAACGCTCGAAGCGAGTGTTTGTCACAGCGGGGTTTGTCCCTGTTATTTTACGTGCACTCAGTCCAAAATTCACCTCGTAAAACTTGAGGCAGGAATTGACTGGAACAATTTCGCTGCGACAAGCTTCCGTTTCGGAAGCTTGTTACAGCCCACTTTTAAACACACGTTCATTCTATCAGATAGGCAAATTATTCTCTCAGTACGTATAATTACATCCGGAAAGATGGGTTAAGTGGATGCGCTTTTGGGGGATTTTATTGTTGAGCCAAGTGCTCTATAGCGGAGAGGGGGAAGAAGAAGCCCTTTTTTTACGTCGAATCGCCGAATTTTGGCAAGAAGGGGAGCATCAGATTGCCAAAAGCCAGATGGAGGAATTCATTGCCGCATACCCGGAGAGCTCTTATTCGGAAGCTCTCTGTGCCGCCCTTGGCGATCTTTTTTTGCGCGAAAAAAATTTCTCCAGTGCCCTGAATTACTACACTCGCATTCAGACGCCAGAATTTTCTGATCAGATCTTTCTAAACCGAATGCAGTGTCTCTGTGAAATGGAATGGTACGCCACTTTGGCTGACGAGTGTGAAGCGTATCTCGAAAAAGGGCCGAATCTTCACGTGACCTATTTTCTCGCAATCGGCCTCTACCACCAATGTCTCAATGCTTCAAAGGAGGCTGAACAACTCCTTAAACTGGCAGAGCGAGCTCGCCCTTACTTCGAAATCCTTTCTCAAAGTGAGCTTTCGGGCGAAATCGCTCAAGGGTACGCCCACCTTTGCTGCATCTTTAAAGATTTTCCCAAAGCTTCCCAAATTTATCTCGAGCTGGCGAACAAAGATCCTACGACACAAGAAGAAATGCTCTTTCAAGGAGCACTCATTCAGGCTGAATACGACAAAGAACTCGCTATGCGAACCTTCGACCAAATCGCTAAGTTAGGCCAAAAAAGAGCCAAAGAAGCCGCTTACAATCGATGGGTCCTCTCTTTTGATTTGGGTCATTACGAAGATTGGACGCAAGAAAATCTCTTCAGTGAGATCCCTTTGGAACGGGTTGGAATGGCGCACCTCTTTTTAGGGCGCAGTTTGTTCAATTTGCAAAAATATGACGCTGCCATCCGGGAATTCAAAACCTACGTTCAAGATGCGCCCGTCTCCGAAACACTCCATATGGCCCTCCTCAGCCTTTTAGACGCTTCCTATCAATGCAATGATCTCGCTTCTTTAGATCAAGCGATTGCAAAACTCGCCTCTCTTTATCCTCAAGATCCTGATTTGCCAAAAGCCTATTTTTCGCGAGCGCAAATATTAAAAAAGAATCAAAATCTTCCAGAGGCTAAGAAAGAATTCGAACAACTTTTAGTTCAATTTCCCCAATTTCAGCAACAAGCTCAGGCCATTTTTGAGCTGATCCAACTCGATTACAAAGTCAACGCTTGGGATGCCTGTTACAAAAGGGCTTGCACTTTCCTCACGCAATTTCCAGATCATGAACTCTCCCCTTTTGCGTGGCGCTATTTTATTTCTTCCTCTGCAGAAATGGCTCTAGAAAAGCCTGAACTCCGCAAGCAACTCCTCGTCGATTTAGAAACGTTCCTGAAGCTGCCTCTTGCAGATTCTGAGAAAGCGGAATGGACGGTGCTCTTAGCTAAGACGCACTATGAATTACAGGACTATGAGCCAGCAATCCTCTTCGTGCAAAACCTAAAAGAACCCAACGCGCGCCTCCTTCTCGCCCTTTGCTATCGGGACGGCCATCGAGATCTCGCCCGTTTTTGCGAGATTGCAGAAGCAGCCCTTTCTGAGGGAGCGAACCTGATCGCCCCTGGACAAATCCACGCAGCGTTGTTCAATGCTTATTTGGAACTTTCTCAAATAGAGCAAGGGGCGGAGCATCTTTACGCAGCCTTTCAAGCCAACGTCGAGATAAAAACGGAAAATCTCCTTTGGCTTGCCGACGTGTATCTGAGCAGGTTGCAAGAAGAAGAGGACAATTTCGCCCTTGCTCATCGCACAGCGCTCCTTCTCGACAAATGTAAAGCCGCTTTACATGACTCGGAGCCCTTCCTTTGTAAGTTGGCCAAAGTCTATTCCCTTTTAGGACGTACAGATGAGGAGATCGCCCTGTTGCAAGCCCTTCCCTCTCCGAGTCCTGAAGCCCAATTGCTCCTTGCGGAAAGCTATGCGCGAAAAGGGGTTGTCGAAAAAGCAGTGCAGATGTTCGATGCGATCGTCTCTTCCAGTGCGACCCTGCGGACTCCTGTAAGTGCTTCTGCCTCTTTGCAAGGTGCTCGCCTTAAACTAGCAGGAGGAAATCCCGATTTGGCTCAAATTGCCATCCAGCTCAAAAGTCTGGTCGTGCAAAAAAATTTCGAAGGAGAACCTTTTTATTTGGAAGCGGCCCTGGACTATGTCGATATCCAGTCAAAAGCGGATCTAGCAAAAAGGGTAGCTCTTTTGCAAAAGACAAAAGCCGACTTTGAACGAAGAGATGACCTCCTCTCGAAAGATTATCATGAGGCGCGCGCAAAGTGGCCTCGAAAAGAGAAGACCTATTTAGGGTATTTGCAATTGATCGAAGCTGAAATTTGCGCGGCGCAGGCTACATTGGACACGCAAAATCAAAAAGACTTGAAAGCCAAATCAAAAGAGCTTTTGCTCCAAATCGTAAATGAACAGACGGCCACCGCTCTAGTAGGGCGGGCGCGCATGTTATTAGCAAGTGTTGATGAGCTTAAAGCAAAAACATAGAAATATCCTTTACGGATGCTTGGCGGTCTCTCTTTTTTTTCATATGATGGCCGCTATCCTTTTACAGCACTACTCTCTTTGGTTTTCTTCTTCTCAAAAAAGGGAAGAACAAAAGGGGGGACTCAGGTTAGCAGATCAGAAGGAACGAGATGAAATCCTCAAGGTCGCTTTTCAATCTATCTGGTCAGAAGAAACCAAAGAAGAAAGCCTGTGTAAACCGCAAAAGGAGGCAGTAGCCCCCTTAGTCCTTCGATCTCCGATTCAACTTCAGGAGCATGAAGGCTCCGTTCTATTTCAGAGCCTATTTCCCTCCCCGATTTCTGACTTCTTGGCTTCTACGCCTGTGTTGCCCACTTTTTCTGTCCCTTCTGCAACGTTTAACCTCTTAGATCACTTGCCGAAAGAACTGATTATCCCGATCCCCTCCAAACAAAGTCCGCCTAAACTTCTCCCCATCCATTCTGAGCTTCCTTTTTCTACCCCTTTGCCCAAGTTGCGACAAGAAGCGGTAATCTCCTCGATTCCCTGTTCTGCTCAGCCCATCGAGTCCTCTCTGACGGAGGCCCCTCAAGTGGCTAAAGCGCCCCCCATGATCCCCCTCCCCAGCTTTCCAAAACTGCCTACATTGGCTGAATTGGAAACCTCCTCTTATTCCGATGCCTTTGATGCAGATCTGATCTTCTTGCCTAAGGAAGAGGGGAGTGGGTATATTTTCGCCCTTACTTTAATTCCCCGGCCTGACCTCGAATTGTCGAGAATACGGCAGCATTTCACCTTCCTGATCGACCGGTCCAATTCGATCCAGCAGGGGCGCCTCACAGCGACAAAATCGGCGGTTCATAAAGCACTCG
>Ga0207072_1130_pt1 | contig 13387 bp, 8 predicted proteins | sample Alteio_BWMinHeat_68_FD_153570 | JGI IMG/M metagenome (GOLD analysis project Ga0207072, IMG submission 153570) | Enriched cells from forest soil in Barre Woods Harvard Forest LTER site, Petersham, Massachusetts, United States -... | ecosystem: Environmental > Terrestrial > Soil > Temperate forest >... | reverse complement strand
TTCTCAACCTGACAATCGACGAGGATGCTACTTATGAAATTGCAAGACGCTCGCGCGGCACGCCGCGCATCGGCAATAACCTGCTGCGTTGGGTGCGCGATTACGCCCAAATGCGCACAGACAGCGTGATCGATCGCGGTGTTGCCGACCAAGCGTTGAAGATGCTCGCAATCGATGAGATGGGGCTTGATGAAATGGACAAGAAGATCTTAAATACAATGATCGAACTGTACCAAGGAGGCCCTGTGGGCCTGAATGCCCTAGCTGCAGCGATCGGAGAAGAGGGATCGACGATCGAAGAAGTGTATGAGCCATTTTTGATCATGCAAGGATTTTTAAAGAGAACGCCGCGAGGCCGCGAAGTCACTCCTCAAGCCTACGGCCATATGAAAAAAACTGAAATTTAAATGAAAGGAGCCAATTTATGTTAATGCGACTCGGTCTGATGTTAGCTGCTTTTATCCCCTATGTAGCGCCTCTCCATTCTGGCGTGTGGGATAGCATGACGACATATGTTTCAAAATCGACAAAAACGCAGCAGCCGACGATTAAGCCGCTGCTCGTGCATGACCGGATCGGTGTGATTCTCGAAGTGAAGGGAAAATACAAAATCATCGACCCGCATACAGGCAAGCACATCAGCACCCGCTTTGCAGGGAAGCGCAAATTTATCCAAGCCACGAAAGAGGGGCTGAAGTGGGGAGAGGAGTTTCCTGGCTTGCATCAGATTTTGATCGTGCCCGATGACAAGACGACAACGACCATTGTCGATGGAATCGAATACCCTGGACTGATCTTTGTCTACGATGTCGATGGGATGATCAGCGTCGTCAACCAAATTCCTGTGGAACAATTCTTGAGCTACTCCCTTTCGCAGTACCAAAAGCAACAGATCCCGCAAGAAGCATTGGCAGCAGTTGTCATTGCAGCCCGCACGACAGCTTACTACTACGCCGAGCATCCAAAGTCGGAATATTGGTCTATCGAAGCGCAGCAGTTGGGCTACCAAGGGATTCCATTGCAAGCGACCGGAGGATTGGCTAAGCAAATCGAAGGGACTCGCTTTATGGTGATGAGCACATCGCCGATAAGCGACGAGCGCATTCGTGCCTTCCCAGCGATCTGGAAAGGGGATCCTTCAAAAGGCGATATGATCATGTCGCAAATCACCCTCCCTCAAGCGATCGATCTGGCCAATCGCGGGGAGAATGCGGCGCAGATCTTAGGCAAGGCGTATCCTGGCATCCGAATCGAGCTCATGCAATATCTCGATTAGACACTCGTATGTCCAAGGATCTCTATGCCCTTTCGTCGTATCAGTACGACTTACCTGAGGAGCTGATCGCGCAATTCCCCGTAGAACCGCGCGACAGCTCCCGTCTGATGATCGTCAATCGAAAAACAGGCCAGATCGAAACGACCTCTTTCCGCGCACTTTCCTCCCTTTGTAAAAGAGGGGATCAACTTGTCGTCAATGACACGCGCGTGATCCCTGCGCGTCTCTTAGGCAAACGGAAAAGCGGGGGAGCAACAGAGGTGTTTTTGACCCACCGCCACTCCGATGGAACTTGGGATGCTCTCGTTCGCCCTGCCCGGAAGTGCGGCATCGGATCTCAGATCGAATTTAGTAAGACCCTTTCTTGCGAAGTGATTGGCATTTTGGCCGATGGAGAAAGACACGTTCGCTTTCAGTGTGATGGCCCTTTTGAAGAACTTCTCGAACAGCATGGACAGATCCCTCTTCCCCACTACATCCGGCGGGAGGCTAACCAAAAAGATAGCACCACCTACCAAACGATCTATGCGCAAAATCCGGGCGCTGTCGCAGCACCGACAGCAGGGTTGCATTTTACTGAACAGCTTTTAGGGGAGTTGAAGGATAAAGGCGTGTCTCGCGTGGCTGTGACGTTGCATGTTGGGCTTGGCACGTTTAAACCCGTGATGACCGAAGATGTGCGAGAGCATCTCATGCACGAAGAACTGAGCCTCATTACAGAGCGGACGGCTGAACTGCTCAACCAGCCACTGGGCAAGGGGAACCGGCGGATTTGTGTGGGCACGACCTGTTGCCGCGCCCTTGAATCAGCCACGAATGATGCTGGGTTAGTGGTTCCTGGCCGTGCTAAAACGAATATTTTCATCTACCCAGGCTATCGCTTTAAATACGTCGATGCCCTTCTCACCAATTTTCACCTGCCAGGATCGACTCTTTTAATGCTGGTCTCCGCATTCGCGGGCTACGAGCTGATCCGTGAAGCGTATGCCAAAGCGATCGAGCAGAAATTTCGCTTCTTCTCCTATGGCGATTCGATGTTGATTATTTAAGGTTGTTGTTTCCACTCATCGGGCATGTAGGTTTTCCCTTCGATGGCGGCGATGCGGAGCGGCAACGGAGGGTGAGTGGCGAACAGGTCGCTGAAGAACGACGTGTCAGCGAGGTACATGTGGGAGATTGCCATGCCGCTTTTGGGCATGTCGTGGACGGTTTCTCCGCCGATTTTTTTCAAGGCACCAGCAATCCCATTTGGGTTTCGGGTAAACTGAACCGCACACGCATCGGCTAAATATTCCCGTTGCCGACTGATTGTTGCCTTGAGAATCGACCCTGCAAACCACATGATGCTGCCTGCAGCTGCTAAAATTAAAGCCCCTATAACGATCACTCCGCCCGAGTTTTTCCTGCCACCGCTTGATCGCTGCATATTTGAAAGTTGCATCATCCGCATGGCGAGGTAGAGAACAAAGTAGAAGCCCATCAACATAGCGGCCAAACGCAAGCTAATGGCCATGTCGCCGTTGTAGATGTGGCCAAACTCGTGTGCGATCACCCCTTGCAGCTCATCGCGGGAGAGCTGTTGCATGCAGCCGCGCGTGACAGTGACAGCAGCATTTTCAGTTGTGAGTCCTGCGGCAAACGCATTGATCTCTTGTGCTTCGAGGATGTAGACAGCAGGTGTTGGCAAATGGGCCGCTAAGGCAATCTCTTCGACGATATTGAGCAGTTGCTGCTCTTCGAGCGTAGCATAGGCAGGATCGACGCGGCGCGCGCCTACCGATTCCGCGACGTAGCTACCCCCTTGCGAGCGAAACATTAAATATTGGAAGAGCGCGACGATGAATGTGAGGCAGACGAAAATCAAGCCGATAAGAGGGAAAGGGGGATTGTAGTCTTCTGTGTCGATGGCGCGCATGGCCCACTCCGCCCCAGCAGCGACCGCCAGAGTGAGCAGGATAAATACAAGCACATAAAAAGAAGTGCGGGAGCGCGCCTTGCGTTGCGCTTCCCAAAAATTAAAGGCCATAATTAGAATGCCACTTTGACGGCTTTGCGCGCTTCTGCGTCGGTGACCTGATACAAGTCTGCTGGGTGGTGGCCAAATACTCCTGCAACCAAAACGGCAGGAAATGTTTGTTGTGCCGTGTTGTAGAGCATCGCTTGGTCGTTATACCCTTGGCGCGAGAACGCAATCTTGTTTTCTGTTGAGCTGAGCTCTTCTTGCAGCCGTTGCATCGGTTCGCTTGCCTTCAGTTGGGGATAATTCTCTGCGAGCGCGAAGAGGTTGCCAAGAGAACCTTTAAGTGTCGACTCGGCGGCGATCAGTTCTTTCAACGAGCCTTCTGTTGGTCCGCCCGACTGCTCAATCGCTTTTCGAGCCGCAGAGGCTTGATTGCGGGCATTGATGACAGCTTCCAAAGTGCCTTTTTCATACGTCATGTACCCTTTCACAGTTTCGATGAGATTTGGAATCAGATCGTAACGGCGCTGCAATTGGATGTCGATCTGGCTCCACGCATTTTTCACCATATTGCGCATGCCGACCAGGCGGTTGTACAGGGCAATCAGCCAGATCGCCAAGAGGGCAACGATCCCTATTACAATCATAGTTGTGCTCATCTTTTCCTCCTCTGTTATTTCCCTCAAGTGTAACAGAGCGCAGCGATTTATCTCAATGGCAGGGAGCGGCGGCAAAGAATTAGCCCCGCGTGAATGGCGCCGAAGGCACCATGAGCGTGGGGTAAAGGTTGCAGGTTTAGATTGATGTAAAAGGAGTTTTTTGTTATATTACAGTTTTAAATAAAGCAAAAATGGGAAAGATTATGAATGTAAACGTTGTTCCACAGCAGTCCTTTTACGAAAGCATTTTATTTCCCTTGATTCCAGGAAAGTTAGAAGCAATGGTTACGGACGAAAAATTTAAAGGTCTATTTGAAACCTACAAAAAAACACTTAGCCCACAAGTGGCATCAATGTTTGACGTAATCCTTAACCCAGTTTACATTAGCACGGAGAGGATAAAATTCTACCGAGGCTCAGCATTGACAATTGTCGCTTTGGCTATTACCCTATTTGTGACTTACAAAGTATGGATTGAAAAAAAACCAGACTCTACACCGGATCAAGCAAACCACAACACAGAAAATCGTACCACACAAACAGCCCTCGACAGTATTCGATCTTTTAGTTGGGGAGTAGCTGGTGGTAGTGTATGTGGGGGTTGTGGGGGTGTAACTTTCGCTATTGGAACATTTACTTTTCTCGCATTCAGAGAACTAAGCGCAGTCAACCATTGGGCTTTCCTGATTAAAAATATTTATCCGAAATCTTAGGACCTATCGTTTTCTTTCCGTCATATTTTGTCACGAAATGGGGTGTTTTTGTCACTCAACTGCTTAAAGGCCGATTTTTGATTGGAGTACTGAAACATGCTTAGATTATTATCTTGTTGTTTCCAGGCAACAACACCTTCCCGGCTCAATCCGGAAAATGCGTTTAATTTCTCGGTCGAGGAACAACACTACTTAGTTTGGCTAAACAAGAATCAGTTAACAATTGATGCGATACGTGAGAAAGCTGGAGAGCTGCTTTCTAACGAAGCGACTCTTCGCAAAGAGCAAAATAAATTGCTTCAGTATGTGTTGTATTCGCGCGTTTCCAAAAGGCATTCGACAGCGGCGTCTAACGCCATTTCGATACTGATAAAATCCGGATTTCCTTTCGAAGGTCTCTCCTTGCAAAATGTTTCGATCCCTCATGCAGATCTTACTTATGCGATTTTGACGCGGATCGATTTTACAGGAGCAAATTTGACAGGTGTCAATTTTTCCCGGAGTTCCTTAAGTCAAGTTAATTTCACACAAGCAATTCTCAGCCAGATCAACTTAGGTGTTCTGCCATCGCTTCATCAGGGATTAAACATCGTACAAATGGCTATTCTAAAGGATAAAAAACAGCTTGTTTCTTTAGACATAGCGCACCACTTAGCTATTTGGGATCTTAATAGCTACCGATTGATCGAGACAAAATACGTGAACAGAAACGCTGGTGTATTACCTGGTTCTGCATGGAACAGTTTTTTTGTTGTTTCTCGCGACGAAAGATACATCTTACTTCTTGGGGAGTGTTTCGAGCAAGGCGAAGAGGAGAAAAACCATTTGTTTGTTTGTTTGCATATCTTCGATAACCACACCTCGAAAAACACCGTACAGAAACGGATTTTTGATAAACACGCGCCTAAAATACAACTTTTTACACAAACAAAAGATGGGGACTATTTACTGTTTTACGATAACAACGTAGGGATTTGGGAACTCATCACAGATTTAGATGGGAATCCACAATTCAACAAGAAGAATCCTAAGATGATATCTCATAAAGATGGTCGTTTTTCCTATCATTGTGAAAGTAACCGCTTGGCTTTTTGCACCGATTCAGGCGTTGACATCTACTCCGTGCCCGAATTATCGTTTATTGGTGAACATCAGATCCCTTGGATGGATTTTGTTCCTGACTGTAACGGGATAGGGTTCACAACAGATGGGGAATGTTTAACCTTTGCAGGTAAAAATGAGATCCATCTTTGGCACATCAAAAAGCGTCAGCATACACTCCTCTTCTCTGAGCAAGAATTTTCATTTACTCCCGTGACAATCACACGTATCAAGTTATTTCCTAAAACTTCGCTAATCGGCTACTATGTTGAGTCGGACTCGGGGCAAGGAAAATTCTGCATTAGAGATATTTCTAAACCCGACGAAATTCTGTACAAGATCGATCGGATTGCTTCACATAGAAGACTCAACGTACTTTTGTTTGACGATCGGCTCATTCGCTTTGAAGATTCTCTCATCAGCAACATTCCTCTGAGCACAATTGCATCACAAACTAGGAAGCAGCAGGTCGGCGATGTCACCGATGTCCGATTTACCTCAGATAGCGAACAACTACTCCTTCTCAATGAGGAAGCAACGGCACAAAAATTCCGCGTTCTTTCCGGTAATCCTTCAAGTGAACGCCGCGTCTTAACTGAACACCATCGAGAAAAGCAGTTATTCTTTCGATCGGAATGGCCTGAGTGGAAGGAACCTGAGGATTTAAGCGCTCGACGATATGTATGTACTACCTCTGCAAATGCTGCCTTTCTTATCGGAGAGTACCGAGAAAATGGAATTGGTCATTTGTGCCTATCAGAAGTCGATACAGGAATTGTGCTGCATCGGGTTCAAAAAAACTATCTTGCGTTTGCAGTCTCAAAAGATGGGCGGTATATCGTCTTTTTTCGCGAAGGAGAGCTAGAATTGTGGGATATCAAAGGAGAAAAATCCGTTAAATCGGTTTTTCTTCCTCCCTTCCTAGAACCGACTCCGCGGCCACATCTCGCCATTTCGGAAGCTATATTTCCAGAGGGCCATGTCGTGGTTGAACAAAATCACCGCGTTCATCTATGGCATGTGGTTTGGCAAGAACCCCATTTTCCCTATCATTTAAAGGCCCAGTTTCCAATCTACCCCCACCACTCGTTTGAAGGTAAAGTCAAATTTTCTGGTGATACTTTGTTCTATACGAATGAGAGCAGCGCGCTGATGCAATACAATTTAATAAATGATATAACCAAACCAGTCGCGGTTCAAGAACCTCTGTGCGTTTCCGGAGGATTCGACATTTCGGAAGACAAAAATTATCTCATCGGCGTCGAAATTAACCGCATCATTCTTTGGGATATTCAACAAAATAGACAGTTAGATGTTATGAAAGACCTTAGCTTTTTAGGGAATGTGCGGTTTTCCCCAAACGGCCGCTTTATCGCCAGTTGGGGGTCTTTGCAAACCTACGTTTGGGAAATCGAGAACCATCGCCTCCGACTTTTGTGGCAAAAACCGCAAACCATAGAAATCAAAAACATTGAATTAAAGGACTGCAAAGATCTCTCTCCTCAGAATGCACAAATTCTAAAACCACATCAACTCAATCGACACCAAACAGAGCATCAAAATCTTCTTGTGTGATGGTTTTTTGAATCATTTCCTCTTTTGCTGAGTCATCTTTTTTTACAAAAAATATCAACACATCCCTCGATCACGTTATTCCTGGGACCGAGTGAAGGAGCTGCGGAAGCGCGAAAGATTGCTTCTTACACCCCGGTCGATTTTTGTCACTAAACAGGTGTTTTTGTCACTCAACTGTTCAAAGGCCGATGTTCATGTAGACGGAGACGCGTCTTGGCTTGCTTAAAATAGAGTGAAAAACTACATTTTTCTTATCGCATTCAAGTTTTTGATTGGAGTACTGAAACATGCTTAGATTATTGTCTTGTTGTTTCCCGGCAACAGCACCTTCCCGACTCAATCCGGAAAACGCGTTTAATTTCTCGGTTGAGGAAGAACGCTACTTGGCTTGGCTAAACAAGAATCAGTTAACAATTGATGCGATACGAGAGAAAGCTGGAGAGCTGCTTTCCAACGAAGCGACTCTTCGCAAAGAGCAAAATAGCCTGCTTCAGTATGTGTTGTATTCGCGCATTTCCAAAAGGCATTCCACAGCGGCATCTAACGCCATTTCGATACTAAAAAAATCCGGGTTTGCTTTCGAAGACCTCTGCTTGCAAAACATTTCGATCCCTTATGCAGACCTTTCATATGCTATTTTGAATCGAGTCGATTTTACAGGAGCAATTTTGACTGGCGTCAATTTTTCCTGGAGCTCCTTGAATCAAGTCTTTTTCACTCGAGCAGATCTCAACCAGATCAATTTAGGCGTCCAGCCGCCGCTTGCACATCAATTGAACGTCGTTCAAATGGCTATTCTAAAGGATAAAAAACGTCTTGTTTCTTTAGACATGGGCCGCACCTTATACATTTGGGATCTTATTAGCAAACATTGGATCAAAAAAGAAATAACTGGCGAGGGCGTTGCTTCTCCGGAGAACAGTTTTTTGGTTGTTTCTCGGGATGAAAGATACATCTTACTTCTCGACGTGCGTTTGGAGAAAGGGGGAGAGGAAAAAACCGATTTTGTTGTCTGTTTAAATATCATCGATAACCACACTTCGAAAAACACCACGCAGAAACTGACTTTTGAGCAAAGTGCATTTTATATTTACCTTTTTACACAAACAAGAGATGGGGACTATCTGCTCATTTACGGTGACAACGTAGGGATTTGGGAACTTATTACAGATTCAGATGGGGGGAATCCACAATTTAACAAAAAAAATCCCAAGATCATTGATCATGAGCATGAGGGCTTTTCCTACCATTGCGAGAGTAACCGCTTGGCTCTTTGCACCCGTGCTGGGGTTGCAATTTATTCCGTGCCCGAATTATCGCTTATTGAGCCCATACATCAGATCCCTTGGAGGAGTTTTGTTCCATATCATGCAGGACTAGAATTCACAGCAGATGGGGAAGACTTAATCTTTGGAGGCAAAAATGAGATTCATCGTTGGAACATCAAAAAGGGTCAGCAAGAACTCCTCTTTGTAGAACAGGAACCTACACTTGCCGATAAGTCACTTACACCATTGACTATCACATGTTTTAAGCTATTTCGTGCAACCTCGTTACTCGGCTACTATGTTGAGTGGGGCATAGGTAAAGCGAAATTCTGCATTAGAGATATTTCTAAACCAAACGAAATGCTGTACCAGATCGATTCGGTTGTGAAATCACCTAGAAGATTCAATATGTTTTTGCTCGACGATCAGCTTATTTGCTTTGAAAATTCACTCATCATTAACATTCCTTTGATCACAATCGCATCACAAACTAGGGAACAGCAGGTCACCCATGTTACCGATGTCCGATTTACCTCAGATAACGAACAACTGATCCTTCTCGATAAGGAAGCAGCGACACAGCAATTCCGGGTTCTTTCAGGAAAGTCTTCAAGTAAATCCCGCGCCTTAACTGAACACGCGCGAGACCATCAGCAATTTTTTGAAGCGGAATGGCCTATTTGGAATGAGTCTGAGGATATAAGTGCTAGACGATATGCGTGTACTACCTCTGCAAATGCTGACTTTCTTATCGGAGAGTACCGAGAAAATGGAATTGGCCATTTGAGCATCTCGGAAGTAGAGACGGGAATTATAGTGCATCAAATCCAAAAAAATTATCTTGCGTTTGCAGTCTCAAAAGACGGGCGGTATAGTGTCTTTTTCCGCAAAGGAGAGTTAGAATTGTGGGATATCAAAGAAAAGAAAAACGTTAAAACGGTTTTACTTCCCCCATTCCTAGCACCGACTCCACTGCCACAGCTTGCTATTTCGGAAGTTATATTTCCATCAGGCCATGTCCTGATTGAACAAAATGGCCGCGTTTATCTGTGGCAAGTGGTTTGGCAAGAGCCCGACCTTCCATGTGACTTAAAAGCCCAGTTTTCAATCAATCGCTTTCATTCTTTCCAAGGCACCGTAAAATTTTCTGGAGATGATTTGTTCTATAAGATTGAGGGTGGTGAAATCGTGCAATACAATTTAAAACAGCGCACAACCAAACCAATCCCTGTTCGAGGAGGTTTTGGCCTATTTGGAGAATTCGATATTTCAGAAGACAAAAAATATCTCGTCGGCATCGATAATGCCTGTATCATTCTTTGGGATATCCAACAAAACAGACGGATAGATGTTTCGAAAGACCCGATATCGTTGACAAAAGTACGGTTTTCCCCAAACGGCCGCTTTATCGCCGGTTGGGGGGATGGTAAAACCTACGTTTGGGAAATCGAGAACAGTCATCTTCGCCTCCTGTGGCAAAAACCCCAAGTTATTGAAATCGCAAACATCGAATTAGAGGGCTGCAAAAATCTCTCTCTTCAGAATGCACGCCTTCTCCAACATCATCTCAATCGACACCAAACAGAGCATCAAAATCTTCTTGTGTGATGGTTTTTTGAATCATTTCCTCTTTTGCTGAGTCATCTTTTCCATGAACATTATTCAGAAATACTCCATAGTCTTCGTGCATAAACGTCCAAGCTAACCTCTCCTTTTGTTTTGGTTGTTCGTCAGCAGTGGTCTCATTTGATGACTTTCCAACAGAACACACGTCCATTTCTTTGAAAAATACTCTGTTAGGAAAATTGGTGAACAGATCCAATCCCCTGAGATCAAAAAGATCCGCAAAATGGCTGCGATAATCCCCTTCGAGGTCACAAGGTATGGCCTTCACACCATACTCTGTCATTCTGGCCGCGACACGTGCGAGGTATCTTAAGAAATCGACTGCTCTAGCAGGATACTCTGTATTGTTTTTTCGAACCGCTCGTAATGCTTGGATTACGGCAAAATAAGTAAACATCTGGTTTTCAATGACACTTTCCTCTTGCCCTTTGAAAAGATCCGTTGGACGAAACTGTGAATTGACCTTTTGACGAGCTGCGACAATAATCGGGAAAATGTCCGCATTAATTCTAAGACGCAAAGGATTCGCAAAGAGGTTCCAAAAATGGGTCCGTTGTAACTGCTCGAAGTTGGTCCGGTATTGCTCCTTTGTCCAAACAAGACGCATCGAAGCTTCTTTTGGTGGATTTTGAGTACGGACATCGCAAAAACGATCCAAGTATTCAAAAATCTTCCGCTCGGAAAAAGGCTCGATGGTTAGCTCTTGAAGGCCTCCCTGATTCGGTTTAAAAATTTTCTGAGGCTCTACACCTGCTCCTGTTCTGTACAGGAAAATGATCTTTGCCTTGGCACCCAACTGGTGTAGGTTATTTGTGTTATAGATATTTAAACCATTCCCCTTGAGCCTTTCTAAGTTCACCTCATCATAAGCATCAAAAATCCAAACAGTATTACGCTCCAAAAACTCTTGTCTATTCAATAGATCTGCAGGAGAGGCTCCGACCCCATGCGCTCCAAATACTTCTGAGACCGAACCTCGGATTGGATCTTGCAATCTAGGTAATGATAAGAAAACTGGGAAGCAATCTTTTTCTCGATATTTTTCCAATAAATGAGCAGCATAGTCTTTAATCCCAAGAGACTTTCCGGCTCCTCCAGCTCCTCCAATCGCTAAAACGCGATTCGGCCCGCTTAAAAACTCATCGAGCCATGTATCTAACGACTTAGTTGCTATTCCCGAAGACTCTCGAGCATCCAAGGAAATAAAATAAGGGCGAGCTGTTACAAATTGTTCATCTAATTCAAGCAAGGCTCTTTGGATACTTTGAAGTGTCACCAAAAGAGGGAAATTCTGGAGAATTGCTCTTTTAAAAAGATCAGAAGGCGGACGGGTCTGTATAAAAGGCGGAGCGGAAGCCGCCCTTTTGTCGTTGCAATCGACTAACATTTTCGAAGCTTCTTTCCGGATAGCTTCTAATGGATGTGTTGTGCATCGTCGCAACCGTTCGATCACCAACTCACACAACTGTTCTTGGTATTGTGCTTCGGATATCAAAAAGCGCCCTTTCTGCTTGGCTGCATTCGGTGCATTGTCGTTGTAGATCTCTCCATAAAGGGCGACTGCCATGGTTTTGACCTGTAAGTTTTGCTCCGGCGTACCAATTTGCGGAACTTCAAGCGCATCCCATAATACATCTAAATAGCCTACTACCAAGTGAACATCGTGAAAATCGATAGATGAAACTTCTGGAGTCTTCGGGTTTCTTAAATAATTTTCGTATTTGATAAATACCGCTGGAGTTCTGCCAAAAATCATTTCCCGAAGACTCAACAAGTGAACAAACCATTTCTTTTGTCGATCTTGGAAGCTAAGCGCTTCCTTAATGTCGGGAAGCCCCTCAATGATGCTGATGACATGCCAAGGCTCTAGTAGGCTGATGTCCGCTTTTGCTAGCCCTCTAAGCAGAAGAAACGCCCGATGCAGCACAGCTTCAGTTAGTGTTTGATTATCACGAATCAGCTTGAAACTCTGGGTCCCGTAGTTAGCCAAATAGTCAACCCGAAGATCAGGACTGCCTTTCAATGCACCAATGGCGTTGTAGGCGCTTTTATGCAAACCTTCTTCAACCTGATCCACTTTTCGCAGAACCATCATATCGAGAAGAGCAACGATAGCCGTTAATTGCTTGGTAACGCAGCTTAAATCTTTATTTGTGGGTTTGAGATGCGTCGTCAAAATTCCCAAAATCCTTACAAGATCAGAAGCAGACAAACCATTCAAATCCTCTTCTTTTTGCATGATGTCGATGTCTTGCCACGTGCTTTCTCTTCCCTTTTGAGAGTGGATTTTTTGATGACGGCTTAAAATCTTTGCCACGAGGCTCAAAATCGCTGTGTCTTGTAGAGCCTGATCATTCAAGCGGCTCACCAAACTATTGAAAACGAGAAATGTCTCGCGAGAATCTAATATCTGCATCAACTCTCCCATTTCATCCAGCTCATTTTCAAAGGGAAAATTTTGTCCTGTGAAAAGTCTTACCATCCCGCGAATAATTTTATTCGCATCCGCCCCTCTGCTTCCTAATAAACGGATGAGGTCGGTAACGTTGTGCACATTGAGAAGAGAAATCCGATCGTCTAGCGCAGGCCGTGGATCTAACGGAGGAGGCGGATTGGGATTGGGATCAGGAATGACCTGATCCAAGGTGATGTTCAAGCCTAGTGGAGATAAAATGATCTGAACCGCAAGCTTATTCAACAAATACGGAACATGCTTTTGAAATTCTGAGGCGTTGAGGTGGCATAAATTGCCAAGATTTAATTCTTCCACCTCTTGAAAATTGGTAGAGTCTTGAACTTGAACAAATGCTTTGCTGGCGCGAATATCGATTGTATTCAAATCCAAACGATAGAGGCGTCCGTTGGCGATCCCTTCAATGCGAATGTCAACACCCACAGGAAGAGCATCCTCATGCATCCCCATATGGATCACGACACGGCGATTGCTTAAAGTACCATACCCCTCTTTGGTGATGATCATATTTCGTGAAAAAAATTCTGCAGCAAGACTCTCTAGCGTCCATGCGGGAGCAATACCTTCAACTGCCCTCACTCTGGTTTCAGACCCAGCCAGTTTTGTCGTCGTTGCCGTGTAATTGGTCTGTCCGGGGTATAGCGCGATGTCATAGGTTGTGTGATCGCTAAATCTTCCGGCCAGGTGGTATCCGATCCGCTTAATGCCTTCTGTTTGTGGTTGGTTTGGAAGAGGC
>Ga0207072_1129_pt1 | contig 13545 bp, 12 predicted proteins | sample Alteio_BWMinHeat_68_FD_153570 | JGI IMG/M metagenome (GOLD analysis project Ga0207072, IMG submission 153570) | Enriched cells from forest soil in Barre Woods Harvard Forest LTER site, Petersham, Massachusetts, United States -... | ecosystem: Environmental > Terrestrial > Soil > Temperate forest >... | reverse complement strand
CACGAAGGAAAAGCCCATTGGAACCATTTACATCGCCATTGGCCAAAGGGGGCAACCGATCGACGCGGGGCTTGTTCACGCTCCCCCGGAACGGATGGCTGCGATCGATTTTTCTGTCCATCTGACTCTGGGCGCGCTGTGGAGGCGCCTTGTACATAATACAGCGACCTTTTCATGATGTACCAACTTCTGGATAGCGGCGATGGTCAAAAACTCGAGCGCTTTGGCGAATATACCCTTTTGCGCCCCTGCGCTCAGGCAGTTTGGCGCTCCTCCGCAAAGTTTTCTGCGGATGCGGTGTTTACTCGTGAGGAAAAGTGGGTCTTTCATAAAAAACTGCCTAAATCTTGGACCGTGATGCACGGAGGGGTAGAATTTCAAATTGCTCCCACCGATTTTGGCCACTTAGGCCTCTTTCCCGAACATGCTGATTTGTGGGAATGGATGCGCCCTTTCATCCAAAAGAAGTCCCGCATCCTCAACCTCTTCGCCTATTCGGGGGGAGTCACCATCGCAGCTGCCCAAGAAGGGGCCGAAGTATGCCATCTCGATGCGTCTAAAGGCATGGTCGATTGGGCCCGTGAAAATGCAAGCCTCAATCAGCTGCAAAAAGCTCCGATTCGGTGGATCGTCGACGATGTGTTGAAATTCCTGAAAAGAGAAAAGAAAAGGAAATCGCTTTACGATGCGATCATCCTGGATCCTCCCACCTTTGGACGCGGCAGTCAGGGGGGAGGTTTTTTAAGATGGAGCGCGACATCATCCCCCTTCTGGAGCTTTGCAACGAACTTCTATCAAAAAAGCCCCTTTTTGTGCTCTTCTCTTGCCACACTCCCGGCTTTACCCCTCTTTGCCTGCACCATCTCCTCTCTCAAACGATGCCGACAGGGCACATCGAAACCGGAGAAATGGCCCTTCATTCCGCTAGTGCTCTTTCCGTTCCCAGTGGGAGTTTTGCAAAATGGACCTCGTGATCAGCAGCCTTCAAAATCCAAAGATTAAGGAAGTCGTCAAACTCCGCGATCGGAGAGCTCGCGAAGAGAGCGGCCTATTTGTGATCGAGGGATATCGAGAACTCAAGCGGGCCCTCGACGCCGGACGGCAGATCCAAACCCTCTTCTCCTGCCCTGAATTTTTCCTAGGGGTGAATGAAGATCAGATCATCCATCAATGTAAAGCCGCTTTACATTTGAAGTGCACGTCAGCGGTGTTTGCTAAAATTTCTTACCGCGATCGCCCCGATGGCCTTTTAGCGATGGCTCCACAGCTCCATTTGACCCTTGCCGACCTAAAATTGAAACAAAATCCCTTCCTCGTAGTGGCTGAGGGGGTTGAAAAGCCGGGAAATCTCGGCACCATCCTCCGTTCCTGCGACGGGGCGGGCGTAGATGCGGTGATCGTCTGCGACCCCACTACCGATATCCACAATCCCAATGTCGTCCGTTCCAGCGTAGGGACCCTTTTTACCCTGCCTGTCCTGGAAACCGATTCCCGTGAAACGATCCTCTTCTTAAAAGAGCGCGGCATTGCGATTGTCGCAGCAACCCCTCAGGCTTCCTTGGAATTTACTCAGGCCGATTTCAAAGTCCCTCTTGCCATTGTTGTGGGAACCGAGCAATATGGTCTGACAGAAGATTGGATGAAAAATGCGGATGTTTTTGTCCGCATTCCGATGTTTGGCGTGGCCGATTCGCTCAATGTCGCTTCTGCAACCACCTTATTGCTCTATGAAGTCGTCAGACATCGAAATCTCCTTTTGCGACAATCACCTCCTCGTGGCGAATAAACCCCCCGGACTCCTTACGCAGCCCGACGACACAAAAGCAGATTCCCTCGAATCTTTGGCCAAGGAGTGGGTGAAGAGGGAATATCAGAAGCGAGGCTCTGTTTTTCTCCATGCGATCCACCGGTTGGACCGCCCGGTGAGTGGCCTTGTCCTCTTTGCCCGGACCAGCAAAGCATTGAGCCGGCTGAATGAGCAGTCGCGCAACCAAGAGATCCAACGGATTTACCTAGCCGAAGTGGAGGGAATTCTTCCAGAAAAAGAGGGACGGCTCGACCACTATCTCATCCATGGAGATCATCGGTCTTTAGTGGGCCAAGCCACCGATCCAGAAGCCAAACACGCCCGGCTCATTTATCGAGTCTCCCGCTTCAACCCCCACACCACACTTGTCTCCATTGAACTGGAAACAGGCCGCTATCATCAAGTGCGGGCTCAGTTCAGTGCGATTGGCCATCCCATTATTGGGGACAAGCGGTACGGGGCAAAATCAGGAGATGGGGAGGAAATCCGTTTACACTGCGCCAAGTTGGCCCTTGCGCACCCCGTGACCAAAGAAGTGCTCGCTTTTGAGTCGTCCGCCCCTTTTTAGCAGTTGATTTTTACCCTCTGGTGCTGTAAAGTTTTCCCTCAATGCAAAGAGAGGAGGACTCATGGCAGCTCCTGCTAAGCCCATTCAAGTCAAGTGGATAGAAGGTGCGCAGAGGAAGGTGGATTATTTTTGCAAAAAGGTTCAAGAGAATTTTGACAATTTTGATCCAACAGCACAATTAGATGCGATTAAAAATATCCGAGAAGCCCTCCAAATACTTTTAGAACAGAAGAAGCCCAGTGATGGGAGAATCAACTTTTTCCGTCATCCTGTACTGCACATAAAAAAAGACATTGACTCAAACGAACCTCGAAACTCTGAAGCACTCTGCGAGCTTGCAGCCCGCTCTCAAAGAGCGGCTGTCCGCTTCTGTTTTGTTTTACTGAATCCTCGAGGGGAGCGTGAGCCATTGCCCTCATCAAATCCCATGCATTGTGAGCAAGTGAGAAAAAGTTTAGAGGAGAAAGACAAAGAAGCTCTACGCAACGCCTGCTTGAGCCAAGTTAAAACACTCAGTCAAACAGAGGTCGATGCCCTCTTGTTGTGGGCGATGAACGAATGGGAAAAGGAGTCCCTTTGCGCTCTTCTGGCAGAGAGGGTTTTCTCAAAGAGCCAAATAGAGTCTATTGCTACTAAAGCAGTCAAAAAAGGAGTATTCGATCAGATCGCTGAGCCATTTTTCCTGTTTCATTTCCATCTGTTGGGGTCGGAGATAAAAGAAACCGTTGAAACTTGGACGAAGCGACATCAAGCAATGGATCTTTGCCTTCGGCTTCTTTGGAAGTTGGAAGCAGAGCTAGTTTGTACTTTTGGAAAGGCAAAGGGCGCCTCAAATGAACAGAATATCGATCTGATGACGCAGATCAATCAGACGGTCTATTATATCGATCAGTTTTTTGAAGGTGAACTTTCTTATTTCTTTAAGTCGGTAAAATACAAATGGGAAACATTTCGAGGCATTTCCACCCTGAAAGATGTCATTGTGTGGGACCGCTCTTTGAGAGCGGTCCTCAATGCGATGTATCAAGCCGTATCCTCAACGGCTAGGCTTGAGGAAGCCAGAATGGGTATGCCTGAGGAAAAGGGATAAACAATGGCAGCAACCAAATTTGAGTTGAGTTCAAACCCCCTTCTCCTGGCGATGAGGCAGATAGAAAGGAATGCCGAGTGGGTGGAAAGCAATTCTAAATACAAGGCTAAGGAAGAAAAACTATCAGAGGTGATTTCAGAAGAACTCCCCATGGTAAAACAAGAAATCGTAAGCTGCCTCAAGATGCTTTTAAATTATGATAACCTCCATGATCCGAGGATCGATTTTTTCCGCGGTCGCGTACTGCAAGCACAACAAAAAATGGAATCAACGGTATGTTTATCCGATGAGGAATTTTGCACTCTTGTAAAACATTCTCAAAAAGTAGCCGGTTCTCTCTTTGATACTTTACAAAAGGGCATTGTACCTGACCCTGATGATAGGCTCCTTTGGACTTTAGAGCGATTGCTGTTTCAAGCTTTGGGATTAGAGGAATCTGTCACTGTTTCGAAAGAAGTCTCTCAAGTAGTCGAGAGCATTGATCATCTCCTTCAAGGTGCTCTTCCAGAGCACCTTATGGAGGTAAAAAGCCGTTGGGAGGCTTTTGCAGACACCTTGGACGACATGGGGAGTGTAGCTCCTTTAAAAGAAGACTTAGAGCAAATCATCAATATGGTGAGGGTGAAGGAAGCCCTGCCAAGAAAGCCTAAGAAAATAGCATACCGTCCTTCTATTGCCCTTTTTCTACAGGAAACTTTACTGAAGCAAATTGAAGACGGTCGAACCATTTTCGGGTTGTTGAAACAGGCAATCAATCAAGGACCAAAGGTGATCGAGCAAGTGGGTCAAGAGAATCGCCAGGCTTGCATTGACTTAGGAATAGGACAGAAAATTTCTTTGCTTCAGGAAGCGATCGATCGACCTGATCAATTTAAATCCCTCCTAAAGAGCCCACTTTTTTTTGTTATAGTAGAGACAGAGAGAGAAGAATTAAGGAGATTCTTCTGTGATGAGCTGCTAGACAAGAAAAAGTGGGCCCTTGCAAAGCTCTTTCTAGGATCTCCACAAATGCGCCTACACCTTTCCGCCGTCTTTCTTTCGACTCTTGTAGAGCCATTGATTGATAGCGAGGCTCCTGCTGATTTCCTGACGAGTTTTCAAGAAACATTAGAAAGGATTTCCGAGGTCGAAAAAATCACAGAGCTCTTGGAGGGATGTGAGTCTTACTCCGAGAGATGAAGGACGTTGCGGAGAAGCGACCAGCGGGGAGGGCGGACAGTGGGCCGGATGCCGTCGATCCAATAGGAGTACATCCTTTTTTTAAATCCCGATTGCTCTTTGAGCGTAAGCCAGTTGTTTAAGAAAAATCCAAAGTCGGTCGCATGTTGTCGAATGGGATAACTAAAGTAGATTTTGCCGAGTTGGTCTCCATAGGAAATGGTGACGTAGTCAGGGTGCGATAGGCACCAAATCACGGCGGATGTCTGGGCTTCCAAAATCACTTCGGCATCCCCTTTTAGAAAACGGTCCAGATCCGTGAGATCCACAAGGGTGGCTAAGGGGAAGTTCCGTTTCCCAATCTCGATTTGTTCTCCCCCTGCTCCGATTTTCAGCCCTTCCCTTGCGCGGACTTGCTTCAAATGGAGAAATTGATTTTTTTTGGCAGCGGGGACGATCAGGACATTGTTATCTTCATAATAGGGGAAGGTAAAATCCATCCGCAAAAGGCGGTCTTCGCTCATGATGATGGAGGACATCCCAATGTCAAACACCCCATTTGTCAGATCTTGGGCGAGCTGATTGAATGCAAAGGGGATCAACTGCAATTTGCAGTTGAGGTTGCGGGCGAGTTCATAGGCGTACGCGATGTCGTATCCCACGAGCTCTTGGCGGTCATTGAAGTAACAAAAGGGGATGGAGCTGGGGAAAAATCCGACTTTCAGGACATTGCTCTTCAAGATTTGCTGAAAGCTTTCGGGAAGGGTCGCATCGGCAAAGGTTCGGGGCACTCCCGTTTGCCCGAGAGAGAGGATTTCTGTAGAGGGGGGATTTGCAAGGACTTCGGAGAGGCGGAGTTTCATGTAGAGGTTTTGGTAGACATCTTCGAAATGAATCAGGGATTTGAAGGAGAAAACGATCACGCTAACCAGGAGAAAAGAGGAGCTCAATCCCACGGCCAATCGCTTCCATTGGACTTTCAATAGCCCGTAATAGGCATAGAGAGTGAGGAGGATGAGAGTGAGGACACTGGCAATGCTCATCATCACTTGGAAATTGTAGGTGAACGATTTGATCTGCAAAAAAAAGTCGAAGGCTCCTTGAGGGAATTTGAATTGCTCGATGAGGAATTGGATCGAATTGACATTGCTGGCCGATGAGCCGATCGATAGGGGAATGGTCAGTAGAGAGAGGAGGAGTGTTTCAAATCCCGAAAAGGGGTGGTGGTAATAATAGGAGAGAAAGAAGATGAAGAAAAGGACCATCGCATTGCCGATATTCCCAAAGCTATAGGCAATGGGCAAAACGGTCTGAGAGGTTTCCCGAAATTTCTCATGCGTCTCGTGTTTCCTCGAAAGCTGTTTTAAGTATTGATTGAGAAAGGGAAGAGCTGTGGGGCCAAGTCCGGTGACAAAAGGCAACAGGCAAACAGTTCGAAAAGCGCCTATCGCTTCTCTATAAGTCAGGGGAGTCAGGGTAGAGAGCAGTAAGGGTAAAAGAAGGAAGGTGACGAAGAGAGCCGTCAAGATAAAGGCGATGACATAGATTTGAATCTTATAGAGATCTTCGAGATAGATCGTTCCAAATGCAATGGAGATGTAGACAAATGCTCCGAGGGGCGATAAAACGCCGAGCCAGTACAAGATTTTTTCAATCGTTTGGTTGATCCGTTCCAAGGCGCTGATGAGGGGCTCTTTTTTTTCTATGTGCATGAGAGCGATCCCCCCGATCAAGCCAAAGATGGCCACTGCGGGGACGATATTATTGGCGATGTCGTAAAAAGGGTTTTGGGGGATGAGGTTGGCGAGAAAGTTTTTCGTGAAACTCGCTTCAAATTCTTTGATTCCAAAGGTTTCAATCAAGGGAGAAAGAGAAGTTGGAATCAAATAGGACAAAAGAAAAATCATGGCGAAGATCAGCACCCACAAGGTCAGGAGAAAAGGCCATCCTGATTTGAAGAGTCTTTTTCCTGTCGCAGGAGCGATGGATCCAAGGCCGTGGATCAAAGAAAAGCAAATATACGGGAGAACAGCCATTTGCAGAAGCATCGTATAGGCGGCTCCAATGGGTTTCAGGTTGTCGGTAAAAGGGCCGAAGAAGAGGCCGGCAAAAATTCCGAGAAGGACGGCAACGAGGATTTGGTAGCCTAAACTGAGCATTCCTTTCGGAATACAATACGATGCGGGGTCAAGTCTATAGAATTTCTCCGATTTGGACAGCGTTGAGCGCAGCTCCTTTAAGCAATTGGTCTCCTACAGCCCAAAATTCGAGGGTATTGGGCTGGCTTTGATCGACTCGAAAACGGCCGCAAAACACCTCCTCTTTCCCGGTCGCATCGAAGGGAGTGGCAAACCGATTTGCTTCCCGGTCTTCAAATACTTTTAAGCCAGGGACATTTTTCAAGGCCGCATACACCTGATCGAGCGAAAAAGGTCTCTTAAACTCCACATTTGCAGCCACTGAATGGGCCCTTAAAACGGGGACTCGGATGCAGGTGGCGCTCACCTGAATGGTCTCATCTTCGAGGATTTTCCTCGTTTCATGGAGTAGTTTTAGCTCTTCTTCCACATAGCCATTGACCTGAAGCGGGGAGTTGTGAGGATAGAGGTTGAATGCATAAGGAAACGGAAGTGAACCTGTATAGGAGCGCCCTTCTAGATAGGCCTGGGTCTCTTCTTGCAATTCGCGCAAGAGGTGAGCTCCTGCGCCGCTGGCTGCTTGATAGGTAGCTGCGACAATCCGCTTCACCCCAAATAATCGATGCAAAGTGAACAGGGGCATGAGAAGGATGGTGGCAGCGCAATTGGGAGAAGCGATCACATTTCCCTGAATGGCGTGGGCATTGATTTCGGGAATGATGAGAGGGGCCGTGGCTCTGAACGCGGAGCTCGAATCGATCGAGAGGCATTTTGCCTGAGGAATCCACTCCTTCGAAATGGCAGAGCCGGCACAGAAGAAAGCGAGATCGACTCCGTCGAGATTTTCCAGTCTCTCTACGGGAAAGGAATGGACTGTTTTTCCTGCCGATTGGGGCGATGCAAATAAACGGAGCCTGGAGAAGGGAAACTTTCGTTGCACAAGCAGCCGCACTACCTCACGTCCCACGGCTCCGGTAGCTCCAATGACTGCAACTGTTTGCTTTTTTTGCTCCATCCCATCCATGATGATAGCATGAGAGATTCGATCCTTCAATCGGTAGATGATGCCATTCGGGCGGCGTTGGCATTGAAAACAGCTCACGGCATTGCATTCATCGAAAGGGCCGCAGAGCAAATCGTTCACTGCTTTCAAAATGGACATAAGATTCTCCTGGCTGGCAATGGGGGAAGCCTTTGCGATGCGATCCACTTTGCCGAAGAGTTTACCGGCCAATTCCGGAATAAACGGCCCGCTCTCCCTGCTCTTGCCCTCGCCGATCCAGGACATATGAGCTGCGTGGCCAATGACATGGGTTTTGAATCGGTCTTTGCGCGCGGAGTGGAGGCGTTTGGACAGCCGGGAGATATTTTCATCGCCCTCACCACCAGTGGAAATTCCCCGAATCTCCTCGCGGCAATCCAGCAGGCGAAGGAGCAGGGGCTCTATACGATCGCTTTCCTGGGAAAAACAGGCGGTAAGATGAAGGGCCTTTCCGATTTGGAATGGATCGTCTCAGGATTTGCCTATTCAGATCGGATTCAGGAAGCGCACATGGCTGCCATTCACATCATCATCGAGATGGTAGAACAATCTCTTTTTTCCTATGCTGCGCGCTAAAATCTTAAAGATGGGCGAGTGGCTCATTGCCCGCGGAGCTTGGTATTTCGCCCCCTTCAGTTGGATCTATGCTTTTGCCGTTTTTTGCCGCAACCAGCTTTACGATTGGGGCTGTCTGCCCGTGGTCAAAGTCGATGCTACGGTAGTCAGCGTAGGCAATATCGTCGCAGGCGGAACTGGCAAAACGCCCTTTGTCCACCTGCTTGCCCAAACATTTGCCCATCGAAAAGTGGCCATTCTTTCCCGCGGCTATGGAGAGATGCCCGATGAAGCGATGCTTTTAGCCCGCAGATTGCCGCAGGTGAAAGTGTATGTGGGCAAAAATCGGGCAGCTCTTGCAAAAGAAGCGGGTGCCGAGCTACTGCTGTTAGATGACGGATTTCAGTACCGCCGCCTTCATCGCGACGTAGACATTGTGTTGGTGAAAGGGAAAAAAGAGCACTACTTGCCATGGGGGTTTCAACGCGATTGCCCAAAGAGGCTAAAAAAAGCCGAGGTGATCCAAACTGCCGATCTCCAATTGAAGGTGAAGCGGATTTTAGACCTCAAGGGAAGGGAAATTCCCTCCATCCGAGCGTGGAGGGTGGCTATTTTTTGCGGGATTGCCGATCCCCAGAGATTCAAAAAAACTGTGGAAGATCTCGGAGCTGAGGTGGTCGCGGAAAAATTTTTTGCCGATCATGAGCTCCCTGATCTCCGCAAGCTCCCTAAAGCTCCCGTCTTCCTCTGTACGGAAAAAGATTTTGTGAAACTGCCGCCCACTGATTTGCCCATTTATTTTTTAGAAATGGAGATGGAGTTTGTGGGGGACAAGGAACAATGGGAAAAGCTGATTGAAAAAATCGATCAAAAAATCGATAATAACCTCCTGTATGGGCGATAGTATAAAAGTGATTTTGCCAAAGTTGGGCGAGAGCATTCTCAATGCGACCGTGGTCCAATGGTTTAAAAAAGTAGGGGATAGGGTGGCCCTCGACGAACCTCTTTTGGAGGTGTCGACCGACAAGGTCAATAGCGAAATCCCCTCGCCGGTCGCGGGCGTATTGCAGCAAATTCTCGCCTTGCCGGATCAAGAGCTGCAAGTAGGGGATGTTTTGGCATTGATTTCCACAAATGCTTCTACTGCTCCCCATGTTGCTAACCCCTCAGGCATGGAAGAATTTATTTCTCCCTCCGTGATGCGGCTTTTGAAAGACAAGGGGATCGGCCTCACGGAGATGGGAAAAATCCCCCGCACCGGACAAGGGGGCAGGCTCACCAAGCAAGATGTGGAGGAGTTCGCTTCCAAGCCCTCTTGCCCCGTGATGGCTTCGAGTCCCGAAGAGCGGGTCAAAATGAGCGCCATCCGCAAAGCGATTGCCGATAACATGGTCAAGTCGTTTTATGAAGCGCCTCACGCCTCGCTGATTACCGAAGTGGATGTCACAAAGATCTTAAAAGTGATTCAAGAACAGAAATCTTCCTTTCTCGCTCAAACGGGTACCAAGCTCACGATCACCCATTTTGTGGCCCGCGCAATGGCTCGCGCTCTTCAGGCTTTCCCCTTCATCAATGCTTCGTTAGAAGGCGATACAATTGTGATGAAGCGCTTTGTCAACTTAGGGATCGCCGTGAGCGTGGATCAGGGCGTCATGGTTCCCGTCATCAAGAATTGCGAGCAAAAAACCATCGCTGAAATTGCTAAAGAGATCAGTGCGCTTGCTGAAAAGGCGCGGCGCCATGCCCTCTTGCCAAATGAGATCAGAGAGGGCTCCATCACCCTAACCAACTTTGGAATGACGGGAACCCTGATCGGCATTCCCATCATCCGCTATCCGGAAGTCGCGATTGTCGGCCTCGGCGCGATTGCCAAAAAGGTCGTCGCTATGCCCGACGATTCCATCGCCATTCGATCGATGGTATTCACCTCTTTGACCTTTGACCACCGCGTTCTCGATGGGATTTACGGCTGCGGCTTTTTGAATGCGCTTAAAAAGCATCTCGAAGAAGACATTTCGTTCTAAAAAAGATGACACCAAGAAGAGGGTGAGAGAGGAAGGTTTGCTCGGATGTGTGCTTTGACCACCTCATGCACCCTTTCTTCAAGTTCAGGGAGCTTTTCGATTTGGATTGGATCGGTTGCCTGGGGGTTTCTTATATACTTTTCTGCGGCCCCCTGAAAGGCAGAGTCCATAGATTTTGCCTCAGTCGTAGCTAATTCTGGGATAACAGAATGCCAAAACGCCCGTTTTAGTGCAGGTTTAAACACTGGAAAGAAAAAAGAATAATTCTCGATAATGTGCTTACCGAATGCCCTTGTCTTGTTCCCTAGGCTCGGATCTCTCAATATAGCTTCTAGTTTATCCAGTTTATTTCGATCGAATACCACATCCATGGAGGGGAGGGGCGTCGCAAATAAAGCGAGCAAGCTGTCAACAGGGGGCCATTTATTAGCAATTTTTTTTTGCTGCTCCAAAAAGCGGTACTTATAGTGGAAAGTTTCATAAGCATAAACCTTTGGCCCAGTCGCCAATGATTCGAATGATTCAGCAGCCGTATTATCTCCAGTAGCTAGAAGACCGCCATTTGCAGCGAGTTGCATGGATTTCACATCCTCCGGACTAAAGGAATCGCGTACAATCACAGTCAAAGAGCGCCCAGCGGGCTGTTTTTCATCAAGAGGTAAGACAATAGTGGGGTTTTTATCCGACGACGTTGTTGGTCCTTTCAAAACCACTGTTCTATATCCTTTTTCTTTTAAGAAAGCCAGTCGTTCGTCAGTGAAGATGTCTTCCTGAAAGGCATCCATGGTAGGATAAATCGATAGTTTCCGATTCAAAACAACCACGACATCTTTTTCTCGCTCGTTAAGGGCCGCTAATTCGATGAATTGGGTCCAAGAACTGGGCCAATGGGCGTAGCCAAAATAGAAAGAGTATCTGTTGTAATTTGGCCTCTCCCCATTGGGTACATCCATTGCTGCTAAAATGTTTTTTCGCAAGTCGGGCTCCCCGATTTTAAGTAGATGGTCTTCAGGAGAGGAGCCTGCTGCTGGCCGATTGGGGTCCAAGAGGATCCCAGATCCCGCTTCTAATCCCATATGCAGCACCAAAGGTACCTGATTTCCATTTCCGTAGTGATGGGGGAAAAGGGCGGAGTGCAAAACGGGGCCATAGGATAAGTTCATTGCACTGATATCATTCAAATGACGAACTGAAGTGGTCTCGTCAGAAGGGTCTTGAGGAAATGCATTCTCTGCAAACTGAAGAACAACCTTGTTTCCCATATTTTCCATAATCCTCTGTGCGGTTTCATGGACACATCTTTTGCTACAGTAAAGAGGTCCTAGGATCAGGAGATCGGGAATGTTTTTAGGGCTCACGGCATGGTGAGGGATGATGTATGTTCTTGAAGGATCGAGTCCTTGGAGTAGTGAGCGAGGGGGGAAGTAAGAGGGGTTCTTTTCGTATAAACACGCCGAAGGAGGAAGAGCCCACATCATCTTAACGGTTATAGGAAGCATCTGTTGCATCCCCTTGATCAATTTCCATGCTGCAGCGGCATCTCCCATCCCCCCAGCCATCTCTGTGAAAACGAGTACGTTTTGTATTTCCTTTGGCCAGGGAAGATCGGTATAGGCTTTATCTAATTCTCGATGTAAAGGAGAAAGACTCTTTGAAAGCTCTTCGAAAGTTGGGGGGAGTTTTACACTCAGTTTCTGAGCGACGTGGCTAGGGTTTGCCGAGCGAGCAGCAGAGAAAGCTTTTCCAACCGCCTTCGGCGCCTTTTTGTGCCCAGTAGTTGAGGAGTTTTGCAGGAGTACATTTTGCGAATGCAACTCTTCAATCAGACAGGTACCTGAGGCAAGGGTAAGTGCCTTTTCTGTATGTGAGGTAAGTCAAGCGATGCCATAAGATAAATGAGATGCGCCATCAGTCGCGTAATGCTAAAGTCCTTGTCAGCACGGGAAAAAGATTCTGGGAGAAAGACTGGTTGAGAAAAAGCCTCTAAAGGATCTTCGGGAAGCTGTAAACACATCTCCAAATTCTTTTCCAATGCATCGCGCAATGTAGCTTGAGCTATGCGCAGCCTGGATTGGAGATCCGCTGAAAAGGGCTTTGATAAAATCTTCAAAAGCCGTTGTTGAATGATATCACATTTGGGAAGCAAAACAGGAATTCCGGCTCGCAAATGGTGGGCCAAAAGATTGATTTCAGAGCAAAATGTCTCGAGCTGCTCTCTTTGTTGTCTTCCTCTTCGCCCGCCCAATCGTTCAGGTCCCCGCAGAAGGGGATAGATGCTCCGATCGGCCAAATAATTAGCAAGTCCTTGTGCTGATAGACTCATATAAAAGTATAATTAATATTAAAAAATTGCATTAATATTATCATTTTTTATAAAAATTGTATATTAAAATATTTTTTATACTCTTTCAGAGAAGACTTGGTGGGAGCGCCTCACTGGGCACCTTCTCGGCTGTGGGCGCGTCTGGCTTGACAAAAGAAGAATAGCCAACTGAAAAACGTTCGAAAACTTCTTTGGCAGTGAGCCTGTGATCTTGGCGAGGATCAAGCATCTCATTGATTAACTGCAAAATAAAGGGGGGAGTATGAGGATGAGTAGGGAATTCTAGAACCCAACCAGGAGTTAACCCGGAAGTCCATAACCTCACGTCCTCTTTTGTGAAATCCCAACAAGGAAACTGTTTCTGGGAGAAAATTTCATGGAGAGAAATCCCCATCCCCCAAACAACGATCACTATTCTCTCTCCAGAATATTCAGGAGATCTAACAGCGATCGTTGTTAGTCCGTATTCTTCCTTGCCGTAGATACGATACGTCCCGAAATCACCAATGACTGCCTCTACCCCTTCTTCTCCCCTCTTCAGAAGCAGATTATCAGGCTTAAGATCTCCATGAATCCCCTTTTCGGAGAGGGTTGCTAACCCTTCGAGCCATTGCGAGATCATGTTCAATTTTTCCTCTAGTGAAAGTAAAAAGGGAGGTTGCTTAAGGTATTGGGACAGACTGCATTCATAAGCAGGCAAAAAAATAGCGTATTTACGCCTATAAATTCCACCGGAAATCAAAGAGATAATTCCCCTTTTTTCACGAAATGTAAGAAGGGCAACAAGTTCTTGTGCAAAATGCGGGTTGGGGTTTGTATTCTTCCTTTTTGTCCACACTT